>LUMR01000547.1_pt1 | contig 17137 bp, 22 predicted proteins | sample 730041 | NCBI WGS metagenome assembly LUMR01 (sample SAMN03860258, study PRJNA289734) | marine metagenome | biome: seawater column; feature: ocean; material: water; isolation source: Red Sea water column Station 12 - depth 10m | place: Saudi Arabia: Red Sea | collected 2011-10-15 | depth 10 m | reverse complement strand
ATAAAATCAAAGCAATTTCAATTGTTGGTACTAATGGAAAGTACTCAACTATCCAAGCAATGTTTTCTATTTTAAAGGAAGCAAATTTCAATTGTAATATCTACACTAGTCCTCATATCAAAAGTATCAATGAAAGGTTTGTTTTTAATAATGAAGAATTGAATGATGAAGATTTGGCAAATTTACTTGAAGAAGTTGAGGAAGCTAACAATGGTGAACCAATTACTTTTTTTGAAATACTGACTGCGGCTTATTTTTTAAAAGCATCTCAATACCCAGATAATATAAATTTAATTGAAAGTGGATTATTCTTTAGATTTGACGCTACTAATATCTTAAAAAATAACCTTGCTAGCGTCGTAACATCTATTGGCCTTGATCATTTAGATTGGCTACCTGAAAATGAACAAACTGTTGAAAAAATTATTTTTGAGAAAACATCAAGCTTATTAAACTCAAATATTATAGTTGCAAAACAAAGTACTAATAAAATTAAAGAAAATATTAAAAAAACAATATTAAATAATAGATCAAATAAGTTTTTCCATAATGAAAATTATAGTTTTACAATGCAAGAAAATGACTTCTTTTATTATGAAGATCAATTTGGGGGAATAAAATTACCTATGCCAAATGTTAAAGGTCAATTTCAATTAGAAAATGTCTCAACAGCAATTGCGACCCTAAGAATTTTGAAAGACTTAAAAATTAAAGATGACCACATTAAAAAAGGTATTTTAAAAATAAATTGTATTGCAAGATTACAAGAAATTAAATCTGGAAAACTTAAAGAGCTTGTAAAAGATCACAAACTTTATGTTGATGGATCTCATAACCCATTGGGAGCAAAAGTTTTGAATGAATACTTGGAAAGTTTAGATTGCAATAAACACATCATTCTTGGAATGATGGCTAATAAAGATCATAATGAATATATGAGTTTCTTTAAGGATATCTCTACATTGACTACAATAGATATACCTAATCAACCTAATTCAATTAAAGGAGGAGAGCTTAAAGATAAGCTAAACGGCTTTTCAAATATAAATTATAAGGAAAGTATAGAAGATGCTATAAAGTCAATCCCGGTAAAAGAAAACGATATAATACTGATTACTGGATCGTTATATCTTGCGGGTGAAGTTTTAAATTTAAATTAGATATTTTTATCTAAAAATTCCTTCATGTGACTTTCGGGAACTCCACCAACTTTTCTATCTACTTCAACGCCTTTTTTATAGATAATAACTGTTGGAACACCTCTGATACCTGCTGCACTTCCGGTATTTATTCCACCATCTTCAACATCAGCATAATAGAAACCAGCCTTATCTTTATATTCATCAGATAACTTATCCATTACTGGTTTTAGTGCCTTACATGGACCACACCACTCAGCTGAAAACTGGATGACTGAAACATCTTCATTTTTAATTTTAGTATCAAAATCTTCGTCTTTAAAATTTGTAAGCATATTTCCTTTCTATTAATTAGAGCCTTAAAGTCAACTAGGCAATTTCATATTTTTTTTCTATAGACATAATAAATTCATTTATTTCATCTAATTTTTTTAGTTCCTCTTCATCATCTCGATTTGATGCTTGATCTCTTAAGGTATCAATTTCTTGATAGGCCATTCCTATAGTTTGCCACTTTTCTCTATTTTTGCTTAAAATTCGTCTAGCAATTTCACTTTTTATATTTTTATATAAATCTGGTGGCAAAATATGTGGCGCTTCTTGATAAATAATTTTTTGCCCAAACCAACTACATCTTTTATCTTGAAACTTATCCAACATTCTTAATTTATCTTCCCAAGAAGAACTATGCCAAGTTTTAAATAATTGGGTGTCTTTATTGGGAATGAATTTTTCATATAAAGTTTCTTCAGGTAACAGATCTTCCTGGGTTTGAGTTTGAGCTTTTTCTTCAGCGGCCTCTCTATTAATGATTTGAATATTTTTACAAAAATTTTCACTATTTCTAACCATTTTTGCTCTTTTCTGGATTGTTTCTAAATCTAAGTCAGCATATGCCTTCTCTTTTAATGCAAACTTTTTATCTAAAACTACAGGAGCTTTGTTGGTTTTGATTACTCTAAGTGCTTTTGGACTAAACTTTTTTAAATAAACTTTAAGATCATTTATTGATAAATTTAACAAAGGTTCAGGATCTCTTCTTAAATCAAATAAATATCCCCAAGATGCATATGATGGATGAAAACAATGATCTGGATGTAATGTAGAGACAAGATACATCATATTTTTTCCCTTAACATTTTCGAAAATTGAATAAATCCCCTCACTTTTTAAGATAGTTTCAACACTATTTTTTGTAGATGTACTTAAAAAATTTTCCCAATTGTCTTTATGTTTGTCTTTTATAATTCTTAGAATTTTTAAGCTTGTGAATGCATCATGATAAGCAGTGTGTTGTTGAGATGTATCAAATCCTTGTTGTCTAGCTAAACCTTCTAAAGCTAGACTTTCATTTCCAGCTTCTGTTAATTCAGTCTTTAATGTTTCAGGATTCAAGGTTTGTGCTACTCTTGCAACATGTAAACCGTCATGTTCTTTATTGGGTGATGAATGTGTAATGTAAGGATATCTATTCCCTTTAAAAAAATTAAAATGAAACATTCGTCTATCAAAATTTAAGTTACTCCAACCCATAAACAATGCTGGACCAGCTTTAGAGAAAAAATTTTCTACTGCGCCTAAAAAATCGTAATGCGAGTAATTGCCTTTAGTAAGTAAATCAATACTTGTTGAATTAACTAATAAGGCCTTTGCACTTGGAACCTCACCCTCGGGCATTCTGCCACGAATATTTAGCTTACCAATTTCTTTTAAGTTTTTATCAACAACTACAGCACCTACTTCAATTATTGAGCCCCAAATTGTACTATTTGTTGTTTCTGTATCGTAAATTACTATTTTATCCATAAAATCCTAAGTTAAATCCGATAGCTCATTAAATTTTTTTAATCTTCCCAAAAACAAATTTTGATAAACAATTAAATCATGCCCTTGAATTTTAAACTCTTGGAATAATTTATCTACTGTGCAAACCAAAATTACACAAGAAGTGATATTGGAGTTATACACAATGTTATGTGCTAATGAATATGCACTTGTTTGAAGAAGCCATGAGTCTATATATTCAGCCTTTTTAGGTTTATTACTTTGTTTAAAATCTATTATTGTTTCTTTTCCTTCATAAACTCCAACACAATCAGCAGTACCTGCATACTTCTCTGGGTAATAAAGAGTGCATTCAACACCCCAAATTTCATCCAATCTATTTTTCAAACCTTTTTCTATAATTTCTTTAGCCATTAATTTGTATTGTTCGTTATCTTCAAAAAAACTTAAATTTTCTCTTCCAAGTAAATAAGACTCTAAATAGTTGTGCATTTGAGAACCTCTACTACTTGCTGCTTTTGTAATTGCCTCAGCCTCTTTTTGCCCAGTTCTTTCTCTCCAATTTGCTAATGCTGCTTTATCTTCTTCAGATCGAGTTGCATCTAAAATTGAAGTGACACTTGGTAATTTTGTTTCCCCTAATAAGTATCTTCTAATGCCATCAACTGTTGCTCTTGATGATTTTGGATAATCATATTTTTGATTCCACTGCATGAGATTTCTTATAGACGTTATTAAGGAAAAAAAGAAATTAATTTTTAAGCTGCCTATTTCGTTCAACAAATTTTTCCACGTTTTCAGTTTGTACAGCTTTCTCAACCTGCTCGGGATCTTTAATATTTTCTAAGGTTCTTGAAATTGATCTTGCATCCGTTCCAAATTTATCAACAACTCCCATAGCATCTTCTAATTTTTTTCTAAGAACTATAATGTTGTCAAAATGTTTAGAAAATCTTGTACTGATTGTTTTTAAATGATTATAAATTTCCGTTGCACCTTTTTGTACCTTCAATGATTGAAATCCCATATGTAAAGACTGTAAGTAAGCAGAAAGAGTATTAGGTCCACATATTACAACTTTATATTTTTTCATTAACTCTTGAGTTAATAATTCTTTTGTACTTGGATCTTGGTATTCAGTTAACTCTTTGTATAAACTTTCTGTAGGAGCATATACGATTGCAAAATCAGTAGTTTTTGGTGGAACAATATATTTTTCATTAACACTTTTAGCTTTTGCTTTAAACGCTGAGGCTAATTTTGCTCTAGCATCTGCTACAGCCCTTTTGTCTTCCGCGTCATGACCATCGGTAATTGCTTTGAATTTTTCTACTGGAAAATGACTATCAACAGGAACTAAAACATCTCCTTGAAGCTTTATTGCAAATTCAACATTTTCACTGGTGTCCTCTTTCATTTTAACATTCGTCATGAATTGAGAGGCTGGTAGCAAATCTTTAATTAGAGCATCTAAGCTAAATTCTGCAAGAGTTCCATATTTCTTAACTCCAGCTAAAATTTTAGTTATCCCCTCTTGGCTTTGATTTAATAGTTGAACTTGTTGATTAAAATTACCAACCTTTTCCTCTACCTTAGTTAAAGTTTCAGTCATATCTTTAGTAACCCCAGTTGATAGATTATTAAATGAAGTCGACATTGCACCAAGTGAGCTATTGATTGTAGTGTTTAAGGTATCTTTTAAACTTGATATTTCTGATTTTAAATTAGCTATTTCCTCAGCTTCTTTGTTTTCATTTTCATCTTTTGGCTTAGTTTTTAAATTTAGATAAAGAATAGCTAAAACGCCGCCTAATAACAAAACTAGTAAAATTAACAATATATTATCCATGATTCTAATTTTTTATTTTATCGTAAATATTTGATTAATGTATTTAAATATTTAAAAATACTTTATGGAACTAATTTTAGTATTAAAAATATTCTTTATTATTTGTGTTATTGTTGCACTTTATGCAATTATTAGAAATCTAGATATTATCAAAATTATACTAATTTATTGGAAAGACTTAATTTTTAGAAAGTAATTTTACTATTTTTTTAAGACCCATTTTATTATTGGATGACTTAGAAATCATCATGCAGGCCTCTGATCTTAATATTTCTCCATCCTTTAAAATACGTAGATTGTTTGCTTTTAACGTTTCTCCGGTAGAAGTGATATCTGTAATTATTTCCGATGAGCCTGTAAAAGGATAAGCTTCAGTTGCACCCAAACTATCAATTAATTTGAATTGAGTAACGCCCTTTGAAAATAAAAATTCCCTTGTTAAGTTTGGATATTTTGTTGCTACTCTTAATCTTTTCTTTTTCTTATCTTTCCAATATTTAAAATATTTTTTGTCATTAGTAATTTAAATTTAAAGCAGCACCTACTGCTGGAGTTTGTTTTTTTGATCCTAAGTCTGAAATTAGACCATCATAACGACCACCATTAATAATATTTTTTAATGAGTTTTTAGATTTAATATCAATTTTAAAAACCATTCCGGTGTAATATTCTAATTGTCTTCCAAAGGATGCTGAAAATACTACATTTAATTTTGAAACCTTATTATTAGAGATTGGAAAATATTTTTGATCTACAGCTAGATTTATTTTGTTTTTTTTAAAAAATTTATTTAACTCAATTGCTGCTTTATTTATGGGACATTTAATTTTTAAGAAATCTTTAATTATTTTTGAAACATTCTTTCCTTTACTAGCTCTTCTAGGATCTTTTATTTTCTGATCAAACCTTTTTAATATTTCATTAATTGTTCTTCCTGCAACAATATTTGATAAATCCTCTTTAAGCATTTTCACGTAACGCTTTTTATCTATTTCTACAATTGTTGGATCAACATCTGAATTAGTTTCTAATCTTTTTAATAAATCATTAAAATATTCTTCTCTCCAGAAGTGTCTGGCTAATCTTAGCTTCCATCTCTTTGGAATATCCAATTTTGAAATTAACAAATTAAATATTTCAACATTTCCAATAGTTAGTGTTCCTGAAGAATATTTGATATTTTGAAGTGATTTAAGAGATGTATTTATAATTTCTTTATCGTCATTTTTCTCATCCTTAGATCCTAAAATTTCAAATCCAATTTGATTTCTAATGATTGAGTCTTTTTTGTTTTGTGATTTTCGATAAGCTTGACCACTGTAGAAAATTTTTTCCTTACCTTTTAAATTATTTTCCAAATACCTTAAACAAGATGCAATTGTTAAATCTGGTCTTAAACACAACTCGCTTCCATTCTGATCAGTAAAGGAGAAGATAAACTTTCTAAAATTTTCTCCTGATCTTTGAACAATGTGATTAGCCTCAATTACTGAAGGTAAATCAATATATTTAAAACCCTTAGATTTTACTGATCTAAGGATGTTTTCAGATAAGTTTTTTGACTTCATCGATTAAATTTTCTTTTGGAAATGTTTTATTGTTTTCACCCTTAACGCCTTTGAGACTTTTTATAGTGACTGTATTTTCATTAAATTCATTTTCACCACATATTATTGCAACATCCAACTCACGTTTATTTGCTAGGGTTAGTTGCTTACCTAAATTTTTTTTTGTATCTAAAAAAATTTCAGCATTGATATTATTATTTCTTAATAGATCTAAAATTTCATAGTAATTTTTAAGATATTTTTCATCCATTACACAAACTAAAACTGGTTTTTGACTATCTACTTTTATTTGATCTAATTGCATTAAAGCAAATAACAACCGATCAACTCCAAAACTAATTCCGGTGCCTGGAATATCCACACCTTTAAATCTTGAGATTAATTTTGCATAGGCTCCTCCAGAACAAATACTACCTATATCGACCTCTTTACCTTTGTTATTTGTAACTTTAAAATTTAGATTTGTTTCAACAATGAAATCTGAATAATAAGCCAATCCCCTAACAATTGTAAAATTTGTTTTGACCTGATTTAAATTTGAACTGTAACCCAATACTTCAAATACTTGTTCTAATTCCTTTATACCTTCTTGAGACAATGGATTTTTTAATGTTTCTTTTAATTCTTTTAAATCTTTAATTTTTAGAAAATTAAGTATTTCAGACGCTTGTTCATCGTTTAAATCTGCACCCTTAGTGATTGCACCACTTATATCTTTTCTCTCTTTTTTAAGCAGATCTTCAACACCTTTTAAACCAAAACCTGGTTTATCTAATTTATCAATTGCCCTAATTACTTTTACTTGCTTTTCTTCTGATATTTTTAAATCATCAATTAATCCTTGAACTATTTTTCTGTTACTAACGTTGATTGTAAATTGATCTTTTTTTAGACCACAATCTAACAAGGTACTTGATATTAAATTGCAAAGCTCCGCATTTGCTTGCGCAGGATTAACATTTCCAACGATATCAAAATCTGCTTGCATAAATTCTCTGTATCTTCCATTACCAGCCTTTTCATTTCTAAAGACATTTTGAATAGCATACCTTTTAAAGATTGATGGAAGCTCTTGATTATTTTGTGCAACAAATCTAGCTAGTGGGCTTGAAAGATCATACCTAAGAGTAATGCTTTTTTCTCCATCCTGAAATGAGAATACATCAGACATAGGATTAGCATCATCTTCTGCCAAAAAAGATCCTATATTTTCACTTATCTCAAACGAAGGGGTTTCCAGAGCCTCTGCTCCAAATTTAATAAAATTATTCTCAATAGCTTTTAAAAGCTTTTTTTTGAGAAGAAGTTTTTTATCCCAACGATCTTCAAATCCTGAAGGTAATCCAGGAATTAATTTTTTTTCTTTATTCATTTTTTGGTACCCGGGCTGAGAGTCGAACTCAAACTTAAAGTTCCACAAACTTCCGTGCTAACCATTACACCACCCGGGCTTATCCTCTTTGTTTTTATCTTATTTTATGTGGATTTAAAATTATAATATAAATAAATAGCCTACTGGCTATGGAAACAGTTTCTGTGAGTACTTCTAAAAGTCTTTCTGTATGTAATATTTATATTCATGAGCAGTCTTTTAGACAAAAAAAATTAATATTCAAGGTCTAAATAGAAAAAGGACGTTTATCTATTTGATAGATAAAACGCCCTTTTAAATAATTTCTAAATTAGTCTATTTTTTTTAAATTAACTGCAGAAGGACCTTTGGGACCATCTTCTAATGTGAATTCAAGTTTATCACCTTCATTGAGATATCTCATACCAGCAGCTTTTACCGCTGAAGCGTGAACAAAGGCATCTTTTTCTTTATCATCTCTTTCAATGAAGCCATATCCCTTTTTACCATTATACCATTTAATTTTTCCTTGTAGTGTACTCATCTTATTTCTTAGTCCTTTTGTTATTTATTATCTCTTAAAGGTAATTTCTTTTACGATTATTTCAAGATGAAACTTTGTGGTGGTGGCTGAGGAAGGATTCGCACCTCCGACACAAGCCTTTTCAGGGCTCTGCTCTACTCCTGAGCTACTCAGCCTTATTTATCCCCTAAAGATAATTCTTCCTTTAGTAAGATCGTAAGGTGTCATTTCAACTGTCACATTATCACCTTGGAGAACTCTAATTCTGTTTTTTCTTAACTTACCAGCTGTATGGGCAGTAACAGTATGTCCATTTTCTAATTTTACTCTAAACATAGCGTTCGGAAGTAGGTCTATCACTGTACCTTTAAATTCCAGTAAGTCTTGTTTTGACAAATTTATTTTCTCCTTATTCGTTTTACTACAGATTGAGCGTGTCCAACCAACCCTTCGTAATTTGCAAGTGTTATAACTGATGGTCCAAGACTTTCAATACCCTTTTTTGATAAGTTTATGTATGAAATCCTTTTATAAAATTCATTTACACTTATACCGCTTGAGTATTTTGCAGAACCATTAGTTGGCAACACATGGTTTGATCCAACATTATAATCAGTCATTGCCATCACTGCATATTTTCCTAAACATATTGATCCTGAATTTTTTATTTTTGGAACTAACGATTTATAATTTTTAATATTTAATTCTAAATGTTCTGGTGCAATTTTATTTATAACACTAATTATTTTAGCATCTGAAGAAACATACATAAGAATTCCATTATTAATTAAACTTCTTCTTGCAACAGAAGCTCTTGGAATTTCTTTTAATTGTTTAGTAATTTCAATTTTTACTTTATCTAGCAAATCTTTATCTTTTGAAATCAAAATACATTGTGCAAGAATATCATGTTCAGCTTGTCCAATTAAATCACTTGCAACCCACTCAGGATTTGAGAATTTGTCACAAACGACAGTCACTTCTGAAGGACCTGCAGTCATACCTTCAATTCCAACAACACCAAAAACTTCTTTTTTTGCTGCCGCAACATATGCGTTTCCTGGACCAACTATTTTATGAACTTTTTTAATTTTTTTAGTCCCATAAGATACTGCTGCAATAGCAGAAGGGCCTCCGATAGAATAAATTTCTTTTATTTTGCATTTTTTTGCAGCGTATAATACGGCTGGATTTTGTTTTCCTTTATAGCCTGGATTAATCATAACTATTCTCTTAACACCTGCTACAATTGCTGGAATAGCATTCATCAAGACACTTGAAGGGTATGAAGCAGTAGAACCAGGAACATAAATTGCAACAGACTCTAAAGGCACATATTTATATTCAAGTTTGTTTTTTAATTTATCTGTATAAGAAATATTTTTAAATTTTTGAAGTGAATGAAATTTATAAATTCTATTATAAGCCGTATCGATTGCTTTCTTTACTTTTTTATCAAGTGAATTTATAGATTTTTTTATTTGTTTTGAGCTTGGAATAATTATGTTGTTTTGATTAAATCTTTTCTCGTATTTTAATAATGCTTTATCTCCATTTTTTTTAACATCTTTAATTATATTTGTTACAGAAACGGAGTCTGATTGAATTTTTTTTTTTCTCTGTAAAAGCAAATTCTCTAATAATTTATCAAAATTTTTACTTTTACTATTTAATATCTTCATAACTATTTAATTTCACTTTGATCCTCTAATCTTGCTTCAATAGTTTCTGTAGTTAAAGCAATATGAGCATTGTTATTAAAAATAAGATTTATTTCATAAACATCATTATTTTTCAAATAATCTATACCTATTAGTTCTAAAACTGTTTCTTGATTTGATTGATCAATGTTCTTTGATCTTACTTTATCAACAAAATCAAACCTACAAATGCTATTGATTTTTTTATCTTCCTGATCACTTTCAACCTTGGTTCTTTCAATTGATAATAAAAAAACCTTATTGGATGCGAGATATTTTATATCTGCAATTTTAACCTTAGCCCCTGAACTACAAGCTGAAATCATCTGTAACCCTTCTTGGTCACTTGCTATAATTTTTGCTAAATATTTATTCACTATTTTAATCTTTTAATTTTAACACCTATTTTTTTTAATTTATTTTCTATTTTTTCATAACCTCTATCTAAGTGATAAATTCTGTTAATATATGATTTACCATTAGAAACTATAGCTGCTAGAACCAAAGCAACAGAAGCTCTTAAATCACTAGACATTAATTCGGCACCAATGAATTTAGTATTTCCTTCTATTGTAGCGGTATTATTTTTAATATTTATTTTTGCTCCTAATCTTTGCAATTCTGCAACATGCATAAATCTATTTTCAAAAATACTTTCAGTTATTGAACTTTTGCCAACTGCTTTGCACATTAAAACCATCAATTGTGCTTGAAGGTCTGTAGGAATGCCTGGAAACTCTTTAGTTTTAATACTTTTTATTGATTTTATTTTTTCAGGTCCTTTAATTAAGATTTTATTTTCACTAGTTTTAATTTTAGCACCAACTTTTTTTAGTAATTTTATTTCTGTACCAATAATTTTAGGATTTAAATTATTTATTTGTAAATTACCTTTTGCAAGTGTTGCAGCTACACAAAATGTGCCTGCTTCTATTCTATCGGCCATTACAGAATATTCAGTTTCATTTAAAGAATTTACACCTATGATTTTACAAACTCTTCCTGTCCATTTTATTTTTGCTCCAGCTTTATTTAAAAAATTTGTAAGATCTGTATTTTGAAATAAGTGGACCTAAAACTAAAATAGAACCACGCATTGTTTTGACTAAAGAATAACTAGCAAAAGTTTTCATATTTTTTTTATTTATAATTTTTGCTGTTTTTTTATCTCTTGATAAAATTATTTTAGAACCAAGAGACTTTAATAAATTTAACATTGTATTAATGTCTCTAACTCTTGGTAAATTTTTGATAACCACAGGTTTATCAAATAATAATGTTGCAGCTAAAATTGGGAGAGATGCATTCTTCGAACCTGAAATTGAAACATTGCCCTTGATTTTACAAGGGCCATTAATCAGAAATTTATCCATAAATTACTTTTTAATTTTAGCAACTTGAATTGTAGTTTGACCCTGATATTTACCGTTCTTTGATTTATAAGTTGTTTCTGGCTGAGTATCTGATTTGAAAAATAAAAATTGTGCTATTCCCTCGTTTGAATAAATTTTTGCAGGGTTAGGTGTTGTATTACTTAGCTCAATTACAATATTGCCCTCAAATTCATTTTCAATTGGAGTAACATTACAAATAATTCCTGTCCTAGCATAAGTACTTTTTCCAACACAAATACATAAAACATCTTTTGGTATTCTAAAATATTCTACTGTTTTAGCTAAAACGAATGAATTTGGTGGGATAATACAATGTGGTCCTTTTCGTTCTATAAAGTTATCATCAGAAAAATTCTTTGGATCAACTAAAGAACTATTAACGTTGGTAAAAATTCTATATTCATCTGAGATTCTAACATCATATCCCATACTACTTAATCCATAAGAAATTTTACCTTCAGAAACTTGATGATCCAAAAATGGCTCTATCATATTGTGCTCTTTGCACATTTTTTTAATCCAAGAATCAGGTTGAATTGACATTATTTATTTTTCTTTTTATTTTTTTTTTGGAAAATTTTTCTTTTCTTCAAATTTTTTCTAAGCGCCAAGCTTAAACGCTCATTTTTTTCTTTTGAACTCATTCTTTGTTTGGGTTAGTCAGGAAATCTAAAGAAATTGGTTTATTGGGATCTAGTGCAGGTGCTTTTTCCTCTTCTTTTTTTGGGCCTTCTTTAGCTAAACGTTTAGCTTTTTTTTCAGCAAGCTTTCTCTCTCTTTTAGCTTGCTTTTCCATAAGCTTATTACCTTTAGTTGATTTGTAGTCGTAATGAATTCCCATAACATTTTCCTAAAATAGATATAAATCATATTCATCAAAAAATTAAGGCAATAATTTGAAAAAAATGCTTTATTATCAATAAAATACAATTTGTCTCTAAGCTCCTGTAGTTAAATGGTATAACAAGTCATTGGTAATGACTAGTTCCCTGGTCAGTACAGGGTGGGAGCACCACTAGTTTCTGTAAAAAAATTTTCTCATAAATATCGTAATCAAAATTAAAATAAAGAAAGCTGTAATAGGAACATATATATCAGGAGAAAATATTATATCAGTTATTCCTGGTACTTCAGCATTTTGGTCTATAATTTTTTCTAATCCACTACCAATAGAAACTGCTAAAAAAATTTGAGGAACTATTCCAATCAATGTAGCAAAGAAAAAATTTATAACCTTAACATTAAATAAGGTTGGTAAGAGACAGCTCAGCTGCCAAGGTATACCACCTATAAAGCGGTAAATTAATAAATAATTAAATTCAGATTGTTTAAATTTTATTTCTAAGTTTTGAAATTTATTTAAGAACTTTTCTCTAATAAGCTGTTTTAAAAAATAATTTCCAAAAATATATAAAAAAGTAGCACCAATACTCAAGCCTAAAACAACAACAAATGTACCTATCCATTTTCCAAATATAAAACCACCCATTAAAGCAACTGGAGATCCAAATCCTAAAAAAGGGAAAACCCAAAGAATAGTTAATGCTAAAAAAATAATAGAAATTAAAAATAAGTTAGATTTTTTAAGTTCAAAAAAATAAGATTGGTTATCTCTTAGAAAATCATAGGATGTAATTTCTGAGAGACTAAATTTTGAAAAAAAGAAATACAAAAATAAGCAAACAATTAATAAATAAGACAATCCAATAAATAATTTAATTTTTTTTGTATTTTCCATGATTCTTCTTATTTTAATGCTTAATCTTCTATTTGCTATTTTAATTATTACTAATATAAAGGGGCAAAAATTATAAAAAACTATATCAAATCTAATTATGAAAAGAACTTATCAACCCTCAAATAAAAAAAGAGCTCGAAAACACGGATTTCGTTCAAAAATGAAAACTAAAGGTGGTAAAAAGCTTTTGGCTAGAAGAAGAGCAAGAGGAAGAAAATCACTAACTGTTTCTGTATAGAATAATGAAAAGCAAAATACTTGCTCTTTCAAAAAACGAAGAATTTAAAAATTTACTTAAACAAAAAAAGATTACCAATAAATACGTAAGTATTTTTTTTGGAAAATTATTAAATAAAGATAAAAAAAGACTAAATATCAGTTTTGTGACTAAAAAAAAAATTGGTAATGCAGTAAAGAGAAATAAAATTAAAAGAAGATTAAGAAACATCATGAATGAAGCTGTTAAAAAAATAGAGATAAACTTTGATTATTCATTTCTTGTTATAGCTAAGTCTTCTATGCTAAATAATGAATACAAAATTATAAAAGAAACTCTTTTTCAGGATTTTGCAAAAATAAAATAATGAATATATTTACTTTAATTTTAATTAAATTTATCAAAGCCTATAAATATTTGATTAGTCCATTATTGGGTCATTCTTGTAGATATTTACCAACATGTTCTGAATACAGCATAGATGCTTTAAAAGAATACGGTTTTTTTAAAGGTTTATTAATTAGTATAAAAAGAATTTTATCCTGCCATCCAATAAAATTTTTAGGGGGTGGCGAAGGGTTTGATCCAGTTAAAAAAGAAATGAAGGATAATAAATAATGGAAACTAGAAATATAATTGCTGCCATAAGTTTATCAGCTGCTGTAATTATATTATACTCGCTATTTTTTGCACCACCTCCTGTAACGAAAGAAAATTTAGCTGAAAAAACTAAGACTGAACAGAATTCAGATGCACCTAGTCTTGATCAAAAAGAAAATGTAACTGAAATTTCACGAGAAGAAGCGTTACAACAAAGTGAAAGAATTCAATTTGAAAACCAAAGTATTGTTGGATCTATTTCATTAAAAGGGGCCGCAATAGACGATCTAACTTTCAAAGAATATAATGTTAGTTTAGAAAGCGATGAAAAAGTAAAATTTCTTGCACCACGAAGCTCTAAAGAAGGCTATATAATAGAAAGTGGTTTTATAACTACTGATAAAAATATCGATATTCCAAATGCAGATTCAATTTGGTCAGTTTCTGGAAATAATAAATTAACTGATCAATCTCCTATAAAACTAAGTTGGACTAATGATCAAGGCATCACTTTTGAAAAAGAAATTGCATTAGATGATAAGTTTTTATTCACAATAAAACAAAGAGTTATAAATTCTACTGATAAAAACTATGACTTCTATTCTTATGGACAAATTATAAGAAATCAAATCCCAGAAGGTTTAACCGATTTTTACATTCTTCATGAAGGCCCTATCGCTACATTAGACGAAGAATTAATTGAGGAAGATTATGACGATATTGAAGAGAAAAAATTCTCAAGAACTGCCCAAAAAGGATGGTTAGGTCTAGGAGATAAATATTACATATCAACTCTAATTCCACCAAGAGAAAAAGAATTTAAAACTACGATGGATTACAAAAACAAGTACAGAATAAACTTTGTTACAACAGAACCATTAGAGTTAACTGGAAACTCTTCTATAGAAGAAAACTTGCAAGTAATAGTAGCTGCAAAAAGAGTTGATGTAATTGATGGGTACGCAGAATCATTAAAAATTGATAAATTTGATCTTACGATTGATTGGGGATTCTTATACTTTTTAACACGTCCTTTGTTTACTGCTTTAGAATATTTCTTTAAAATATTTGGTAATTATGGATTAGCAATTATTGCTGTTACCGTTTGTATTCGTGTAGCATTTTTTCCACTTGCTAATTTTTCATTCAGAAGCATGGCTAAAATGAAAGCTCTTCAGCCTGAGATGGCAAGACTTAAGGAAGTACACAAAGATGACAAGATGAAATTGCAACAAGCAATGATGGCTCTTTACAAGAAGGAAAAAGTAAATCCCATGTCTGGATGTTTGCCAATTCTAATTCAAATACCTGTATTTTTTGCTTTGTATAAAGTTTTATTTGTAACGATAGAAATGCGTCATATGCCTTTTTATGGTTGGATCCAAGATTTAAGTGCTAAGGATCCTACTTCTATATTTAATTTATTTGGATTGTTTCCTTATGACGTACCTTCTTTCCTTGTAATTGGAGCATGGCCAGTTGCTATGGGGGTATCAATGTGGGTGCAACAAAAGTTAAATCCCGCTCCAACAGATCCAATGCAAGCAAAAATATTTATGTTCTTCCCTTTATTTTTAACAGTAATTCTTGCACCATTCCCAAGTGGTCTAGTAATTTATTGGACAGTTAATAACATTTTAACAATGGCTCAGCAGGTTGTAATAATGAAACGTACAACAGTTAAAACTGTAACCTAATTAAAAAATAATAAATGGACCTTGAAAAGATATTACCTAAAGATGGGCCACCAATTAATGAAGTAACTAAATATATTGAAAAATATAAAAATGATTTAATAGTAATTAAATACGGTGGAAATGTTTTAATTGATAGAAACGTATTTAATAATTTTATAACTGATCTTAGTGTTTTAAATAAATTAGGCCTTGCAACTGTGGTAATTCATGGTGGTGGACCTAGAATTAAAAGAGAGCTAGAAAAATCAAATATTCAATCAAAATTTATAAGAGGACTAAGAGTAACTGACAAAAATATAATTGATATTGTTGAATCTGTTTTGATTGATTTTAATAATGACATTGTTAATTCTTTAAAAGACAAAGGCACAGAGGCAATCTCTATTCACACAAAAAATAATAATGTTATAAAAACTATACCAGAAGCAGAAGAGCTAGGATTTGTAGGAATACCAAATGAGATTAATAATGAACAAATATTAAATATAATTAATCAAAATAAAATTCCTATAATTTCTCCATTAGGATTAGGTAAAGAAAACCAAACATATAATATTAATGGAGATACAGCTGCGATGGCTATAGCAAAATCTTTAAAATCTAGAAGACTATTATTAATGACGAATGTTGATGGTGTTTTAGATAAAAATAAGAAATTAATAGAGGAAATTTCTTCATCTGAGGTTCTTGAAATGATTAAAGATGAAACTATTACAGAAGGTATGATACCTAAAATAAACGCATGCTTAGACGCCGTAAATAATGGTGTAACAGCAGTTGGTATAATCAATGGCACAAAGCCACATTCGTGTTTATGGGAAATATTCTCTGACAAGGGCTCTGGGACCCTAATAAGACAATGAAAGAATTAAAGAATATCAAAAACATATTATTTGATTGTGATGGGGTACTCTATAGTGATCTTGAAGGAGTATTTGGTCAAGTAAGTAAAAAAATGACTCAATATATTTCAAATAAATTAAATGTAGATTTAAAAGAGGCAAAAGAATTACAAACAAATTATTTTCATAAATATAACACTAGTCTTAATGGTTTAATGATACATCACGATATACCTCCAAGAGAATTTTTAGACTACGTGCATGATATTAATTTAGATTTTTTAGAAAAAGATACTGCTTTAAGGAATGAGCTTGAAAATATTAATCTAAACAAATTTGTGTTTACAAATGGTAGTAAAGAACATGTTAAAAATATTACTACTCACTTAGGAATTGATGATCAATTTGACGGTGTATTTGACATTGTTGATGCTGAGTACAGTCCAAAACCTGAGGCAAAAGCATTTGATCTGATGGTCAAAAAATTTCAAATTGATCCAACTGAGACACTTTACATTGAAGATATTGCAAAAAACTTATCTATTGGAAAAGAAAGAGGAGCAAAAACAGTTTGGTTAATCAATGATGAATACTGGGGGAAAAAAGAGTCTGATAAAGAATATATTGATTACAAAATAGAAAATCTTTCTTTATTTTTAAAAGAAATAAGGTTATTAAAAAACTCATAAAATTATGAGTATAGAAAAAATTATAAATGAAGCTTGGGAAAATAA
>LUMR01000124.1_pt1 | contig 17171 bp, 29 predicted proteins | sample 730041 | NCBI WGS metagenome assembly LUMR01 (sample SAMN03860258, study PRJNA289734) | marine metagenome | biome: seawater column; feature: ocean; material: water; isolation source: Red Sea water column Station 12 - depth 10m | place: Saudi Arabia: Red Sea | collected 2011-10-15 | depth 10 m | reverse complement strand
TGTATTATTAGTTCCACCTAACCAAGATATTGGTATATTTTGGTTATTACAAAGATGTAAAAGGCTTGCTTTACATTTTTCGTCTAGATCAATCTGCATTTGAATAGAATCTCTAACAGGTCTATTCATAGCTGTATAGCCAGCAAGCATACCTTCTGGTAATAAATTTTCTAATCTTGTTGGGTCAAATAAAAAATGATCTGATAATGGAAAAGTTATTTGTTTAAACTCTTTCATTTTTTCTTTAAACAACATATAATTTTTATTTGTTTGAAAAATAGTATTTTCAATTCTTTTTAATTGTGGTCTTGCAATAGCAGCACTTAAATTATTTAAACGACAATTATAAACTGGTAATTGACATCTATATTTATTGCCACCACGACCTTCTATCATATGTAGTTTGTAATTATTTTCATAAGCACCAGACATATGAATACATTGCCACATTAACTCTTCATTATTAGAAACTATAATGCCACCTTCCCCTGCATTAAGCATTTTGTAAGATTGCATTGAATAAATACCAATATCCCCCCATGTACCAGCCATTTTGCCATTATGTTTTACGCCAAGTGCGTGTGCTGCATCTTCAATAAGCACTACTTGAAAAGCTTTACATAATTCAACTACTTTTGACATTTCTGGCATATGACCACGCATATGCGAAAGTAAAAGAAATTTTGGTCTTTGTCTTATAATTTTGTTTTTTAAATCAGACAAGCTAATTACATATTGGTCATTACATTCAACAAGAATGGGATTACCACCAGCTTGTATTACAGCACTTGGTACCGCAACAAAAGTAAATGCTGGTATAAGTACTTTGTCATCATGTTTTACACCACAAGCTTTTAGTGCTAAAAAAATACCATTAGTGGCAGAAGAAACAGCCAAAGCATATTTGCAATTAACATACTCAGTAATTTCTTTTTCAAGATGGGTTACATCACTTGTCGTTTCTTTGTATTGATAACGAAAAAGTTTTTTTGTTTTTAGTGCTGCTTGTACAGCGTCATTTACTAGGTCAGTATTAAGTTCTGCACCCCAGTTGATTTTTGCTAATTCAGTCACAGTCGGGACATTTAAATTGTAAAGGTTGTTTTAAGACCATTGCTGATAAAACCAGCATGGCCATTTTTGTTGGTGGTTGCTCGTTACTAAATGGCATAATCTTTTGATCTGCAAGATGTAACCCCTCGTTAGAAACTATCAAAGAATGTTCTGCTGATAATTTTTCTCCATGGCTTTTATCTAGTTGAGAAAATAAAATCCCATCACCATATTGTTTGTTATTACAAGTATGTGGTCTAAAGTCAAACCAATCGAGATCAAAGCACTCAAGACCAAGGGCGAGATGGTCTTGAAATACTTTTACATTATGTGGCAGTTTAGGATTAGATACTCTGCGAAGTACTTTTGTCATGGTTAAAAAGGCATTTCTTCTTTTTCTTTTTTCAGTACAGAGATTGACCCTGACACAAAAGATGAACCATTTTTAGACATTCTGTTCCAAGCACTAACTGGTATCTTGACAACTTTTTCGCCAGCATAATTTTCTTCGCCTTCTTGGGCTGTAATCCACTCGGTAAGTGCCATAGCATCTGACAAAGTAAATTCAATATTACCACCAAAGTCTGGTGACTTTTCTGACTTTTTATCGTTATTGTCAAAAAGAACAAGACGTCCTGTAAAAACGTTTTCGTAGGCCATAGTTAAAAAGATTTAATAGGAATAATTGAGTTTGTTTCTTCCCAAGCAAGAACTTGGGGAAGGGCATACCGTATGAGTGGTTTACCCAAAGCAGTAGCCTGTCGTGGCACGTTATACCACTCTGGACCTTCTGCTTTACCTCGCCTAGTACTTGTTCGCCACTTCTTTATGGTTCTTTCTGTAATACCATATCTTTCAGCGAGGTCTTTGGTAGATAAGTAGGGTTGATCTTGTTCCATTACTTTCTTCTAAGGTTCATTTGTTTAGAAATAATTGCTCTGTCTAGTTCGATTCTTTGTTCTTGGGTAAGTTTACCTTGAGCAAATCTAGTGGCAATATTTTTTTTATGGTCTGTTAACTGTTCTTCAGTAGTAGCAATTTCAATAGCTTTTTTTGCTAGACCAAAAGTTGCATCTGTATCTGGTTTGTTTGATACTTTTTCTTGTACTTGCTTTCGCAAAGTTTCTATAACCTCGCCCTTGTTGATATTTTTATCTTCGACCTTTTCTTCTTCTTCCATATTAAAGTCCATATCTGTCTCAAGACCTAAGATCAACTTAATGCTGTATCTTCTTTGATATGTAACTGCACCACCCCAGTTATGGGTTTGGTTTTTCTTAGGGTTTGCCATATCTCTTTCAGATAAAAATATTGGCAGTTCGCTTTTAATAACACCACCATCTTTATGAATAAGTCTTGTAACTATAAGTGTTTCGCCTGTAGCACTACAGCCAAAGCCCTGTGTTAAACATAGACCATTCTTAAGAAGAACAGGTGTAACCAAAGACAGCATTTGTTCCAAAGGTAGATAGCTGTAACCATAAGAACCTACACCAACTTGTTTGGTCTTACCCATTGATGGAAATTCTGCTTGTGCTTTTTGTAAAGCTACTGCTAGTGCAGCGTATGGGTGTGTTTCTGTCATTGTTTTAGTTTGTTTTGTAAGCCCAACTTGGTAGGCTGAGTGTTTGGATTTCTTCTGCATACCCATGCCAATAAGCATCTGTATGGCATTTAGAAATTTGTTTTAAGGCAGCTTGTCTAAGACGTTTGCCTTCGGCAAGTGCTTCTTCGTCTAGCTCGGTAATGCTTATGGCATATGGGTAGACTTTTTCAACTGCTATAAATACAAATCGCTTTGCACCAATTACTTCTAAGTAATGAGCAGCTTGCAGATGGTAAAGGTAATTTGCTACTGACTTAATAAATTTGTCTGGGTGGCTGTTACCCTCGCCAGTTGTTTTTAGGTCGATAATAGTATCGCCATTTAAGAAGTCGCATCTTGCTTTACAAGTAAGACCAGTTTCTTTGTCCTCTTTCCAAAAGCTTTGTTCAGCAAGACCAACAGAAAGAAGTTTGTTTGCTATCGGGTGCGACCAAACAGCGTTGGCAACATTAGATGCAAGCTCGTATTCTTGGTTTGTAATAGGCTCTATGCCTTTGGCTGCCATTTCTTCTGCTTGCACTTTACCAGCTTTGGTTGATCTACTAAGACAAACACCATAAGCTTTTTTTGCTCTGTCTGGTTCTAAAGTAAATGCGTGGCATAGCTCACCAGTTCTAAAAGCTTTTTTTAGTGCTGGTTCGTGTTCTAACTTTTTCTGTTCGTATTTGCTTTGGTAAAACACTTGCGGACAAGTGCTTGTAATAAGCTTCAAATCGCTGGCAGAATACGCTGGGTCTGCATGATATACCTCTGCTGGTATATACTCTGAGTCTGTATTAATCTTTGGCATTTAGTTTATCCTCTAAGTTTGCAATACGAATCTTAAGTGTTGTTAGTTCTTCTGCTTGTTTGACAATAAAATCTTTAATGACATTTATTTTGCCATCTAAGGCCATAACAGTTTGACCTGTATTGTGGCCAAGCTGCTTTGTTGTCTCAGTAAGATGTTGCAAAGCATTTATCAGTTCGACCTTTGAGTCAGCTTGTTTCTTTTCAACCTGCTGTAAAGTCTCAATAATTTTTTCAATATCTCTTACCATTTAGCTACCTCTTGACAAGCTAGTTCTACACCAGCACGACAATCTGCTTTGGTCATATCTTTAAAAGATGAATCAAAAGCGGTAAACAGAATACTGCCAACCGCTAGATAAAGGAATAAATGTCTCATGCGTTTGCCCTCTGTCTTAGTAAGAATGAAAGCTGCTTTCTGTACTTAGCAACATTTTTTTTAGCTGTACTTAAGTCTTGCCAGTTACCTGTTGCGCAACAAAAAGCGTAGCTGTCTTGGGCTTCTTGAAATTTGACCTTGACTTGGTCTATCTCTTGCTGAAGTGTTAGCATTTGTTTGTGGGGGTTGTGGACTCTCGCCCTGATACTTCAATTATAGTCAAGCTTTTCCCCATTGGCTACCCCACCATGTTCGGTTTGTTGATTGGTGTAACATTTAGGGGTTATAAAAGTCGCCATATATTTCTTTACCTTTTTTGTCTCTTGCTTCTATCGCCATCTCCAATGTAGGAAAAGACCCTACATAATGGCTTTTGTTTTTTTGACTAATACAAACAACCCATGGATTAGATGTCTGCTGACTTTGATATGTAATAGATTTATGACCTGATGTATTATTAGAACCAATTTTTCTATTACTACTGTTTTGTTGTATTGTAGCTTGTCTTAAATTATGAAAAGCATTGTTTCCTTTATTACGATCTTTATGGTCTACTTCATAAGGATATGGGTCTTTAGTTGTTACTAATAACCAAGCAAGTCTATGTGCAGCATAACCTTTACCATTTATTGTTATATAAACATAACCTCTATCTGTAACCCTACCAGCAATAGAACCAGCTTTTTTGTTTGACTTTTTTACTTTCCAAGTAAAGACACCAGTTATGATGTTGTAAGCAAGTAATTCATGTACAACATCAAATGGCGGTAGTTTTTTTGCCCTACAGAACATCTAGTCAGTACCGTTAGATATTTTCAATAAAAGTTCCTTTTCTTTGATAGGGTCAAAGCAGATGTCTCTTTCAACTGGTAAGCCAAAAGGACCTCTTAGTTCTTTAATTTCTTTCATATCGAAAGAACCAAACTCTTGTTCGTGGCCTTTTACCAAACCCCAAGCAATTTCTGTCTCTGGGTCGTACTCAGCGATAAACCAAGTCCAGTTACTGTCGGGTGTGAATAGCTTTACATAAAAGACCATTTCTTGTGATAAATCATCATGTGCTGGTTGGCTGTAAAGCTTTGGAAGTTTTTTAAGGATTTCTTTTGTAAGAAGTTTCATTGTTTTTTGTTGTAGATTGATTTTAAGTAAGTTGTTTCTATTGTTTTGCGAAGCTGTAGGTATAACTCATTGGTCATGTTTTCTTGCAAGTACCGATCATTTAACCTACTTATTGCTTCGTCAAATTCTTTCTTTGTCATTAAAAAGGTTGATGCCAATTAATGTATTGTGAAGTTGATATGTCTCCACTTTTACAGAGTGAGTCTGTATAATCATTCCACATTGTTCTTTTAGCAGTAACATCTGTTCTGCGGTAGATAGTATTTTTCCAAAGTTCGTTGAAACATCTAAGTGCTTCTGCTTTGGTCATGTAACGAGAGGTGGCCATTATATGACCCCTCTGTTCTTGTAAAGATGACCACCAAATGGGTCTAGATTCTGGTAAAGGCTAATAAGACTTTTTTGGTCTCTTAGGTTATACCTAGCACCTTTTGCTGGTTTTCTGTAACTAGCTGGTTTGTAAAGGTCACCTGTCTTTCTGTCGATAAAAGCTTCAACACATCTGTGGTTGTCGTCTGTCTCTACTCTTATGACTTTAAAATACTTACGACCTGTTTCGTAAATGTATTTAGTTTCCCAAGTAATAGCATTTTCTATTTTCTTAGCTTGGGTGTTCTGCCATCTGGCCATAGCTCTATAGAGCATATCGCAGTATAGCTTTGTTTGCTTTTCTACAAACTGTTCTTCGGTAAGAACTGTAAGTGTTTCTGAAGTCATGTAACTTAGAGGTTGGGAGCATCTCTGCCCTATGATTCAATACTATCATTCCCTAAAGTGTATGTACAGGGTCAATGTTCGGAACATAAACCGAACACTATAGGTAGACAATGGGGAACAGTATGTTATAATGGTAGTAAGGGCAAGAGATTGTCCGATTGAACCTAGCCAATTGAATACTATGGAAAAAGCTTTATTAGAGCTAAGAGATTGCAAAAATCTCAAAGAGGTTGACGCCTTTATTGATAAACACTTTCCGAAGGGTTTACATGAAGAGCTACACAAACCCAAAGATGAAAAATCAATGTTTTACCCATCAGGGGCTTACATAGGTTTTAATCTCCACCGCTACATTTATAACAATAAGTTAGCGGCTTTCTGCCACGCAGTTAGAGATAACTTTTGCGGTTACGGAGGTTCATCTTATTGGACAAGTTTCGACCCACATGTAAAAGACCCAGACCCAGAGGCTACAAAATATTTTGGCCAAGAAGTTTGGGAAGTTTACACTGGAACAGGAAACTAAAAACAAATGCCACCTTCGGGTGGCTTTTCTTTCTACCGACTGCGGTGTTTCAATACAACCGGTAACTATAATACTGCTGTAGGAATACTGCTGTAGTTTAAATACAAGTGGTAACCATAATACAGCTATAGGGCTACTGCGGTACTTTAAATACAAGTGGTTACTATAATACTGCTGTTGGTTATGCACCAGTTAAGGAACCGAACACTTTATGGTACATCTAGGGGAAATTTAGATTATAATTGAGATATAGGGAGAGATCCCACAACCCCGAGGCTTAAATGACTAACTGGCAAACACTTCCTTGGACTAACGAATTAGGCAAGGCAACTCACACTATCAAAAGAACAGGTGTAAAGGTAATGGTTTATGAAACTCACGAAGATGGGTTAATCCACGCACTTTGTGGTAACGAAGCAAGTGTATGGGTAAACATAAACGAATTAGAGGAGATTAAGTAAATGCTTACTTACAAAGACGAACTTCTACAAGACTTACACGCACTTCTTGAAATTGGTGTAAATACCAAAAAAGCTATTAAAAAAGTAAAAAGTGGTTTCTTCGATAAAGACATTGCAGAATACGAACGCAATGGTGCTGACATAGAAGATTTATCCGACTACATACAAATGTTCTAATAGTTAGGTTGACTAGGTACCATTGTTATCATTAAAGCGTAAGTAATCTTTCCTTAAAGAACCGCCTTACCGCCTATTTACATACACCAATCAAGAAACCGAACACTAGATGGTGCAACTTAGGGAATCTTTGTTTATAATTGAAGAGTAAGGCAGAGATGCCACAACCTTCTTAAACAAATGACTACACCTAACCGCTTTGATAATTTAGATAAAAAGTTAAAAGCTATTCCAAACAAAGATGTAAACAATCCAGAACAAGCTGAATTATTTAGAGAATGGCTACACGAGTTAATTCTTGAAACCAAAAAAGGCAGAGAGTTTTAAATCATAAGAGTTGCCCTTTACAGGGCAGCTTTTTTTTGTCTATTGTGTATTATTAAGATAATCAGGGAGCCTGATGCCCGTTGCAACACGAGGGCTGAAAGCTGTTATGGCAGGGCGGTCTCGGCGAGGTTGACCGATCTATCCCCTGATTATTCATCTAGTTCAACGACAAGTATATCTGCACCCACCTCTTCGCCCTCTTCGCAGTACCTTTTCTTAGCAGTAAGAATTGTTACCAAAGAATCATCTACAAATGTTATTCCGCTAAGAGCATCTAAACTAGACCTTACGAGTTTATCTAGGTCATTTTTTCGAACAGTAACATTTCTAGGTGACCCTGTACGGAGACAGCCATTGGTGTAATAATGAGCCTTCGGCCTCTTAAAACGAAAAGTGGCTTCTACATAACAAGCACCCTTGATAGGTGGTTGTTTTATTTTACTAGCTTCCCTTTTAACCAATTCTCGCCATGGTTTTACTCTTTTACTTACTTCGATCATTCGACCCTTTCCAATATATTTTTTACTCCCTTGCGGTGCTGCTTCAAGACCATTTACAGAGAATTTAAAAGATGTCATTCAATCCACAAGGGTATCAATTTACCGCACTACCAACAAATCTTAGAGGTAAAATACAACCAAATCAACTAGCTGTATTATGGGTAATACAAAGCTATGCAAACAAAGATGATCAACAATGCTGGCCATCTTTGAAGACAATAGCTGATAATGCTTGTCTAAGTAAGAGAACCGCACAGAAAGTTGTTAACCAATTAGTGTCTCTTGGTCTATTAGAGAGAACACACCAAACTGGAAAAAATGGAGAACAAAACAGCAACTTATACAAGGTAACTGTTTGGCACTTAGCTAATGTACCAGAACCTAGTATTAATAGGCGTGGCAAATCCTGCACCCCTGCACCAGATGCTACGCCCCTATGGAAAAATATGCCATGCCCCATAGCAGCAGATGCCACCAAACTAGATACAACTAAACTAGATACAAAAGAACTAAATAAAAAAAATACTAAAAAAGATTATTCTGATGACTTTTTAGAATTTTGGTTTATGTACTTAGACATTAAAAAAAGAGCTAGTGGCCAGAATAAACCAAAAGCATGGGAAGAATGGAAAAAAGCTATAAAGAAAACAACACCAGTAAATATAAAAATTTCTCTTATGGCTGCTGTAAAACAACAAAGAGCAACAGAACGAGATGGTGGCTTTGCTGTTTGTTTTCCTAACTGTTTTAGATGGTTGCGAGATGAAAGCTACGAAGGCTATGTAAAAGATGAGAAAGATACCCTGTACAAACAGAGAAAGTCTGATACAAAGATAGAAAGACCTTGGGAAAAAGATAAACCCCAAGATTCAGAATTACCTTTTTAACCTCTCATGAAAAAATTATTAACGACAGGAAAAGCTGCTAGAACACTTGGAATATCCCAAGTTACTCTCAGAAGATATAGAGATATAGTTGGAGGTTTTTTAAAAGTAGATGAACATTGGTTTTCAGGTGCTTATGAAAACAGCCCTATTAGATGGGATATTGAAAAATGTCATGAAATTATTTCTAATAGAAACAAAATTACCAATTTAGCCTCCAATGACAGTTAACTACAGAAGAACATCACTAGATAGAGACACTACATTTTATATACCAAAAGTAGAATGTTTTGCTTGTAATGACTCTGGTATAGTAACCAATGGCGATAATGCTATAAATAGATTTATCCCTGACTATGACAGAGACAGAAATGGTAAAATTAATGGCGGACAAGATTTAGCTATTATCTGTCATTGCAAAGCTGCATACGGAAATAGTGATGAAGAAAATGAAAGCCATGGATATAGAGACAGTCTTGGCAATATAAGAACAACTGACTCAATAAGAGGAGAACCACAAGCACTTGGTATTTCTTTAGAAAAAGAAAAAATACGACTTATACATACAGAACGAAAAGCTAGTTGGGAAAAAACTGCTAAAGATATAAATGAAACTAGACAAAAAATTGCAAAAGGAGAAAAATATGAAACTCCTTACTACATACAAGTGGTAAAAGAAGAGTTAACCAAAGTAGGCGATATGTTTTCTTTTCCTACAGAAAAAGCTATCGTTGAATCCATGTCAGACAAACAGGAGGGGTTATGAAACTTGACCCAGAGTCATCACTTGCATTAAATGACTTAAAAGGTGCTTTAGTAACAAATCCAAAAGGTGGCCAATTTCGTATTTATGATTTTTATGTTGATCTTGTATTTGATGATATTTCTGAAGTTTGGGTTTGTTTGATACCAATTGGTGCTGATGATATACTTCTTAAAACAGAAGCACAAGGTTTGTCTTTGAAAAATTTAAAAGATTGGTCAATACAACTAAATAGAGGTTTTTCTATGGACACAACAGAGACAAACTTAAATGATGTAAATGTAAATTTATCTGATATTGCTAAAATTCTTAAAAACAAATAATCATGACCAAAATTAACGACCTTAAACCAGACCACAAAAACGCTAGAAAAAGAACAGACCGTTCTGCTTCTTTAATACAAGAATCACTAGAAAGATATGGTGCAGCAAGATCAATAGTTATTGATGAAGATGGTCGTGTACTTGCTGGCAACGGAACTGTAGAAGGTGCGAAAGCTGCTGGCCTAGAGAATGTAAGGGTTATTGAATCTGATGGCAAAGAAATTATTGCGATAAAACGTACTGGCCTTACAGAAGATCAGAAAGTTGGTCTTGCATTAGCTGATAACAGAACATCTGACTTGTCCGATTGGGATGCGAGTATGTTGCACCATTTATCAATGGAACATGAGATTGACCCTTGGTTTGAACCAGAAGATTTAACAGAACTTATGGACGATAGAACAGATGCAGAAGCACCCGAAGATTTTAAAGATGTTGATGAAGATTTAGAGACAGAACACAGATGTCCAAGTTGCGGTTATGAGTGGAGTGGAAAAGCCAAATAATATTCGTTCTGTTTTACAACAGACACTAAAACCATTAAAAAGCAAAATTGCTATAGCCACATCTGGTGGTATTGATTCTGCTTCTTTAGTTATGGCAGCAAAAGATTTAGATAAAAAACAAACTGTTGTAAGCTTTACTTTTGATGATTTTGAATCATATGACTTTAGGTCTGCAAGACGATTAGCAACATATTACGATTTAAATTTTTTACCAGTAATATTGCCATCAGACCAGAATGAGATTGTTAAGACAGTACATTACCTCATAAAAGAAATTAAATGCAAGAAAAAAAGTGCCATTGAATGTATGTTTCCCTTTGTATACCTTCTAAAAGTTTTAAAAAAAAATAAAATAGATACCCTTGTAACTGGCTTGGCTGCTGATGGCCATTTTGGTTTATCTAAAAAAGCAATGATACATTATTCAAAAGATGATAAAAAATTTAAACAACTTCGACAAGAATATTTTTCAACTTATGAGTCTGCACATATTATTCGTTTACATAAACTCTGCCATAAAAATGAAATTGGATTGTTTAATCCATACTTTCACCCTTGGGTATTTGACTTATGGATAGACAAAAATTGGCAAGAACTTAACAAGCCAAGACAAAAAGAAGCAATAAAAAAATATTTTCCAGAATTAGATAAATTTAAAATTAAACCGCATACTAATTTACAACTAGGTGATAGCAAAATTGCACAAAGAGTAGGAAGTGCGGTAATTTCTAAGTATAAACCTTACGCTAAATCGCCAGTTGGTATCTATAACAGAATCGCAAAAGGCATCTATGCCTAAACCAATTTATAAAATACCATCTATGGTAGAAATAGAAGCAACTCCGTGGAATGGTTTTAAAGTTGCTTCAACATTCTCTGGTTGTGGTGGTTCTTGTCTTGGTTATCGTATTGCTGGTTATAAAGTTGTATATGCAAACGAATTTATAGAATCTGCAAGACAAACTTATAAAGCTAACCACCCAAACAGTTATCTTGACCCTAGCGATATAAGAAAAATTACTGCAGATGACATTTTAGATAAAATAAACTTAAAAAAAGGCGAACTTGATTTGTTTGATGGCAGCCCGCCTTGTGCTGCTTTTTCTATTGGTGGCAAACGAGAGGCTGGTTGGGGTAAAGAAAAAAACTACAGCGAAACAACGCAAAGGGTAGATGATCTGTTTTTTGAATACGCAAGAATCCTTAATGGTTTACAGCCAAAAGTCTTTGTTGCAGAAAATGTTTATGGTCTTGTACAGGGTACTGCAAAAGGTTATTTCAAAAGAATATTGACCAAACTTAAAAATTGCGGTTACAACGTAAAATGTAAAGTCCTAGATGCTCAATGGCTTGGTGTGCCACAGATGCGAAAGAGGACAATTTTTATAGGCGTTAGAAACGATTTAAACATAGAACCAGTACACCCAAAGCCAATTCCATATCAATATTCGGTAGGCGAAGCACTTGTTGGTGTTGAAGAATCTGATGAATATAAACCTATCGTGGAAAATACAGAAACATATCGTTTATGGAAAGAAACAAAGCCGGGCGATCAATTTTATAAAGCTGCAATAAGGTTAACTGGTCAAAACAAATTTTTCTCTCATGTAAAGCAATCGCCATTTCGTGTTGCTAATACTGTTGTACAAGGAACCATGGACAAATATCATTGGTCAGAACCTCGCTTGTTTACAATTCAAGAACTAAAACGAATCAGCAGTTTTCCTGACGATTTTATTTTGCATGGTAATCTGTACCAAAAGTGGGAAAGAGTCGGTAGGGCTGTACCACCACTTATGATGGCGAAAGTTGCAGAAACTATAGCCAAAGAAATATTAGAAAAAATCTAAATGGACATACCAACAAACTGGACTTTTGAAACCTCTGGCGTTGCACAAGGTTTTGATCGTCATGTTAGAGAACAGTTACCTTGGTATGACTTAGCAACAAATGCAATACTTCATGTGGCAAGACACTATATTCCAGAGAATGGTCTTGTTTACGATTTTGGTGCATCTACTGGAAATATCGGTAGAGCATTAGCACCAGTACTAAAAAAAAGAAATGCACACTTAATCGGCATTGAACCAAGTCAAGAAATGATAAAACTGTACAAAGCACCCGGCGAAATTATATGCAGCAAAGCAGAAACATTTATTGCAAAAGATTTTGATTTATCTGTTTTATTTTTATGTTTAATGTTTATTCCACCAGCCAAAAGATTTAATCTTATGCTAAGACTAAGAGAGAAATGTAAACCCGGAGGGGCAATCATTGTCTTTGACAAGTTAGAACCAATTGGTGGCTACGCTTCAACTGTTTTCTACCGTCTTACACTTGCTGGCAAAAAAGCATCTGGTACAAACTCAGATGAAATAATTGAAAAAGAATTATCGTTGTCAGGTGTACAAAGACCTATTACAGAAGATCAACTTGCTGGCGATTTCATAAATTGGTTTAAATTTGGCGATTTCTCTGGATACCTAATAGAAAAACCAGCATAATGGCAGCTTCACAAACAACACAAGCAGAAACCGAAATGCGTATTGCAAGATGCGCAAGAATTATTGCCAACGGTGGTAGAAGGTCTGATTGTATTCAATACGCTGCAACAAATTGGGGGGTTACTAAGAGGACTGTTGATAATTATTTAAAAGAAGCAAGAACACAATTACGTGCAGATTGGGATATAGAAAGGCCACAGATGATTGCTGATTTACTTAGTCAGTGCAGTACTTTACAGATGGAAGCAAGAAGGAATGGCCAACTTAACATAGCTCTTGGTGCGATTAATACTGCGGCCAAGTTAGCTGATCTTTGCTCATGAGTATTCTTGAAACAGTTAAAAAAGGTCATGTATTATTTGGTGATGGCCTATTTGATATACCTTCTACAAAAACAGTACAAGATAGAATTACATCAAATTTATTACCGCATCAAGAAAAGTTTTGCGCAGATACAGAACATAGAAAATTAGCGTTAGTCTGTGGCTTTGGTGCTGGTAAAACATATGCACTTGTAAGTAAATCAATATTGTTGGCGTCAATGAATGTTGGTCATATCTCAGCAATCTTTGAACCTACAGCACCAATGTTACGAGACATCCTGATGCGAACTATGAATGATTTATTAGATGAATGGCAGATTCCATATACATTTAGAGCTAGTCCACTGCCCGAATACCAACTGCAATTTAAAGAAGGTATACACACTATCTTGTTAAGAACTATATTGACCTACCAAAGATTGCGTGGCCAAAACTTATGTGCTGTTGGTTTTGATGAAGCAGATACTGTTGCAAAACGGGATGCCGAACAAGCAATGAATATGGCACTTGCTAGACTGCGGTCAGGTAATGTTCAACAGTTTTACGCAACTACAACACCAGAGGGTCACTCATGGGCGTTTGATACCTTCGAAAAAAACGCCAAAGAAGATACTCGGTTGATAAAAGCTAAAACATCAGACAACCCTTATCTTCCAGAGGGATTTATTGATTCTTTACTCGAAAACTACCCACCTCAACTCATACAGGCTTACCTAAACGGAAACTTCTGCAACTTAACCACAGGGCAAGTCTACGATAAGTTTGATCGCAAAATTCATGTTTTACAGAATAATCCATATGTTGATGATAATGAACCTTTACGAATTGGAATTGACTTTAACATTGGCAACATGAATGCAGTAATTGGTGTGGCAGTAGGTAATAAATTTATGGTCATAGATGAAATCGCAAAAAGCCACGACACCGACAGCATTGCAAAAGAGATCAAAGGCAGATACCCTTTCAACAAAATATATATCTATCCTGATGCGTCAGGTGGAAACAGAAGTACAAATGCTACAAAGACCGACATCCAAATATTAGAAAGTTATGGTTTTGTAAATCAATCTGCTTTGTCTAACCCACCAGTACGAGACAGGGTCAACTCTGTTCAAGGGTTACTGTTAAATGGTAAAGGCGAAACAAGATTAATGATTTCAAAAAAAGCTGTAAAGTTGATTGAATGTTTAGAGTTGCAAAGTTATAACGAAAGAGGAGAACCAGACAAAGATGCAGGGTATGATCATATGAATGATGCGCTCGGTTACATAACTTGGCGGTTGTTCAATCCCTTACATATGGGGGCTGGTCGCAAAACTGGTATTAGGCTTTATTAAGATTATTGTCTAAACTATAAACAAACATTGGAGCAAAACTGTGTATTCTGGATATAGTCATTACAACAGACAGACAGCCGGTAGTAGAGGTACAGAAATAAATGATCCTAACAATACATGGTTTCAGCAAGAACCACATTGGATATTAATAGAAGATTTACTCGGTGGTACATATCAAATGAGGTCAAAGCATAGAAAATATCTTATGCAAGAACCAAGGGAACTTGATGAAAGTTATGACAACAGATTAGCTCGATCTGTCTGTCCACCTTACTTTTTGAGACTTGAAAGAATGTTGGCTGGTATGCTTACTCGTAAGCCAGTAAGACTAAACGAGACAGGAGATGCAATTAGAGAACAACTGTTCAACGTAGATTTGCAAGGTAATGATCTTAATGTTTGGACATATGAGACAGCAAGAAAAATGATTCGTTATGGTCATGTTGGTGTTTTGGTAGATGCACCAGCAACTGGTTCTAATGGCAGACCATACTGGGTTACATATACACCTAGAGATATTCTTGGCTGGCGAACAGAAATGGTAAATGGCGAAATGCAATTCACACAGTTAAGGCTGCAAGAAAAAGTATCTGAGCCAGATGGTCTTTATGGCGAAAAGATTGTAGAGCAAGTTCGTTTGCTTACACCCGGCAATTTTGAAATACATAGAAAAGCAAAGACAGGTAAGTTTGTAAAAGTAGATGAAGGAACAATGCCAGTAGACAAAATACCTTTTTCTGTTGCTTATTCCAACAGAGTAAACCTTCTTGACTCAAGGCCACCTATGGCTGATATAGCAGAACTAAATTTAAAAGCTTATCAAATACAATCTGATCTTGATAACCAATTACATATTTCTGCTGTACCAATGCTGGCCTTTTATGGCTTTCCACAAAATGCTGAAGAGGTGTCGGCTGGTCCGGGCGAAGCTATTGCATTCCCAGCAGATGGTCGTGCTGAATATATTGAACCAGACGGGAAAAGTTATGATGCACAGTTTCGTAGATTAGACAGATTAGAAAGTCAAATTAATGAATTAGGTCTTGCAGCAGTACTTGGTCAAAAGTTATCTGCAGAAACAGCAGAAGCAAAACGAATAGATAGATCGCAAGGCGATTCAACAATGATGGTTGTAGCTCAACAGATGCAAGACATGATTGATAACTGTTTAATGTTTCATGGTCAATATATAAATTCTGAAGCTGGAAGTTGTTTTGTAAACAGAGACTTCCTATCACAAAGACTTGAGCCATTAGAGATACAAGCATTACTTACACTTTACACTTCTGGTTCTATTACACAGAAAACACTTCTTGACCAACTTACTGAGGGTGAGGTTCTTGGTGATGAGTTTGATGTCGAAGAAGAAATAGAGGCAACGCAAACTGGTGGCATGGTTGAAATGGCACAGCCAAAACAAGAAGCAGAACCAGACGAACCAGAGCAAGATGAAGAGTAATCTATGTCAACACCCGAAACTTTTTACAGAGAGGCGATTGATTTAAACCGCTACAGCAACCAAGTTGCTAGACAGATTGTTACGAATTACAACAATGTAATTTTAGATTTAACAAATAAATTGGCAACTATAGATGAAGTAACAGCACCAGCTACTGTCGCAAGAATTAGAGCTATGTTGGTGCAAATGAAAGAAAGTCTTGAAAGTTGGTCTAATGCAAGTGCAGTTTATTTAGCAGACGAACTACAAGGTCTTGCTGTATTCCAAACAGAATTTGTAAAAGATCAACTTGAAAGGGTATTACCAAAAGGTACTGTTGGAGTTAACTCTGTACAAATATCTCCTGATTTTGCTCGCAGTATTGTTTTTACTGACCCAACAGAAGTAAATATATTAACCTTACCAACTGATTTAGAATCTTCTGTTCAGAGAACATTTAACCTTACTGCGGCAAAAGGTTCTGCAATTACTTTACCAAGCGGTCAAGTAGCAGAAAAAGCTTTTCGTGGAATATCTACAAAACAAGCAGAATTAATTTCAAGTCAGATTCGTATTGGTATTACAGAAGGCGAATCTATTCCCAAGATTGCAAAAAGACTAAGAGGTAGATTGCAGTTTGGTGCAAACCAAAACATGACAGCAAAAGCACAAAGACTTGCTGGTGGAGATGGCATGAAGTTAGCAAACAACCAAGTAATGACTATTGTACGAACTTCTGTTAATCAAGTACAAAATTCTGTTAATCAAGAAACATATGCAGCAAATCAAGAGGTTACGCAAAGATATGAATATGTTGCAACTTTAGATGCGAGAACAAGTGCGATCTGCGGAAGTTTAGATGGAAGAATTTTTAAATATGGAGAAGGTCCTATGCCACCACAACATTTTAATTGTAGGTCAACTACTGTTCCAATAATAGATGACGAAGATTTGCGAAAAAAATTTCCTGATACTCGCCCAAGTGCTACTGGCAGAGTGCCACAAGGTATGAATTATGCGACTTGGTTAAAAGATAATCCATCAATACAAACCGATGCACTTGGTAATAAAAAAAGATTTTTTAATTATCTGATTGATAAAAAAAGAAAAAGTCCAAGAGAGGCTTTGCGATTAATAATAAAAGATGATGGAACAGAGCTACCATTAAAAGAGTTAATAAAAAAATACCCAAATGCCACTTAAAAAAGGGAGACAACCAAAGACAATTACAAGCAATATAAGGCAACTTATGCAAGAAGGTTATGGTAGAAGTCAAGCTGTTGCTATTGCTTTGTCAAAAGCTGGTAAGAAAAAGCAAAAAACAAGACGGAAAACAAAATAAAAGATATGATATTAATAGTTGCTTTGTAAATCATGCCAATGGGAAAGGGTACCTATGGTACAAAGGTGGGTAGACCACCAAAGAAAAAAAAGAAAAA
>LUMR01000553.1_pt1 | contig 17219 bp, 16 predicted proteins | sample 730041 | NCBI WGS metagenome assembly LUMR01 (sample SAMN03860258, study PRJNA289734) | marine metagenome | biome: seawater column; feature: ocean; material: water; isolation source: Red Sea water column Station 12 - depth 10m | place: Saudi Arabia: Red Sea | collected 2011-10-15 | depth 10 m | reverse complement strand
GGAGGTCACCAGGGAGCCGTGCATGGCGGAGAACAGGCTGCCGCCGAAAACACCTGCGACGCCCAGCATGTGGAAGGGGTGCATCAGGATGTTGTGCTCAGCCTGGAACACCAACATGAAGTTGAAGGTGCCAGAAATGCCCAGGGGCATGCCATCAGAGAAGGAACCCTGACCGAAGGGGTACACCAGGAAAACAGCCATCGCTGCAGACAGCGGAGCGCTGTAAGCGACGCAGATCCAAGGGCGCATGCCCAGGCGGTAGGAGAGTTCCCACTGACGACCCATGTAGGCGGAAATGCCGATCAGGAAGTGGAAGCAGACCAACTGATAAGGGCCGCCGTTGTACAGCCACTCATCGAGGGAAGCAGCTTCCCAGATGGGGTAGAAGTGCAGGCCAATGGCGTTTGAAGACGGAATAACAGCACCGGAGATGATGTTGTTGCCGTAGATCAAGGAGCCAGCGACGGGCTCGCGGATGCCATCGATATCAACCGGGGGAGCGGCGATAAAGGCAATGGTGAAGCAGATGGTGGCCGCCAGGAGGCAGGGAATCATCAGCACGCCGAACCAACCCACATAGATGCGGTTGTTGGTGTCGGTCACCCACTGACAAAAGGCTTCCCAATTGCTCTGGCGTCCGCTGCGAATTGCGGTGGACATGGAAGAAAAGAAGACGGATGAACCTCTCCCTCAAAAAAGGGACAGGTGGATCAAGTGTATGGACGGAACGTTCCGTTACATGACAACTCAACAATCAGAATCAGGTCTCAAAAAAACTTCATTAAGCGCTTTATCAAGCGTTCATGAAGTTGCATGAAGCAGCCACTCGCGGGATTGCTGAACGAAGCCATTCCAGTTCACCCGTTCCTCCTCTGCAGCCCGAGCCACCAACAACGGTGCCTGCTGCTTCAACGCCACAAGATCAAGCTCGTCAACGCCGGCATTGATCGCCAGCCAATCCGCCATGGAGCGTCCCACCACACGGGTGAGGTAAGCCGCACTGAGGGCCTGCATCGAACCGGCGATCAGCCAGCTCCCCCCATCCAGCTTGGCCAGCCCCAGCAAGGTCTGTCCGGTCCACTCCACCACGCCCTGGGCGAGGGCCACCCGAGCCAGCTGCGCCGCCGCTTCCCTCAGCACATCTGGCTGCAGCGATGTTCCCCAGATCTCTCCCATCTCCTTGATCATCAAACCGTTCGCCACCGCCACGGCCAGAAGATCAAGGCTGGCGATGGGGGAGGCCATCACCGACCCGGCCACCACCCACTGGGTGCGCTGCTGGATCTGCAGAAAGCGTTCGCGCCGAAGCGATTCGAGGTCACGCTGCCAACGGCGATGCAAGTCCGCCAGGAGTCGCGGACGCGTCTCCACCGCAGCCTGTTTCAGCGAACGGCGCAACGGTGCCAGGGCAGTGCGCAGCTGCATCGAAGACTCCTGAACCAGGATCCGCTCACGCCAGCGCTCGGGAAGGTCGTCCCGAACAGCCGCGACGGCATCGGTGGATGCGTCCTTCGCGTCGGTCGACACAAGCAGCCAGGCCGGCTGATCGTCCGGCACCTGCTGCAGCCAGAGCAGATCTGAAGCCAGCAGAGGCGCCTGCAGGCTGAACAGGATCAGATCCTGATCCAGCAGGCCGCCGGGCCAGGAACGGCTGCCGTCGTCGGTGGTCAGGGGATGGCAGAGCGACAGCGTCACCGGCGCCGGGCCAGCAAGAGAGCTGCTGAGGTCTGCCTCATTCGGTCCCTGAGAGCCCCCCAAGGCGACCATCGCCATGCGCACAGGACCGCAGCGGTCCTGCACCCGTTTCAGTTCAGCGCGACGGGCCAGATCGGCAGAGGGTTGCTGCTCGAAACGTGCGAATTGATCCAGCACCTCCTGGCACCGAGCGATCCATCCATCAAGAGAGACCGGCGCCGCAAACCGCGGCTGACTTGGCTTGCGGCCAAGCCAGATCACAACGCCACCGGCGGCCAGCAGACCCAGCCCCCCGCCGGGAACATGCATCACATCACTGATCAGCCACTGTCCAGCAAGCAGACCAGCTCCAGCCAGAGCCAACGGCCGCAGCAGCGACGACGGTGGCATCACCAGTTCTGGCCATGAAGCCGGGAGTTTCAACAGAACGGCTGCTGTAGCAGTGGCCCTTCTTAGCTCAACCCACCACCTGACACCAGAACTTCAGGCCAGAAACACGAGTTCTCCATAAGTTGGGAACAGGCCGGAGTCAGCCGTGACACACAGTCATCCCAATGCGATGGTCGACAACCGCCGGGGGGTGCGCAGGGTTCTGATGGTGGCCCTGGGCCTGAACATCAGCATGTCGCTGCTGAAGCTTCTGGTGGGGGCCATGAGTGGTTCCCTGGCGGTGATCGCCGATGGCATGCACAGCGCCACCGATGCGTTGTCCAGCCTCACGGGACTGGTCACCAACAAACTGTCCGATCCGCGCCCCGACAGGGATCACCCCTACGGCCACCGCAAATACGAGGCGGTGGGAGCCCTGGGCATCGCTGGTTTCATCCTGTTCACAGCCCTTGAGATCCTGCTGCGTTCGGGGGAAAGGCTGCTCGAGGGCCTGCCACCGATCCGGGTGACCAGCCAGGAGCTGGTGCTGCTCACGCTGGTGCTGGGGTTCAACCTCCTGCTGGCGGGATATGAGCTGCGGGAAGGTCGGCGACTGAACAGCAACCTGCTCAAAGCGGATGCTCAACATGCGGCGAGCGACGTTTGGACCACCGTGGTGGTGCTGGTGGGCATGGCCGGGGCGGTGTGGCTGCAGGTGAGCTGGCTCGACGTTGCGCTGGCCATCCCCATGGCACTCCTGCTGATCCGTGTGTGCTGGCAGGTGCTGCGCGGAACCTTGCCCTGGCTGGTGGACCACATGGCGGTTGCACCTGAAGCCATCTATGCCGAAGCGATGGCCACCGCCGGCGTCTTGAACTGCCACGACATCGCCAGCCGGGGCGTTCTGGGCCAGCAGGTGTTCATCGAAATGCATATGGTTGTCGACGCAGACGACCTCACCAAGGCGCACCGGATCACCGAACAGGTGGAAGAGCGCTTGGACGAAAGTTTCGGGCCGGTGCGGTGCACCATCCATCTGGAACCCAAGGACTACGTGGAGGACGGGATCACCTACACCGGCGCCCATGGCTGAGGTCGACACCACAACCCATGCGCTGGCTGGACTGACCGAGCGTCAGCAGCGGGGGCTGATTGAGGTGCTCGATGAAGTCCGTCGTGCCGAGGGCTGGTCGTGGCAACTGCCGGTGTTGCTGCGGGAGCGCTGCTGGCTGCGGCTGTCTCGAACTCCCCTGACCGAGCTGCATCGTTGGCTCCCTCCGGATGGGCGTGATGAAGCCCCGGAACTGGTGCATTACCGGCGGTTGCTGCAGCAGGGGATGGATCCACTGTTGGCCCAACAGAGCTGCTGGCGGGAGTTCGGCATCGAGGACTGCCAAAGGGCGCTGCAGGACTACTGGAACAGTCGTGACACAGCCATCCACGGCTGGACAGCGGAGCGGTACCGACAACTGGTGAGCAGCTATCGCGAACGGATTGAACGGGGGATCACGGTGGTTCCGATGCTGGTGCTGGCTCGGAAGAACAGCGTTGAATGCCACCAGCTGCTCTGGATCACCGAAAACACCCCGGTGATGCGTCACACTTGCGCCTGATTCCAGGCCATGGGCCATGAGTGATTCCTACAGCGATCCCCAACAACAGGCGGGACAGGGAGACGGCGGCCGAGATGGTCAGCGCAGTCGTGGCAACCGTGGTGGCGGCCGTGAAGGCGGAGGCTTCCGGATTCGCCTGAGTGACAACGAAATGCGCTCAGCCCGGGCCCTGCAGGAGGCCTTCAATCTCCGCTCGACCGTGGCTGTGCTGGGTTTCGCGGTCCGCAGCCTTGGCCAAATGCTGGAGGACGGCCAACTCGACGCTCTGATCGAACAGCAGAAAAATCAGCCTGCCCGAGGTGGCCGGCGTGATGGTGGTGGTCGTGGCCGCCGCTTTGACGATGAGCGTGGTGGCCGCGGGTCCCGTCCGAATCCCTTTGCCCGACCGGCCAAACCCCAGCCGGAGGCTGCAGCTGAACCGGTTGCCGAGCCGGAGGCCGAGCCAGTGGTGGAGTCAGAAGCAACCTCCACCGACGACACCAACACCGCAGCAACCGAGGCCTGATTGATGAGCCGGCCAAGGGTTCTTTCCGGGGTGCAACCGACCGGAGCACTGCACCTCGGCAATTGGCTGGGTGCCATCCGCAATTGGGTTGATCTGCAGGAGACCCACGACACCTTTGTATGTGTTGTGGATCTCCATGCCATCACCGTTCCCCATGACCCCAGCCGCCTGGCTGAGGACACCCGTTCCACAGCAGCGCTCTACCTGGCCTGTGGCATGGACCCCAAACGCTGTTCGGTGTTTGTGCAGAGCCAGGTGGCAGCCCACAGCGAACTGTGCTGGTTGCTGAATTGCGTCACGCCGCTCAACTGGCTGGAGCGGATGATTCAGTTCAAGGAGAAAGCGGTGAAGCAGGGGGACAACGTCTCCGTGGGCCTGCTGGACTATCCGGTCTTGATGGCCGCCGACATCCTTCTCTACGACGCTGACCTGGTGCCCGTCGGTGAGGACCAGAAGCAGCATCTGGAGCTGGCGCGCGACATCGCCCAGCAGCGCATCAATGCCCGTTTCGGCAGCAAGGACACGCCGGTGCTCAAAGTGCCCAAACCGCTGATCCTCAAGGAGGGGGCACGGGTGATGAGCCTGACGGATGGTCGCAGCAAGATGAGCAAGAGCGATCCCAACGAGGGGAGTCGCATCACGCTTCTGGACCCTCCGGAGCTGATCACCAAAAAGATCAAACGCGCCAAGACCGATCCAGAGCGTGGCCTCGAATTCGGCAACCCCGATCGACCGGAAACCGACAACCTGCTTGGGCTCTACGCAATCCTGAGCGGCAAGGGGCGGGAGCAGGCCGCCACTGAATGCGCCGAGATGGGTTGGGGACAGTTCAAGCCGCTGCTGGCCGAAGCCACCGTGAGCGCGCTGGAGCCCATCCAGGCCCGCTACCGGGAGCTGATGCAGGACCCCACAGAGCTCGATCAGGTGCTGAGAACAGGCCGTGAGAAGGCCGAAACCGTGGCCAACGCCACGCTTGAACGGGTTCGGGATGCCTTGGGTTTCGCCCGGCCAGCCTGATCAGCAACAAAGAGAAGCATTAGCTGCTCTGATCAATGCGACGGCCATGGGCTCAAGCCATGGCCCCTGAGGCTTGAGGGAGACAACGTCAGCCGCAGAGGCGAGTCTCGCAAGACTCTCAGCCTTCTCTCAGCTGCATATACACAGCACAGACAACGCGTCAACCCCTCAGGCGCCGATCTCGCGTCCAGACCTCGTGGGCCAGCACTCTGATCGTCCACCTGATTGTTCTGCGTGCATCGCCTTTTTTCTGCGTTCAGCCCAGCCACACGTTGGAGCCGGCCTGTCGTCGGTGCAGCCCTGACCGCAGGATTGGTGCTGTCCGCAGGAGCCAAACAGCCGCTCCAGAACGCAGAGGCGCCCGCAGAACAGGTTGAGCAAAGCGCCACCAGCAGCCGCGCCACCCTGTCCTCCGGCAAGGAGGGTGGTCGTTACGAGCTGACACCTGAGCGACGCGCCCTGCTCAACACCATTCGCTACGCCGAGGGCACCTGGAAAGACGGCGAAGACAAGGGCTACCGGATCATGTACGGCGGCGGGCAGTTTCAGGACCTCTCACGTCATCCCGAGCGGGTGATCGTGAAGCGCTACACCAGCGCCGCAGCGGGGGCCTATCAATTCCTGCCCAAGACCTGGAAGGGCGTGGCGAAGGAGCTCAAGCTGTCCAGCTTCGAGCCCAGGCACCAGGACCAAGCCGCTCTGCACCTTGTTGAGCGTCGCGGTGCTCTCAAGGAAATTGACCGGAAAGGGCTGACCAGAAACGCCATGGCGAAGCTGGCTCCCGAATGGGCATCCTTCCCCACCTGGACCGGCCGCTCCGCCTACGGTCAACCGGTGAAGAGCCCTCAGGGGCGCTCCTGCAACGGCATCACCTCCTCCGGACAGGCCTGCAGAAGCTCCTCACCGCGCTGAAACCAATGCTCGAAGTCATCGAGCAGGGATGCCAGCAACTCATCCAGCAGTGCGCCAGCTTCCTGATTGGTTGACTCACCCACCTGGTGCCCTCGGGTCTCGCCCATAGGATGGCGGGCCCTGAACCTGAACCGGTGAGCAGCGCTGCAGCAACCACCCCAGCCCCTTCAGCACCGGTGGTTCTGCCCAAGACCAGCGAAAGCGATCAACTGCTGAAGATTCGGCACTCCATGAGCCATGTGATGGCCATGGCTGTGCAGCAGTTGTTTCCCAAGGCGCGCGTCACCATCGGCCCCTGGACGGAAACAGGTTTCTATTACGACTTCGACAATCCCGATCCCTTCACCGAGGCCGACCTGAAGGCCATCAAGAAGGGGATGATCAAGATCATCAACAAGAAGCTGCCTCTCGAACGCGTTGAGGTGAGCCGCAACGAGGCCGAGGAAAAAATCAAAGCCCAGAACGAGCCCTACAAGCTCGAGATTCTTGAAGGATTGCAGGAGCCGATCACCCTCTACACCCTTGGTGAGGACTGGTGGGACCTCTGTGCTGGCCCCCACGTGGATCACACCGGCCAACTCAATGCCAAGGCCTTCGAGCTGGAAAGCGTGGCAGGCGCTTACTGGCGAGGCGATGAAACCAAAGCGCAGCTGCAACGCATCTACGGCACGGCCTGGGAAACCCCGGAACAGCTGGCGGAACACAAACGTCGCAAGGAAGAAGCGCTTCGCCGCGACCATCGCCGCATCGGCAAAGACCTCGACCTCTTCTCGATCGAGGATGAGGCCGGGGCTGGTCTGGTGTTCTGGCACCCCCGCGGTGCCCGCATGCGCCTGTTGATCGAGGAGTTCTGGCGCCAGGCCCACTTCGAGGGCGGATACGAGCTCCTTTACACCCCCCACGTGGCGGACATCAGCCTCTGGAAGACCTCAGGCCACCTCGACTTCTACGCCGAGAGCATGTTCGGCCCGATGGAGGTGGACGAACGGGAGTATCAGCTCAAGCCGATGAACTGCCCGTTCCACGTGCTCACCTACGCCAGCAAACTGCGCAGCTACCGGGAACTGCCGATCCGCTGGGCGGAGCTTGGAACGGTGTATCGCTACGAGCGGCCCGGTGTGATGCACGGTCTGATGCGGGTGCGGGGCTTCACCCAGGACGATGCCCACGTGTTCTGCCTGCCGGAGCAGATCAGCGACGAGATCCTGAAGATCCTCGATCTCACCGAACGGATTCTCTCCGCCTTCGATTTCAGCAATTACGAGATCAACCTCTCCACCCGCCCCGAGAAGTCCATCGGCGATGACGCCGTCTGGGACCTGGCCACCAAGGGACTGATTGAAGCCCTGGAGCGCAAGGGTTGGGCCTACAAAATCGATGAGGGCGGCGGTGCGTTCTACGGCCCGAAAATCGACCTCAAGATCGAAGACGCCATCGGCCGGATGTGGCAGTGCTCCACGATCCAACTGGATTTCAATCTGCCGGAGCGGTTCGAGCTCGACTACATCGCCGCCGACGGCAGCAAGCAGCGGCCGATCATGATCCACCGCGCCATCTTCGGTTCGCTGGAGCGGTTCTTCGGGATCATGACCGAGAACTACGCCGGCGATTACCCCTTCTGGCTGGCCCCCGAGCAGGTGCGTCTGCTGCCGGTCACCGACGAGGTGCAGCCCTACGCCGAACAGGTGTTGGACCAACTCACCAAAGCTGGTGTTCGCGCCACGATCGACCGCAGCGGTGAGCGCCTCGGCAAGCTGATCCGCACCGGCGAACAGATGAAGATCCCCGTGCTGGCGGTCATCGGTGCCAAGGAAGCGGAGCAGAACGCCGTGAGCCTTCGCAGCCGACGGGACGGTGACCTCGGGGTCACAGCGGTGGCCGACCTTCTCAGTGCTGCCCAGATGGCCAACAGCGAGCGCGCCGCGGGCCTGGAGCTGAACCGATGACGGATACCCCTGTGCAGCACCTGGCCGATCTCGCGCGTCTGCGGGGAGCGCCGGAGTTGGCTCCCCAGATCAGAAACGAGCTGCGAGGAGAACTCGATCAGGCGATGGCCCAGGCCAGCTGGTTCACCATCGGCGTCATGGCCCCGTCCAGGGAGCAGGCCCTCACAGCGCTGCGCAGCCTCGAGCAAAGCCAACAGTGGGAGCCGCTGGAGCTCGTCGACAGCCCCGAGGAGCAGGGCCCTGTTTTCCTGAAAGCCAATCAGAAGGGGGGCACGATCCGCATTCGGATCGAGCACGGCCTTGGCGAAGGAATTCTGATCAGTGGCCACGGTGACGACGACACAACGCCAAGCACCACCTGGGGACCGCTTCCACTGGACTTCTTCTCCTGAGCCAACCACGCTGGTAGGAGTTGCCGCAGCCCTGGATGGCCACCAGCACACTCCTGGCGGGGGACATGGGAGGCACCAAGACTCTGCTTGCTCTCTACGGGAGTGAGGCGGGCCAGCTGCGCCTGCTGCATCAGGAACGCTTCCGCTCGGGAGAATGGCCATCCCTTGAGCCGATGCTCGAGGCCTTCCTCAACAATCGCCCCGCCGATCTCCCGGCTCCAGCGCATGCCTGCATCGCCGTTGCCGGTCCGGTGCGACACAGGGAGGCCAGGATCACCAACCTGCCCTGGCGGTTGCGGGAGGCCGACCTGGCGCGGGCTGCTGGCATGGAACAGCTCGAGCTGGTGAATGATTTCGGCGTGCTGATTTACGGGCTGCCCCATTTCGACAGCCATCAGCAGGTGATCCTTCAGAAGGGCCACCAAGACAAGGGCCCCCTGGCCATTCTTGGGGCAGGCACCGGTCTCGGCATGGCGCGAGGCCTGCAGAGCGAACAGGGACTGGTGGCCCTGGCGAGCGAAGGAGGGCACCGCGAATTTGCTCCGCGCAACGAAGCGGAATGGGAGCTGGCCTGCTGGCTCAAACAAGACCTCGGCGTCAGCCGCCTTTCGATCGAACGCATCGTGAGTGGCACCGGCCTGGGGCATGTGGCCCACTGGCTGCTTCAGAAACCCGATGCCGCCATGCACCCCCTGCGCAGCGTGGCTGAGGCTTGGCGGCGCAACAGCTCCAACGATCTTCCCGCTCAGGTGAGCGTTGCCGCTGAAGGGGGTGATCCCTTGATGCAACGCGCCCTACAGCTTTGGCTGGAGGCCTATGGCTCAGCGGCAGGCGATCTTGCCCTTCAGGAACTCTGCACAGGAGGCCTCTGGGTTGGCGGGGGCACCGCATCAAAACAATTGAAAGGACTGCAATCCGCCAGCTTTCTCAATGCGATGCGCGACAAGGGACGCTTCCGCGAACTGATCGAAGGGATGCAGGTGCTGGCGGAGTCAGGTGGGACACTGGCCTGAGCAGAGGATCAGCGATGGCGCAGCCGCGCATCGGTCAGAAAGTGGTCGTGGACGTCCCGGCAACCACCGCCAATCTCGGCCCAGGATTTGACTGCCTCGGTGCAGCCCTTGATCTGAACAACCGCTTCGCGATGCGGCGGATCGAAGGGGGCGGTGAACGATTTGAGCTGATTATTGAGGGAACGGAAGGCAGTCACCTCCGGGGTGGGCCGGAGAACCTCGTTTACCGAGCGGCCCAACGGGTGTGGAAAGCGGCTGGGCTGGAACCCGTCGCCCTTGAGGCACGGGTGCGTCTTGCCGTGCCGCCGGCACGGGGGCTGGGCAGCAGTGCCACGGCGATCGTGGCGGGATTGATGGGAGCCAATGCCCTCGTCGGTGAGCCTCTCTCCAAGGAGAAGCTGCTGGAGCTGGCCATCGATATCGAAGGTCACCCGGACAACGTTGTGCCCTCCCTTCTGGGGGGCCTCTGCATGACCGCCAAGGCCGCCTCTCAGCGCTGGCGCGTGGTGCGTTGCGAATGGACGCCGAGCGTGAAGGCCGTCGTGGCGATTCCATCGATTCGCCTGAGCACAAGCGAAGCCCGCCGGGCCATGCCCAAGGCCATCCCCGTTGGCGACGCTGTGGTCAACCTGGGTGCTCTGACACTGCTGCTGCAAGGGCTGCGCACCGGCAATGGTGATCTGATCTCCGACGGCATGCACGATCGCTTGCACGAGCCTTACCGCTGGCGCCTGATCAAAGGCGGCGACCAGGTCAAACAGGCCGCCATGGACGCGGGAGCCTGGGGTTGCGCCATCAGCGGAGCCGGACCAAGCGTTCTGGCTCTGTGCGAGGAAGACAAAGGCCCAGCCGTCAGCCGAGCCATGGTCAAAGCCTGGGAAGCTGCCGGGGTCGCCAGCCGCGCGCCGGTGCTGAATTTGCAGACCTCAGGCAGCCACTGGCAACCGGCCGACGATGAGTAGATCCACCTAAACAGGGCATTCAGCCCTGTTAGCTTTGTTAAAGATTGCGGACACGGAATGGATGCTGGGTTAGCAGAGCTTGCTGTCTCGGGCAGTCCCTTCCCTTGGTTGTCGCTGATTGTGCTGTTGCCGGCGGCAGCAGCTCTGGTGCTGCCACTGGTTCCGAGCAGCGAAGAGAAGCCATCCCCTGCGCCCAAGATCATCACCCTGGTCGTCCTTCTGGTCGATCTTCTTTTGATGATGGGGGTGTTTGCCACCCGCTTCGACCCCAGCACTGAAGGGCTGCAGCTGGTGGAGCGGGTGAGCTGGCTCCCAGCACTCGGCCTCGAATGGTCCCTTGGTGTGGATGGTCTTTCAGCACCTCTTGTGGTGCTCAGCGGCCTGGTCACGTTCCTGTCTGTGGCGGCCAGCTGGTCGGTTCAGCGCAAATCACGGCTGTACTTCGCCCTGATGCTTGTTCAGGCCTCAGCCCAGGGCCTGGTGTTTCTGTCGCAGGACTTCCTGCTCTTCTTCCTGGCCTGGGAGCTGGAACTGGTTCCCGTCTACCTGCTGATTGCCATCTGGGGCGGACAGAACCGCCAGTACGCCGCCACCAAATTCATCCTTTACACGGCCCTGGCCTCTCTGCTGATCCTGATCAGCGGCCTGGCACTGGCCCTCTCCGGTGACACGTTCACCTTCAACATCACGGAACTGGCGGCCCGTTCCCCCGGCGGCAGCTTCGGCCTGTTGTGTTACGTGGGTTTCTTGATTGGCTTCGGCGTGAAACTGCCGATGTTCCCGCTCCACACCTGGCTGCCCGATGCCCACGGTGAGGCCAACGCTCCGGTGTCGATGCTGCTGGCCGGGGTGCTCCTCAAGATGGGCGGCTACGCCCTGCTGCGCTTCAACGTGCAGATGCTTCCTGAAGCGCACGCCACCCTGGCGCCAGCCCTGGTGATCCTTGGGATCGTGAACATCGTTTACGGCGCCCTCAACGCCTTCGCCCAGGACAACGTGAAACGCAGGATTGCCTGCAGTTCCGTGAGCCACATGGGCTTTGTGCTGGTGGGGATCGGTGCCGTTGATGCCCTGGGAATCAGCGGAGCCATGCTCCAGATGGTGAGCCATGGCCTGATCGCAGCCGCGATGTTCTTCGTGACGGGCGTGTTCTACGAGCGAACCAAGACCCTCTCGATCCCCAACATGGGCGGTCTGGCCAAGGCGCTGCCCATCACGTTTGCCTTCTTCCTGGCCAGCTCCCTGGCGTCGCTGGCGCTGCCGGGCATGAGTGGCTTCATCAGTGAAATCACCGTGTTCCTCGGCATCACCAGCCAGGAAGCCTTCACGTCAGTGTTCCGATCGATCACCGTTCTGCTGGCCGCCATCGGACTGGTGCTCACACCGATTTATCTGCTCTCCATGTGCCGACGGGTGTTCTTCGGCCCCAGGATTCCGGCCCTGGCCAGCGTCGCTGACATGCGCCCCAGGGAGCTGGTGATTGGCCTGAGCCTGCTGGTGCCAACCCTGGTGATCGGCATCTGGCCCCGCATTGCCATGGACCTCTACGAAGCTTCCACCAACGCTCTGGCCCTGCAGTTCATTGCCAGCTGAGATGTCGACTGTTTCCCCCCTCCTGCGCGGCCAAGGGCTTCCCGAGTTCCGGGCCATTTCCCCTGAGCTCGTCAGCACAGACATCCCGGTTTTGCTCGCACAGCTGGATCAGGACTTCACTGCGCTCGAGCAGGCTCTTGAGACAGCTCTCGCCGGACCCTCGAAGCTGTCCTGGGATCGGGTGATGCAACCGCTGCAGGCCATCGGCGAACGGCTGCGTTGGAGCTGGGGTGTGGTGTCACACCTCAATGGCGTCTGCAATTCCCCTGAGCTGCGCGATGCCCATGCCGCCCAGCAACCGGATGTTGTGCGCCTCAGCAACCGGCTTGGCCAAAGCCAGATTCTTCATCGGGCCTTGATGGCCCTCCAAAGCGATCCCTCCGAACCGCTCAACCCAACCCAGGAGCGGATCCTGAAATCCGAGCTGCTCTCGATGCAGCAGCGCGGTGTTGGCCTCAGTGGCGATGAGAAGGCAGCCTTCAACAGCACCAGTGAACGCCTGGCTGCTCTCTCCACCCAGTTCGGCAACCACGTGCTCGATGCAACGCAGCAGTGGACCCTGAAACTCAGCCAGCCCCATGAGGTGGAAGGCCTGCCGCAACGGGCCTTGGAGGCACTGGCCGCCGCAGCGCGTGAAGCAGGGGATGCTGATGCGTCTGCGGAGTCCGGCCCGTGGCTGCTGGGACTGGACATGCCCCGCTATCTGCCCTTCCTCACCCACGCCAACAACCGATCCCTGCGGGAGAAGGCCTATCGCGCCCATGTGGGGCGGGCCAGTGAAGGCGAACTCGACAACCGGGCACTGATCGAGGAGATCCTGACCCTGAGGCGCGAGCAAGCGTCCCGCCTGGGCTATGCCCATTGGGCTGACCTCAGCCTCAGCGCCAAGATGGCTGACGATGTTCCGGCGGTGGAAGCACTGCTGGAAGAACTGCGCGCTGCGGCATACCCAGCAGCTGAGCAAGAGCTGCAGGATCTCCAAGCCATCGCCAGGGAGCACAAGGCCCCCGAAGCCGATGAGCTGGCCCCTTGGGACATCGCCTACTGGTCGGAGAAGTTGCGCCAATCCCGGTTCGATCTGGACCAAGAGGCGCTGCGTCCCTGGTTCCCGCTGCCGCAGGTGCTCGAAGGCCTGTTCAGCCTTTGTACGCGTCTGTTCGACGTCGAGATCGTTGCCGCCGACGGCGAGGCACCGACCTGGAACGACGATGTGCGCTTCTTCCGGGTGAAGCGCTCCGATGGCACACCGATTGCCGGCTTCTACCTCGACCCTTACAGCAGGCCCGCCAGCAAACGCGGCGGAGCCTGGATGGATGAATGCCTGGGCCTGAGCAAGAAACCCGATGGCTCTGTGGTGCTGCCGGTGGCCTACCTGGTCTGCAACCAGACCCCACCTGTGGGCGACACGCCCAGCCTGATGAGCTTTGAGGAAGTGGAGACCCTCTTCCATGAATTCGGCCATGGGCTCCAGCACATGCTCACCACCGTTGAGGAACCGGAAGCCGCCGGCATCAGCAACGTGGAATGGGATGCCGTGGAACTCCCCAGCCAGTTCATGGAGAACTGGTGTCTTGATCACGCCACCTTGATGGGCATGGCGCGCCACTGGCAAACCGGTGAACCCCTGCCTGAGTCGGAATTCAACAAGCTGCGCAGCAGCCGCACCTTCAATGCAGGCCTCGCCACCCTGCGGCAGGTTCACTTTGCCTTGAGTGACCTTCGTCTCCACAGCCAGTGGACCCCTGAACTCGGCGTCAGCCCAGACGGACTGCGCCGTGAGATCGCGGCCACCACCACGGTGATGGATCCCATCCCGGAGGATCAGTTCCTCTGCGCCTTCGGCCACATCTTCGCGGGGGGCTACTCCGCCGGGTACTACTCCTACAAGTGGGCTGAGGTGCTCAGCGCAGATGCCTTCTCCGCTTTTGAGGAGGTGGGAGGTGTTTGAAGCCTTCCGAGGCCGTCCTGCCAGCACCGAAGCCCTGATTCGCCATTCCGGCCTGGTGGCCGCGGCCTGAGCTCAGGCGCGCAAGCTGCTGCAGAGCCGTCGAATCGCGGCGGGGTGGCTGATCAGTTGCTGATGGGTCCAGACCGGTATTTCCTCACACCGGCCCAAGGGCAGAACGGCCCTCCAGCCGGGGCAGACCATCAGATCCCAGCGGCAAAAGAAACTGGAGCACTCGACCCCAGCCAGGGCATCGGGTTGGCGATTCAGCTCGCGCAGCAGGCGACTTCCCACTTTCATGTCTGCCGCACCGGCGAGGAGCGGGCGGGGAATCATCTGAGCAGCCAGGGTGCCCTGCTGCGGGCTGCCCACACTGAGGAAGCGCCGGGTGCGCTGCACCCCCCCCAGTTCCTGCAGCCAGATCCTGCCGATCACGCCCCCCATCGAAAACCCCAGAAGATCGACCCTGGTGTCAGCACCAAAGCGCTGCTGGATGTGCTGATCCAGGCGAGAGGCCAGCTGCCGCAGGGGAATCCAACCCAGACCATGGGGCAGATGCGGCGCCAGCAGCGGGCGATCGGGCTGGTCCAACCCCTGAATCAATCGATGAAACAGGCGGGGCGTGTCCCAGAGACCATGGACCAGCACCAACGGGATGCTCACAGGGCTGATCTGCCGCCATGGCGGGAGCGTTCCACGAACACGCGGCCGTTAAATCCTGGAACCGGTGCAGCACATTTGGTCAATCGCAGCCAGACCGGGATGGGCCCGTACAACGTTTCCAGCCGATCCAGCATCTGCTCGCTGAAGTGCTCGATCGTGAGGCAACGAACCTGCCGGGACAAGCCTTGCAGGGCCTGAATGGCCACGCCGTAGTCCAGGCTCCGGCTCAGGTCGTCGGCCACGGCAGCAGCCTTCAGATCGAGCTGAACACTGAAATCAAGGCTGAACCATTGGCCATCCCGACGTTCGTGTTCCAACACCCCGACGTGGGCCCACAACCGCAGGTCCCTCACACCGATGCAATCCATCAGAGCGGCCGATCGATGTGGGTGAAGACGCGGCTGCCGTTGGCGTAGTCGGCAGCGATGTGGCCCTCGCCGCGCAACCGATAGCGGTAGGTCACCAACCCTTCCAGACCAACGGGTCCGCGGGGCGGCAGGGTCTGGGTGCTGATGCCCACCTCAGCGCCGAATCCGTAACGGAACCCATCGGCGAAGCGGCTGGAGCAGTTGTGATAGACGCCTGCGCTATCCACCGCCGCAAGGAAACGATCAGCCGCCTGGGCATCCTCCGTCAGGATCACTTCGGTGTGACGCGAGCCATAGGAGCGGATGTGATCGGTGGCTGCCTCGAGATCGTCCACCAGCTTCACCGCCAGGATCAGATCCAGATACTCCGTGCTCCAGTCCTCCTCCGTGGCCGCTTCCGCCACACCAAGGGCCACGCTCTCGGCATCGCCCCGCAGCTGCACCCCGGCAGCAGCGAAGGCCGGCAGCGCAGCGGCGAGAAAAGGCTGCGCAATCGAGCGGTGCACCAACAAGGTCTCAATGGCGTTGCAGGCGGCGGGGTACTGGCTCTTGCTGTCCACCGCCACCCGAACGGCTTTGTCGACGTCGGCCGCCGCATCCACGTAGAGGTGGCACACCCCATCGGCATGGCCCAGCACCGGAATGCGGGTGTTGTCCTGGATGAAGCGCACCAGTTCGTTGCTTCCCCTGGGAATGATCAGGTCCACGAGGCCATCGAGACGCAACAAGGCCAGGCTTTCTTGACGGGTGGTGAGCAGAGCCAGGGCATCGGCAGACACCGGACTGGCCGCCAGGCCTGCCTGCAGGGCCTCCATCACAGCCTCATTGGTGCAGCGAGCCTCACTGCCCCCTTTCAACAGAGCACCGTTGCCCGAACGGATCGCCAGCGAGGCGATCTGCATCACCGCATCCGGCCTGGCTTCAAAGATCACACCCACCACCCCGAGCGGAACGGAGACCCGTTCCAGCACCAGGCCCTGATCCAGCTCCCGATGCAACTGACGACAACCCAGCGGGTCACTGAGGCTGGCCACCTTGCGGACGCCATCAATGGCCGCCGCCAACTTGGTGTCATCCAGCTTCAGCCGCGCCATCAAAGCCGGCGCCAACCCCTCGGCTGCAGAGCGTTGGAGGTCTTCACGGTTGGCCGCGAGGATGCTTTCCGCACGGTCGGTCAGCGCGTCCGCCATCGCCTGAAGCGCCTGAGCTCTCTGGCCGTCATCGGTCTGCCCCAGATCAACAGCAGCACGGCGGACAGCCGCGGCACGCTGCAGCAACGCAGCAGAAGGCTCTGGAACGCTGGACATCAAGGCAATCAATCTGGAGCCATCATCCCGTTCAGCCGCTGCAGAGCGAGTCGCGCAGCCCCCAGGCGTCCAGCGCCGTTCCCCAGACAGGCGGCTTCGATCCGCAACCCCTCCCTTGAGACGGCCTGAACCCGCGACTCCACCTCGCGGCGCACCGCCGGCAGAAAGTGGCGGGCAGCACCGGCCAGGCCGCCACCCAGCAACACCAACTGCGGCGTGAACACGTACACCAGCGAAGCAACGCCACAGCCCAGGCGCTCGCCGTAACGGCTCCAAACCTCCAGGGCCTCCGGATCACCAGCATCGGCCTCTGCACTGAGCTCGCGGGGATCGCGATCACACAAGCGCCGCAGGCCGGTGATGCTGGCGAACTGCTCCAGGGAGCCACGGTTACCGCTGTTGCAGGCCGGACCATCGGGCTGAACCCCGATCAGACCGGGTTCCGCTGCAGCGCCGTTGTGGCCCGTGAACAGCTCACCCCTTAGAAGCACCCCCCCTCCCACACCGGTTCCGAGGGTCAGCAGCACCACATCATCAACACCACGGGCGGCGCCCAGCCAGGCCTCACCGACCACCGCACAGTTGCCATCGTTGGCAAGGGTGACCCGGCGGTTGAGCCTGGACTCCAGCCAATCCGCCAGCGGCACGTCCTCCCAGCCGGGCAGGTTGATGCAAACCCGGGCCACCCGAGCCGCCGCATCCATGGGACCGGGGAGGCCAATGCCGACCGCCTCAGCCGCATGCTCAGGATCAATCTGTTCAATGGCTTCACACAGGGCCATCGTCACGGCGCCAGGTACGGCGGGCTGCGGTGTGGGGCATTGCGCCTCCGCCAGCACCGTTCCATCAGCACGAATCCGGGCCAGCTTGATCGCCGTGCCCCCGAGATCCACTCCAATCACCTGCGCGGTAGGCATGG
>LUMR01000502.1_pt1 | contig 17387 bp, 16 predicted proteins | sample 730041 | NCBI WGS metagenome assembly LUMR01 (sample SAMN03860258, study PRJNA289734) | marine metagenome | biome: seawater column; feature: ocean; material: water; isolation source: Red Sea water column Station 12 - depth 10m | place: Saudi Arabia: Red Sea | collected 2011-10-15 | depth 10 m | reverse complement strand
GGCCAGGCTGTCACGTCCAAATACCCGGCCAAGCTCGGTCGCATCCAGCTCCCGGCTTGTCCAGTCAACATCGAGACGGCTTTCCAGCCGCCGCATTTCACGATCCGAGGCGTCGGGCGCCGCCAGCAGCCCGACGAAGCACTCGCCTTCCGCAGCCAGCTTGCCGGAACCACCGACAAGATCGCCCGCACGCCGGGCCAGCCCTGCAGACGACAAGGCTCTCTGCCGAAGCATCTGCGCGATCTGCAGGATATCCTCCTCGACCTCGCGGAAGCCGGCGCCGATGCGCCGCGTCAGGAGGTTCCTTGCAGCGACGCGACGAAGGCTTTCAGCATTATTCTCGATCCAGACCCCGCGGCCCGGGAGCTTGCAGGCAAGGTCGGCGACGGCATGGCCGTCCGGCCCCGCAACAAAGCGGATCAGCTGCTCACGCGGCAGGTTCTGCCCGGACAGCTTCGGTGGCCGCTTCGGTGGCCGCATCACCCTCGGCTGCATCGGATGCCTCGCCCGCTTCCGGCTCGTCATCGAACCAGTGGGCGCGCGCCGCCATGATGATGTCGCCTGCCTCGGTGTCGTCCTCAAGACCATGATCGGACAACAGCGCAACAAGCTCGTCGCTGTCGAGATCGGCAAGGTCATCAAGCGAAAGCACCTCATTCTCGGCGAGCTTCAGCATCATGCCGAGGCTGATATATTCGAAATTGCGGAGATCGTCGGCAACCTTGAGATTGTCGAGAGCCTCGTTGATCCGCTGTGCCTCGCGCTCGACGAACTCAACCGCCCGCGCCTGCAATTCCTCGGCGATGCCTTCGTCGAAACCCTGAATGGTGGCCAGCTCCTCGATCGGAGTCTCGGCAATCTCTTCGGGGAGGACAAAACCCTCTGCAACCAGCAGGTGGGCGATCACATCATCGATGTTGAGCGCCTCGATGAAGCGGGTCGAGCGGGTCCGGAACTCTTCCTGACGGCGCTCGGATTCCTCTGCCTCGGTCAGGATGTCGATGTACCAGCCGGACAGCTGCGACGCCAGGCGCACATTCTGGCCGCGACGGCCAATGGCAAGGCTCAGCTGGTCGTCCGGAACGACGACTTCCATCCTGCCGGCAACCTCGTCCATCACCACCTTGGCGACTTCGGCCGGGGCCAGCGCGTTCACAACGAACGAGGCGGGATCCTCGATATAGGGAATGATCTCGACCTTCTCGCCCTGAAGTTCGCCGACAACGGCCTGCACGCGGCTTCCGCGCATGCCGACGCAGGCGCCGACCGGATCGATTCCGGGGTCATTCGACAGGACGGCGATCTTGGCGCGGCTTCCGGCCTCGCGGGCGACACCCTTGATCTCGATAATGCCGTCATAGATTTCGGGCACTTCCTGGGTAAAGAGCTTTGCCATGAACTCGTTGCAGGCGCGCGACAGGAAAATCTGCGGACCACGCTGCTCTTCACGGACATCGATGATATAGGCACGCACCCGGTCGCCCTGGCGCAGGTTCTCGCGCGGGATCATCTCCTCACGGCGGATCACCGCCTCGGCACGACCAAGGTCGACCGTGATCGAATAGCTTTCCGCACGTTTCACCGTACCGACAACAATCTCTCCGACACGGTCCTTGTATTCCTCGTACTGACGGGCACGCTCGGCGTCGCGCACCTTTTGCGAGATCACCTGCTTTGCGGTCTGGGCCGCGATCCGGCCAAATTCGATCGGCGGCAGCGGCTGGCGCCAGAATTCACCAAGCGCGAGCGGCGGCTCCTGTTTCGCGCCGTCGGCAACGCTCATCTGCGTGGCGTCGTCCTCGACTTCCTCGACCACTTCGATCCAGCGCTCCAGCGTGATCGAGCCGGTCTTGCGGTCGATCATCGCGCGAATGTCACGGTCGAGACCGTATTTCGCACGGCCGGCTTTCTGGATCGCCTCTTCCATGGCGACCATCACCTCTTCGCGCTCGATCGATTTTTCGCGCGCCACCACATCGGCGACCTGGATCAGTTCCAGTCCTGGGATCGAAGATGTATCCATGTCTCTCTACCTGCTCTGTCTGCTGGTTAGGTTATATTCATGCGGCCCGTTCAGTGCCGTACGGCCCCCTCGCGGGCCAGAATTTCAATCGGGTCGATACGCGCCGCCTCGATCTCGTCGAAGGCGAACTCAAACCGCCCGAAGGATGTCTCGAGCACCACACGGCCATCCGCGTCGAGCCCGCCAAGGCGCCCGTTGAAACGCTTGCGCCCGTCGAGCATGAAGCGCAGCGTGATTTTCGCCAGCTCGCCGCTGAACCTCTCATAATCCTCGATCCGGGTCAGCGGACGGTCGATTCCGGGAGAACTGACCTCCAGCGTATAGGCGTCCGATATCGGATCCTCGACATCGAGAAGCGCGGCAACATGCCGGCTCAGTGTCTCGCAATCCTCAACCGTCATCTCCCGTTCCGCGACCGGCTCGGCCATGATCTGCAGCTGGCTGCGGCCACCCTTGGCACCGGAATAGCGGACCCGAACAAGCCGGAAACCGAGATCGGTTACCGCGCCTTCGATAATCTGGCTGATCCGTGATTCTACCACTTGTGTGTCCGCCACCCTTGTCTGGCCTGCCGGCAATTCCACCCATTGACGGAAATCGCCCAATAAAGAAATCGCCCAATAAAAAAGCGGGCCAGCGGCCCGCCATCGTGATCGACAGCTTGTTTGTTGGTCCCTGTATAGTCCGCCAGACCGGTGAAGGCAAGCAGGAACAGGTGATGGCCCGGCCGTCACCCGTCGCAGCGCTCGAACAGGAACCAGTTCGGCACCCGGTCCTCGCGCTCGGCTTTTTGCATGTAGCGGGTGGGAACCAGGCCTTCGGGGCGGCTGCGCCAGTCGGCCGGCCGCCGCGCCGTCCAGGAAAAGGCGGTGTGCGAGATCGCCGCCTGAAGAAGCCAGCCCTTGGCCACCGGATGATCGCTTGCCAGAACCAGCATGCCGCCGGGCCTGATCAGCCGCGCCAGCTCGTCGAGAACGGCAGGCTGCAGGATACGCCGCGCCGCATGACGGTTCTTCGGCCAGGGGTCGGGAAACAGCACATAGGCGCCGGCCAGCGCCCCGTCGGCCATGCCGCCAAGGATCAGACGCACATCATCATCCCAGATACGGATGTTGTCGATGCCGCCATCCTCGATGTGGCGGAGCAGGCTGGCGACACCATTGACGAACGGCTCGGCACCGATGAAGCCCGCCTCGGGACGCGCCGCGGCGATGGCGGCAAGGTTCTCGCCGCCGCCAAAGCCGATTTCGAGAAACAGGTCGTCGGGCGCCCCGTCGAATTGCGACGCCGGGGACGCGCCCGGATCGAGACGGAGTTCGGGAAGGCGCGTGTCCAGAAGCTGCTGCATGGTGACCCGCAGCTTCCGGCCACGCCGTCTGCCGTAGAAATGCGGCGCCTCCGCCCTTGTCATCGGCAAATCCTCAAAACACCGCCTTGGCAACACCGGCAGCTGCCGGCGTCAGGCTCAGACCGCGGCAGCCAGCTTGTCAGCCAGGTCGACAGCTTCCCAGCTGAAACTTCCCGGGCCGGCTTCGCCGGCGACACGGCCGAAATGGCCATAGGCCGCGCTGGGCGCATAGATCGGCTTGTTCAGGCCGAGATGCTCGCGAATGTTGCGCGGGGTCAGCGGCATGCATTCGGCGATCGCAGCCTCGAGGCTGGCATTGTCGACGGTGCCGGTGCCATGCGTGTCGGCATAGACGGATACCGGCTCGGCAACACCGATGGCATAGGCGATCTGTATGGTGCAGCGCTCGGCCAGGCCGGCGGCGACGACATTCTTGGCGAGATAACGCGCGGCATAGGCCGCCGAACGGTCGACCTTCGTCGGGTCCTTGCCGGAGAAGGCGCCACCGCCATGCGGCGCGGCACCGCCATAGGTGTCGACGATGATCTTGCGGCCGGTCAGTCCGGCGTCGCCGTCAGGGCCGCCAATCACGAAGTTGCCGGTCGGATTGACCAGCAGGTCTTCCTCGCCGACCATCCAGCCGTCCGGAAGCACGTCGGCGATCAGCGGTGTCACGAGCTTGCGAATGTCGGACTGGGTCGCGGCTTCGGCATGCTGTGTCGAGAGAACCACCTTGTGGGCGCCCGTCGGCTTGCCGTCATCGCCATATACAAGTGTGATCTGGCTTTTGGAGTCCGGCCCCAGAATGGTGTCGGCATCCGCCTTTCTGACTTCGGCAAGGCGCTTCAGGATCTGGTGCGAATAATGGATCGCGGCAGGCATCAGCACATCGGTCTCGCGGCAGGCATAGCCGAACATCAGGCCCTGGTCGCCGGCGCCCTCGTCCTTGTTGTCGCCACTGTCGACACCCATCGCGATGTCGGTGGACTGCTTGTGCAGGTAATTCTGGAATTCGAGATGGGCGTGGTGGAACTCGTCCTGCTCATAGCCGATATCGGCAATGGCGCCGCGGACCGCGCTCTCGATGGAATCCATGATGCCCGGCATCTTGTCCTCGGAGGCGCGCACTTCACCGCCGATGATCACACGGTTGGTGGTGGCGAAGGTCTCGCAGGCAACACGGGCTTCCGGCTCCTGGGCAAGGAACAGGTCGAGGACGGTGTCCGACACCCGGTCGCACAGCTTGTCAGGATGTCCTTCGGACACCGATTCCGAGGTAAAGAGGTAAGGCATTAATCTCTCCGGTGTAGATCAATATGTATTTCAGGGTTTCAATTGCCTTATCCATTGTTTGCGGTCAAGGCGGATATTGAAAAGCGCCAGCAACAGAAGAAGGGCCATGAACGGCCATTCCCGCCAGCCGACATATGCTGTCGGGGGGAGCGACGCCGGCACGGCCACATCGATGAAGCCTGTTTCGCCAAGGCCAATGCGGCCAAGATCACGGCCCGACGGGCCAAAGGCTGCCGTCACGCCCGTATTGGCCACGCGGATCATCGGAATGCCTTCCTCGACGGCACGCATGCGCGCCTGCTCCAGATGCTGCCAGGGCCCGGGCGTGTCGCCGAACCAGGCGTCGTTCGTCAGGTTGACCAGCATCTCGGGTCGCGGGCCCGGACCGCCCGCCACTCCTGGAAACAGCGTTTCATAACAGATCAGGACCTGGATCAGGCCGAAATGCGGCATTTTGATCAGCTGCTCGCCCGTGCCGGCCGAGAAATCGACCGGACCGGCAATGGCATCGACGAAGGGCAGGATGCCGCGAAGGGGAACGAATTCGCCAAAGGGGACAAGGCGGCGCTTGTCATAGATCGCTTCGATGGTGCACGGGTGTCTGCCTGCGCGACAGGGTCTGCAGCCTTTCAAGATGCGAGGGCCGGAGGGACCGGTCCCATTTTTCATGTTGCGGCACAGCAGGCTGCACCAGACGAGCCACCTTGAAAGGGGTTGAAGGCGGCGTCGGGGTTTCGGCAAGGCGCCCCCATCCATAGGCCGCCAGCACCGGCAGAAGGGTGGCAAGGCAGATCGCAGGCTTTCGCTGGCCGGCAATCCAGAATGCCGGCGCCAGCCCGGCCGCCAGTGCCAGAAGCGTCAACCCGTAGAGCCCGACAAGGCTGGCCGATTGCAGCAAGGGCAGGTTCGCGGAGAACAGGTACCCCGGCGCGTTCCAGGGAAAGCCGGTAGCGACATGGCCACGCGCCCACTCGCAAAGGGCGAGAAACAGCAGCAACCAGCCAAGCCTTGCCCCCGTGCTGCGGCCAAGCCGGTGCGCCAGCGCAGCGGCAGGCACCCAGAAGGATGCCAGGATCAGCGGGATGCCGATCAGCGGCAAAGGCAGCAGCGGCCAGTAATTGGTGTCGCCCGTCACCAGCGAAAGTGAGATCCACCAGACCGAGGCAAGGAACCAGCCAAACCCGGTCAGGCCGCCTGCCAGAGCCGCCCGGCGCATGGTCGCGGCATTGGCCGTCTTCGAGAAGCCTTCCGGTCAGGATCTCTAGCGCCTCGACCTCGAGCCGGGCCTCGGCGAGAATGGTGCCATCGTCGTTGACGGTGATCTTCGGCTGGACCGCCTCGTCATGCTCGTCCTCGATCTCGCCGACGATTTCCTCGACAAGGTCCTCGATTGTAATGAGCCCGTCGACCCCGCCGAACTCGTCCACGACAAGGGCGAGATGCCGGCGGCGAAGTCGCATTTCGTGAAGAAGGTCAAGCAGCCGGATCGTCGGCGCGACGAACAGCGCCGGGCGCAGCAATGTCGCGATGTCGGGCGCCTTTCCGGCGTGGAGGTGTGCAAATACATCCTTGATATGGATGATGCCGGCTATGTCGTCCAGCGTGTCGCGCCGGACCGGAAGCCGGCTGTGGTTCGCCGCCGTCATCTGGGCAATGATCTCGGAAAAGCTCTCGGACATGCCGACCGAGACGATATCGGCGCGCGGGATCATCACATCCGAGGCGTTCAGGTCACGCAGCCCGAGGATGTTGCGCAGCAGAGTGCCTTCATGCGCGTCGAAACTGGCGCGGTCGGCGCTGCTGTCGGCAAGCAGTGTTTCAAGCTCGTCCCGCCGCGAAGAGGACGGTTTCAGCGCCGGAAACACCATGCCGAGAAGTTTGCGGATCATCACCCGGCCTCCGCTCTATCCACGTGAGGAACGGTGCCGGCATAGGGATCGGCAATTCCAAGTTTCGCCAGTACGGCAATCTCGCCGGACTCCATCGCCTCGGCCTCGGCCTCTTCGTTATGATCATGGCCCATCAGGTGCAACAGCCCGTGTACCCACAGATGGACGAGATGGTCATTGAGGGATTTCCCGTCGCGCACGGATTCGGAACAGACTGTCTCGAAAGCGATGGCGATCTCGCCGGCGGCGAGGCGGCCCTCGCCATCAGTCTCGCTCTCGTCACCTCGAAAGGACAGGACGTTGGTTGGCTTGTCCTTGCCCCGGAACCGCCCGTTCAGGCCGGCGATCCGGCGATCATCGCAGAACAGCCCGCCAACATTCAGGGGCGGCAAGTCGAACATGTCGCAGGTAGCATCGGTGGCCGCGCGCAGCCTGTCGCCGGCGGCGGCGATTTCATCAGCCGGCCAGATGGTCCGGTCGATGATCATTTCCAGATGGCTTCCGCCATCGGTGTACCAGTCTTCCGACGCGTAATGATCGTCGTCGTCCGGACTGTCAGGCTCCAGGGGCATTTCACTCATGCCGGTATTGTTGCACATCGCATGCGGGTCTCTCGGCGTGTTCGCCAGCTGTCATTTGGACTGATTTTGGCGTGGCTGTCCAGTCGCTAGCGCTATCTAGGAGCCGGATTCGTACGCCGCAAGGATTCGCGCGACGACCGGATGTCGCACAACATCCTTTCCCGACAGGTGAATGATGCCGATGCCCTCGACGTCATCCAGCCGCTGCACGGCGTCGGCAAGCCCCGACGGATGGCCGTCCGGGAGGTCGATCTGGCTGAGATCGCCGGTAATCACCATGCGCGAATCCTGACCAAGACGCGTCAGCACCATCTTCATCTGAACAGGTGTCGTGTTCTGCGCCTCGTCGATGATGACATAGGACGAGCTCAGCGTACGGCCGCGCATGAAAGCCAGCGGCGCGATCTCGATCTCGCCGCTGACGAGCATCCTGTCGACCTTGTCGGCCGGCATCATGTCGTAGAGCGCGTCATAGAGCGGCCGCAGATAGGGGTCGACCTTTTCCTTCATGTCGCCCGGCAGGAAGCCCAGCCGTTCACCAGCCTCGACCGCCGGACGCGACAGCACGATCCGCTCGACCTCGCGCTTCTTCAGCGACTCGACCGCCTTGGCGACAGCGAGATAGGTCTTGCCGGTGCCGGCAGGGCCGAGCCCGAACACCACCTCGTTGCTCCGAAGAAGTTTCAGATAGGCCGTCTGCCCCGGTGTCTTGGCGATGATTTTCTTTTTCCAGGTCTCCAGACCCTGGCCGGATGAGGGGGCCGCGTCGCCCGCCTCCACCCAGCGCACCGCGTCGCGGATGAGCGAGCTGTCGGCCGGCACGTCCGCGCCCTCCTCGCCAAACCGGCGGTAGATATCCTCCAGCGCGCGCTGCGCCTTTTTGGCCTCTGCCGCAGGTCCGGTGATGGTGATGCTGTTGCCGAAACTGTCGAGCGACACATCGAGCGCCTGCTCCAGCTGCGCGAGATTGGCATTATGCTCGCCGGTCAGCAGGGCAAGCGTGCCGTTATCCTCGAATTCCATGCGAATGGAGGTGGGTTTCGGACTCTTCATGCCATTCCTCCGGTCACAGGACGGATCCGACGATGCTGTTCTGCTTCGCCTCGGCGACCTCGCAGCTGACGATGCGGCCGACAAGGGACTCATCGCCCGCCATGTTCACAGCCTGCATATAGGGGCTGCGGCCCGCCACCTGGCCCGGCCGGCCGCCGGCACGTTCGACAAGAACATCCATGCGCGCGCCGAGCGTCGACTGGTTGAACGCATATTGCTGCGCGTTCAGCAGCTGCTGCAGCGCCTCGAGCCGGTCAGACTTGACGTCTTCGGGAACCTGAAGGTCCTCGCCGGCTGCCGGGGTGCCGGGGCGCGGGCTGTATTTGAAGGAATAGGCCGAGGCATAGCCGACCCTGTCCACGAGCGACAGCGTGTCGGCGAAATCCCGGTCGCTCTCGCCGGGGAAGCCGACGATGAAATCCCCCGACAGGGCGAGGTCCGGCCGCACGTCACGCAGGCGATCGATGATCCTGAAATAGGCGTCGCGGTCGTGCCGGCGGTTCATCGCGTCGAGGACATGGTTCGAGCCGGACTGCACCGGAAGGTGAAGATAGGGCATCAGCGCCGGTATATCGCGATGCGCCAGGATCAGGTCCTCGTCCATATCGAGCGGATGGGACGTGGTGTAGCGGATGCGATGGAGGCCGTCGATCTCGGCAAGCTCGCGGATCAGCCGCGCAAGGCTCCAGCTGCCGCCGTCCGGCGCTTCACCGTGATAGGCGTTCACATTCTGCCCGAGAAGGGTCAGCTCGCAGGTGCCGGATGCCACAAGGCGGCGCGCCTCTTCAATCACGCCCTGCGCCGGCCGCGAGAATTCCGCGCCGCGTGTGTAAGGCACCACGCAGAAGGCACAGAACTTGTCGCATCCTTCCTGCACCGAAAGAAAGGCCGCGGGCCCGCGCGGCGCATGCTCGCCGGGCAGCTGGTCGAACTTGATTTCCTCGGGGAATTCGGTGTCGATGGCGCGAGCGCGGGCGGCCGGATCGGCGCGGCTCACAAGCTCCGGCAGCCGGTGATAAGTCTGCGGCCCGACAACGATATCGACCCATGGCGCCCGGCGGGTGATTTCCTCGCCCTCTGCCTGGGCGACGCAGCCTGCGACAGCGATGGTGACGTTGCGTCCCTGCTGGTCGCGGGCATGTTCCTTCATCATCCTGAGACGGCCGAGTTCGGAGAAAACCTTCTCCGACGCCTTCTCGCGGATATGGCATGTGTTGAGGATGACCATGTCCGCCCCGTCCGCCTGTGATGTCGGCGCATAGCCGAGCGGCGCCAGAACATCTGTCATGCGATCGGAATCATAGACATTCATCTGGCACCCGTAGGTCTTGATGAACAGCTTTTTGGTCACAATCGCAGCCTTCCCGGAGGGGTTGATAACGCCGGATGTTCTAGGCCGGACAGCAGGACGGGTCAAGCACCCGCCTCTGGCGGCAGGGCGGCAAAGCAGCGCGTTTACAAGGTGCGGCGCATGACAAGAGCATCGACCAGCTCGCGGTCCCGGCGATAATAACCCGGACGACGCCCGACCTCGCGGAAATCGAGCCGTTCATAAAGTGCCCGGGCCGGCGCATTGTCGACGGCGACCTCGAGGCTGATCTCCTCGACGCCTTCACCTGCGAGCTCGGCAAGCGCGAACAGCAGAAGCCGTGTCGCCACACCGCGCCGCAACAGCTCCGGCGCCACCGCCACCGAAACGATATCGGCGCTCCCCCCGCCGGCGAGAACAATCACGTAGCCCATCGGGTCGGCGCTGGAATCCGGAACGGCGACGAACCCCCGGAAGGCAGGGCGAGATGCCAGTTCCTGAAGATTGCGAAGGTTGAGCGGATTGGGAAGCTGCGCCGCCTCGATGGCGGCAATGGCGGAAAGGTGCCGGGATTCCAGAGGCACCGTGATCACGATTTCGACGGTCCCAGAAAGGCCGGCGCGACATAGAGCGGAAGCAATGGCTCTTGGTCGAGGCCATTTGAAATCCGGGTCTCTGCAAGGCGCGCAACCTGCAGCGAATCGATCGGCGGTGCCGACAGATCCGGCCGCAGTCCGGCATCGTCAAGAGCCTCGGCGAGGGGGCCGGCCCCGGCACCGATCACCATCGCGCCGTGCCATGCGCCGGCAAGCGGTGTGTGATCCTCGGGATCAATCTCGATGATTCCGGACAGCGGGTCTGCGGCGGCTGTGAACAGCTGCGCAAAAAAGCTGCCGCGCCGTGTGTCCGCGGTGGCGATGATATGCCCGCCATCGGCGCGAGGAGACGCGGCATGAGCCGCCGCCGCAAGACAGGAGACGCCCGTTCCGGAAGCGCCCGTCGCGAGGGAGAACCCTTTTGCCGCGGCCAGTGCGACCCTGAGACCCGTGAATGAGCCGGGACCACGTCCGGCGGCGACATGGGTGATCTCATCCGGCTCGACACCTGCCTCGGCAAGTGCGGCACGGGCAAGCTCGCTGATGAGTGCCGCATGGCCATGGCGAGCCTCATGCAGATGCTGGATGCCCGGCATTCCCGTCCGCACCACGGCGGCCGAGGCCCGGTCGGCACTTGATTCGAGCGCCAGAATCACAAAATTGTCCCGTCTGTCCGGCATCCTGCCTGCCTGCCTGTCCTTCAAATTCAGCCCGAACATCAACTGGCTCTGGCACGTCCTTGCCTAGCACAGTATGATCGCGCCATCATCCACCTGTGAACGGCAAGCAGATGTTCAAGTTTCCATTCCGGCGCCGCGCCACCATTCTGGGCCTCGTCACGGCAGCACTGCTTGCCGGACATGCGGCGCGCAGCCTCGCCGCCGACTATGCCACCATCCTGATGTATCACAGGTTTGGCGAGGACAGGTATCCGAGCACGAATGTGACGCTCGAACAGTTCGAGGAGCATCTCGAGATCCTCGCGTCCGGCCCGTATAACGTGATGCCGCTCGATGAAGTGGTGGAGCATCTGCAGGCCGGCAAGCCGCTTCCCGACCGTTCGGTCGCCATCACCATCGACGACGCCTATCTCTCGGTTTTCGAGGAAGCGTTTCCGCGTCTGAAGGAGCGGGGCTTCACCGCGACCCTGTTCATTGCCACACGTCCCGTGGACAGGAACCTTCCCGGCTATATGGACTGGGACCAGATTCGTGAATGGCAGGCGGCCGGGTTCGGTGTCGGCAGCCAGACCCAGACACATCCGCATATGCACCAGATCCCGATCGAGGACAGCCGCCGGGAACTGGAGGTGTCGAACGAGCGGTTTCTTGCCGAGCTGGGCCTTAGGCCAACGCTGTTCGCCTATCCTTACGGCGAATATAACCGTGCCGTTCTGGAACTGGTCAGGGACACGGGGTTCGAAGCGGCCTTCGGCCAGAATTCGGGCGTCGCCCACGGGTATAACGGGTTTTTCGAACTGCCGCGATTCGCCCTGAACGAGCAATATGGCGATCGCAACCGTCTGGAAACCGCCATCAACGGCCTGCCGCTGAAGGTGAACCAGATCGTGCCTGAAGATGTTGTTCTGACGACGAACCCGCCGCTTTACGGTTTCACGCTTTCCGCGGATATGGACCAGGAGCGCCAGCTCCGCTGCTTCAACAGCAAATATGGCAAGCTCGACGTGGCCATCATCGGCCGCCGTGCCGAAATCAGGATGCCGGGACCGCTGGTTGGCAAGCGTCCGCGGGTGAACTGCACCATGCCGGGGCCGGAAGGCCGCTGGCGCTGGTTCGGACGTCAGTTCCTGCCTGAATAGAGTGGCGAAGCAATAGACTGGCGAAGTAACAGGCTAGCGTAGTTTCGCGGTTTCGAACCTGCCGAAATCATTGGTGCGGATCAGCGTCCGCAGCTTGTCCACGTAGGCGGTGCCGATTTCGGCATAACCGTCCAGATGGCTGGCCAGCTGGAACCCGAGGTCGGCACGCGGCCGGCCACGCATGATCTTGCGGCGCTCGCGGAACGACGCGTAGCTGGCATGTGTATTCAGATTGTGCATATAGGCCCGCACCGAGCCGAAGAGATTGGGAAAGCTGCGTACCACGGCACGGCTGTTTGAGGCCTGTGCCGGCTTGATGCCCTGGCTTGCCTGCCACGCCCACTGACCAAAAAGCGCATTGCCCTGCCTTTGTTCGTCCTGATCTCTTCAATGGATCTGCCGTCCGTGTTCACGCGGTAGAGCTTTGCCCAGCGCTGCAGCGAATCCATATCCTGCGCATCGGCCGCCCGCATGATGGCGCTGCGCCGCTGACCGATTTCTTCATTGGCGGCGAGGATCAGCGGCAGGACGATGGACACGAAACTGTCTTTCTGCTGCTGGACCGGAAGGCCGATATGCGAATCGGGGATTTTGCGGGTCAGGGTCCGCGCGACAATCACCGGAACAGGCGCTGCCTTGCTGACCTTGGGGCTGGCGGCGGGTGAAGCAGCCGGCGCTTTCGCCGGACGCAGCTTTGCCTCGGGCTTGACCGGTGCGGAAGGCTCGCGCCGGGCCCTGACCGCCGGAACCTCTGGCGCGGTTCCCTGCTGCAGTGCCGCAAGCCGCGTGCCGGCAGCGCCGGCATTCGGGCCGCGAAGAGGCTGGGTCGCCGAAGTCTCTGGCGAAGGCGTCTCGACAAATTTCACCGATTGCGCCGGAACCACATCCTTGGCCACCGGCGGTTCGACCACAACAGTGACAGTCGCCAGCGCCGCCTGCCGCGGCTCTTCCGGCAGAGCAACCTCGCCGCCCACCTCGGCAGGCGGCGACAGCACCTCGACAGACTGCTCAGGCGCGTCGCTGCCAAGCCATTGCGGCGGCTTCAGCTGAAACAGGCCGGGGCCGATCACGCCGATGACCGCAAAGGCCATGGCTGCGCGAAGAAGGTGGCTGTTGTTAAGTGTAATTCCGGTTTGCTGAATCACAACTGTCCCGCTGGATGATGGCCCGCCGGATGACGGGCAGTAAAAAACTTGATAGAGGCAGCGCTCTAGAAATCCGCCGCGCGAACCTCGCGCACATCGGGGATATAATGGCGGAGCATGTTCTCGATGCCCATCTTGAGCGTGGCAGTCGAGCTGGGGCATCCCTGGCAGGCACCGCGCATCTGCAGTGTGACGACGCCGTCGTCAAATCCCTGGAACACGATATCGCCGCCATCCATGGCAACGGCAGGGCGAACCCGGGTGTCGAGGAGTTGCTTGATCTGGCGGACGATGTCGTCATCCTCCTCGCCGTCATCCTCGTCAGCCGCGCCGGTTGATTCAACAACCGGCATGCCCGATGCGTAATGTTCCATGATACCGGCAAGGATCGACGGCTTCAGCGCGAACCAGTCAAGCGCCTCTTCCTTTGTGACCGCGACGAAATCACCACCGAGAAACACGCCGCGGACACCGTCGATCTGGAACAGGCGGCGCGCCAGCGGCGAATTTGTCGCGCTATCCGCTGCGGGATAGTCGGCTGTGCCGGTCTCCATCACCGGCACGCCGGGGATGAATTTGAGGGTCGCCGGGTTCGGCGTGTCTTGTGTCTGGATAAACATGATGATCTGCCCCTTCTGATCCGGCGTCTCCGCCGCAATCCCGATCGTCGGCCCTGTTCGGGACCATACCGGTCATTAAGTGCATATAGTGTTAACAGTAGCACATTTCAGCGGCCGAAATGTGGGAAATTTGCGGCAATGTCGCCTGTGCTGCCGCTTGTGCCGGGTCGGCGGCCCTAACCCGACTTTGCCCCTGCTCCGAGAAATCCGACAATATCATTCACCTGATCGATAATCGGCGCGGCAATTTCCTCAGCCCGCAGCGCACCATCGGCAAGCGCGGCATCGATATCACCCGGATTGGCAAGAAGTTCGCGCATGCGATCACCCATCGGCGCCAGCTTGGCAACGGCCAGTTCGGCAAGTGCCGGCTTGAACTCGCCAAAGCCGCGACCACCAAAATCGGCAAGCACGCTGTCCACGTCGCTGTCGGCAAGCGCGGCGAAAATGCCGACGAGATTCTGCGCCTCGGCCCGGCCTTCAAGGCCCGCACTTTCTGACGGCAGGGCGTCCGGATCCGTTTTGGCCTTCCGGATTTTCTGCGCGATCAGGTCGGCGCCGTCGGTCATATTGATGCGCGAGTTGTCTGAAGCGTCCGACTTGCTCATTTTCGAGTTGCCGTCACGAAGGCTCATCACCCGGGTCGCGCTGCCGAAAATCTGCGGCTCGGGCAGCGGGAAGAATTCCACGTCATAGGTCTGGTTGAAGGCCTGGGCGATATCGCGTGTCAGCTCGAGATGCTGTTTCTGGTCCTCGCCGACCGGCACGTGCGTGGCCCGGTAGGCGAGAATGTCCGCCGCCATCAATGTCGGATATGAATAGAGCCCGACCGTCGCGTTCTCACGGTTCTTGCCAGCCTTCTCCTTGAACTGGGTCATCCGGTTGAGCCAGCCGAGACGCGCAATGCAGTTGAACACCCAGGCGAGTTGCGAATGCTGAGGCACGCTCGACTGGTTGAACAGGACCGAACGCTCGGGAGAAATGCCGGCGGCAATCAGGCTCGCCGCCACCTCGCGGGTGCTCTGGCGGAGTTGCTGCGGGTCCTGCGCCACGGTGATGGCGTGCAGGTCGACGACGCAGTAGATGGATTCGAAATCATCCTGCAGCGTCACCCAGTTCCGGATCGCGCCAAGATAATTGCCGAGATGCAGGTTGCCTGTCGGCTGGATGCCCGAGAAGATCCGCTTTTCCGGGGCGGTCAAGTCCGGGACCGGCCACGAGGCAGGTTGCCCGTCACCGCCGGAGGACGGCTAGTGCCGGAAAAGCTGGCGCGGGACAGCGCCGAGGGCGGCGGCTGCGACCAGATAGGCACCGCCGCCGCCGATGACGAGAATGCCAAGCTCGACGGCCGGCGGAAGTGCCGGCAACAGCCTGCCAATGCCGAAGAGAACCGCAGCCATCACCAGACAGCAGGCCACTGTCCGCATTGTCTCGATCGGCGGCGGCAGGCGCAGATGTCCGCGTCGCGCCAGTGCCGCGGCGAGTGCCGTCGCGGCGAGCAGGCCGGACAGCGAGGTGGCAAGCGCAAGGCCGACATGACCCAGAACGGGCATCAATGTGATCGACAGGCTGACATTGGCAACAACCGTCGCGATCGATACGCCGAGCACAAACCCGCCCCGGCCGGTGGCGTAAAAGGCAGGCTGCAATATCTTGACCAGAATATGCGCCGGCATGCCGATGGCGTAAGCCGCGAGGGCCGAGGCGCTTGCGGCGACGGCGGCTTGTGAAAACGCCCCATAACCGAACAGCCCGCTGATGATCTGCGGCGCGATGACGATCAGCGCGACCATTGCCGGCACCACGAGGAAGGCGGCGAGGCGCATGGCCTCGGCAAGCGAGGCGCGCGCCGCGGCGGGGTCGTCTTCACGGAACTGCGCCGACAGCCGCGGAAGCAATGCCGTGCCCAGCGCCACACCTATTATGCCGAGCGGCAGCTGCGCCACCCGGTCGGCGAAATACAGCCAGGAAATCGCACCGACCGGAAGAAGCGACGCCAGAACGAGATCGACAATCAGGTTGACCTGCAGGGCGATCGCGCCGGCAGAGGCGACGGAAAATTGCCGCCACATCGCCCGGACCGGCGCGGCGAACCGTGGCCATCTCCATGCCGGCATACGACCGGTCCGGCGGAGCAGCCGCGCCATCACAGCCATCTGTAACAGGCCTGCCACCAGCAACGCGGCAGCGAGCGGCATCGCCTTTTCAACAGCGAGCCACCCGCTCGCCACCGGAATCAGCAAGGCGCCGCCAACAAGCAGGATGTTGAAAATGACAGGCATCGCAGCCGCCGTCATGAAGCGTCCGTCCGCATTCGCGATGGCCGCCCAGAAAGCGACAAGCGAAATCATGGGCAGATAGGGAAAGGTCACGCGTGCCAGTGTGATCGCGGCATTCATGCGATCCGGCGTGTCGGAAAAGCCGGGTGCCAGCAGGCCGATGACGGCCGGCATGGAGATCTCACCGAGAATGACAAGGGCGACAAGGACCATCGTCAGCGTCGTCTGTGTCTCGCCGGCAAGGGCCATGGCCGCCGCCTCGCCATCCTCCCGCCGCGCCCTTGCAAAGGCCGGCACAAAGGCGTTGGACAGGGCCCCTTCGGCGGTCAGCCGCCGGAACATGTTCGGCAATTTCAGGGCGACAAGGAAGGCATCGGCCGCCGGCCCGGCACCGAGCAGCGCCGCAAACACGACATCACGGACAAATCCCAGCACACGGCTGACGGCCGTCATCCCCCCGATCTGGCGGAAGGCCCGTGCCAGCGGCTGGGCGCTCATTCCGCCGCCTCGCCGACCTGGTCGAACACTTCCAGCAACCGGTCGCGGATTGTCGTCAGGCGCGCCTCGTTATGAACCTGAAGCCCGAACAGGTCCTTCACATAAAAGACATCGACCACGCGTTCGCCATAGGTGGAGACGGTCGCTGTCTGGATCTGCAGGCCAAGCTCGGCAAGTGTCCTTGTCAGCCGGTGCAGGAGGCCGGGCATGTCGCGGCCATTGACCTCGATCACCGTATGGGTCGAACTGATCCTGTTCGACAGGATCACGCGTGACGGCACGGGGAGATGGCGCACGCGCTCCGGCAGGCTTTGCCACCTTTCGCGAAGCGCCGCCTGCGGCCGCAATGTGCCGGAGACGGCTTTCTCGATACTTGCCTTCACCCGCCCGAGAAGCCGCTCGTCGGTGACCGGTTCGTTGGACGTCGTCTGCAGCTGGAAGACATCGAGCACCGTGCCGTCGGCACATGTCGTGATCCGCGCGCCGGCGATGTTGATACCGTGGCCGGCCACCGCCCCGGCAATTCGCGAGAACAGCCCCGCATCATCGACGGTCAGCAGCGTCAGCTCGGTGACATTCTTGTCCTCGACCTGGCGGAAGTCGGCGAGAAGCGGCACGTCCATCGAGCGGAAGGTGCGGCCGAGCCCGGCATGGCGGAGCTGTGATTCGGTGTCGAACCCCGTCCAGTATTGCCGCGGCATCATCGCGGCATAGGCGTTGAACTCCTCGTCGCTCCATCCGTCGAGACGCTCGCGAACGGCCTCGCGCGCGACCTCGGCGTTTCCGGCGGCGATGACGGCGGCATCCGCACCGCGCAGGACGGCGTCTGTCTGATAGTAGAGATCGCGCATCAGCGCTGCCTTCCATCCGTTCCAGATGGTCGGCCCGACGCCCCTGATATCGGCGACGGTCAGCACCAGGAGCAATTTCAGCC
>LUMR01000311.1_pt1 | contig 17449 bp, 32 predicted proteins | sample 730041 | NCBI WGS metagenome assembly LUMR01 (sample SAMN03860258, study PRJNA289734) | marine metagenome | biome: seawater column; feature: ocean; material: water; isolation source: Red Sea water column Station 12 - depth 10m | place: Saudi Arabia: Red Sea | collected 2011-10-15 | depth 10 m | reverse complement strand
AATAAAGTTTTGTGGGTCAGGATTATTAATACTTGGCATCGTACTCTTAGCAGTTTCACCTGGATTTACAGTCGGGCTAACTCGATACATCTCTTCCCACATTGGGTTGTATTCAGGGTAAGTGCGAAAATCTGCAATTGTATTTGGTTTACCAATCTCAAAGTTATATAACTCTTCTCGGTTGGTATCAAATCGTGGAAGTCCAGTAAACAACTGAAACTCAGTTGGATCGCCCCCAACAAAATTAAGACGCGGGTTTTGAGTTAATTTTTTAGCTTGTAATTTATTACGCAAGTCATCAGTTTCAAATCGACCTCCCGCAGTAAACGGTGCCTCAGTTGGCTTACTTTTAAAAGCTTCCTGATAATTAATTTTTTTCTTCTTATGAAACTTTCGATCGACTTCAGAAATATACTGAGAAGGATCTGAAAGCCTGGGGTCCCGTGGCATTACTTCTTAGCTTTTTTCTTCTTATTTAATTTTACAAGAGTCTCCCGAAGTTTCGCTTGCTTTCGAGTTTTTTCATCATATTTTTCAGGATTCTTTTCTACATTTGCTTGAAGTTGTGCAGAAGTAATTCCTTTCTTCTTTGCCTTTTTTGTAAAAGATCCTTCTTTCATATCAGCCTTTTGGATCCACTTGCTATCCTTCTTTTTTTTGTCAGCCATAACTCAGACTCTAAAACCCCTTGCACGAAGTATTGCTTGAGGATCACGACGATCACCCTCAATTCTAGCTCGCCTTATTGCTTCCGATGCTTTTAACGGATCTTGACTTTGTCGTCTGGGTGTACGAGTGAAAACTAAATCTTGATCAGGCGGAGTGTCCAGCTGTTGCGCGTTCTCCTTGACGATCAGTACGTTCTGGACCGTACAAACCAATACGGCCGCCAGTTTGTGTTCGATCTCCTTCAAAAACTTGTCGAGCAGCTCCTGTATCGTCATAGTCTCGTAAAAAACTTAAAGAACCACCGTCTTGAATACTTCGCACTTCTTCTTGTACACGATCACCAGCGGAATATTCGGCTATATTCCTACCACCTCCTCCTTTCTTTTGTTCAATTGATTTACGTCCACCACGTATTTCCAATGTTTCAGGAATAATTTCGTTGGTTTCTGGATTAACTTCAAAGAAAGCGCGTGATCCTTCCGTTTGATCAATTAAAGTTTGCCGAGGGCCAACTCCTTTCAAACCTTTAATTTGAGCACGAACATTTTCGCGTTCTGCCATTGCATCACCAAGATCCGCATTTAAACTCGCAGGATCAGGCATATTTTGTAATTCATATTGCATCGTGCCATACATGCGACTATATGCATCTCTATCAGCAGGCTCACGATCCATAGCTGATTTAATCATCAATGAGTCTTCTTCTAATTGCTTACGACGACCAACAAGCTGTTGTTGTTCTGCACCAAGAGAAGAAATGCGATTAGTTAATTCAACGTCATAACCTTCTAAATCATCTACATATTCACCATATTTTCCAGGTTTAAACAAAGAACCAGTTGATACTTCATCTGTATCCAAAGATAAAACAGACTTAGGTTTAATTGTTACAGGAGAAGAGGGTTGTTCAGAAAAACGTGATAATACAGCTTCATCGCCTGTACTAGCGTACAGTTCAGCTGCTTCGATTAATTCCTTATCTTGTGAAAGTACTCGTTCAGCACGTGTAGGAGATAAACCTTTTGTTTCCAGCTCCAATCGTTTATCGTTTAAAAAACGTTGAGCCATACCAACATCAACGTCTTCATTACGTTGAAGAGTACGTTCAATAGGTGCAGCCGCCTGATCTGCAGCCGTATTTAAAGCATCAATGTTCTGAACACGCGCAGCTGGTTCACCAAACGTCTCATAAGTCTCAGTAAGAGTGGGAGTTTCAGATGCAAATTCGGATAAAATATTTTTCGCTAAATTTTCTTCTTCTCTTTCCAAGCGACGAACAGCAGCAGACTGACGACTTGATTCAGTCCCCATCATTTGAGCAGATTCTCTCTTTACATCTACTTCAAGATCTTTAAGTAAACTATTTAAGCGTTCTACATCTTGACCATAGTCAAACAAAGATAATTGATTAGGCGCAATAGATAAAGAACGAGAAGGTGCAGATTGAACAACACCAAGCTGAGATAAATCTTTTTGTGTTGCAAATGGACTGATTTCTTTAGAGCGTAAAGCTGTTAAATCACCTTGAATGCCAGGAATTTCACCTTGGTAAACACCTTGTCTATTTTGATTTATAATACTGCGGTCTTTGCTACGAAGAAAACGACGAGCTGCTTCTGTTTGTTTACTAACTTCAGGATAATCTAAATAACCTTCTTCTGAAATTTGCATACGTGGATATACATCTTTTTCAGTAAGTTCTCCCCTGGGATAACTATATTCCGTGAAATCTCCTTCAGGTTTAGCTGCAACATCTGCATATACTTGCGTTTTAGACTTTGGTACTTGCTGATCACTAAGATCAACCATCTTTACACTGCTTTTACCCGCCGTATCTTTTTTAGGCTGCGCTTTTCCACGGGCACGCAGCTTTAATGCCCCTGCACCAAGGCCTGCAAGTCCTAATCCAAGACCAATACCTAATGCAAGAGTCTCAGATCCTTGGTTATTACTCCGTTGAAGTTGATTTTGCCTAAATGCACGGACTTCAGGGGCCATTTGTGCCCTTTCTTCCGGTGATTCGGGGTAAGGAGTACCGGTTGCACGACTATATGCTGCGTAATCGGTAGGATTTAGCATGATCGCCTTATTATCAACAAATATTTTTAGATATCTATATTTTAACGGGTAAAATTTCTTCCAATTAAACTATATTTATAGAAATGCCCGAGTAATAGGGATGGAAAGTCCGAATCGAGAGATGCGAGAGACTGCAGATGTTTTAATTGCGGGCGAAGCAGCAGCAATGGAAGCAAATGGTAGTTCACCCTTAGAGATTCAAACTTTTTTAAACGGAGCTAACCGCGCTAAAGCTGCAGAACTTCCAGATTACGGAAAAATGGGCCGTGCAGCTGAGATAGCAGCAGCATACAAAGCAAATATGGAGTGACAATTTGGGTAAAATGTTTGGGGTAACTGGGAACTTTCCAGTTATTTTTTGCTGAAAATTTTTATTTTTATAATATTTTTTATAATTTTTTTATTTTTTAAAATATTAAAGTAATCACTAAGTATATGTACCAGGTCCACCAGGGCTCTTTTTTTATGGCCCGGGAAAGGCCAGAGTTTTTACCTCAAAATAGTTTTGATTTTCCTGACTGTTCTCACAAGTACCTTCCGACTGGGAATGCGGAGAGAAAAAAAATAACAGTCGCATTTCTATAGGAGGAAGTACGCAGTGAATACAGAGAGAATATGGAGATTTAAGATTTCTTAGGAAATGTGAGTAAATCGACACAATTCACTCGATTCTCTACACTTTCGCGCACATTTAGGTGTGCTATCATCGCTGCTTTTTTCCAAGTAATACGGTTAGTTATCCACAGCTTGTGGAGAATACTACGTTTACTTGTGGAAAGAACAGCTGATGTTCTTCAACTCAACCTCATCTAATCAAATGCAAACAATTACTTTCGTCACTGACAAGTTCTACTTCGAGTTCGTTATTAACTCGGAGGAAGATCTCGCACGCATTACTAAGCGTGCATTTAAAGGTGTCAGGTTTAATGATCAGAGCACAGTGACGACAGTCGCTAGTGCTCGTAAGTATTACGCGACACTGCTTACCAACTGATCCGTACAAGCGGGTCCGGAGGTGCAAACCCTCCGGCAGTTATTGCCACAATCCAGTGGCATCTATTACCTCAAACATCTCATGTATCCTGACAATCTTGAAGAGTGTCTGAAGTACGTTGTTGAATGTGCAGGCAACTTTAAACAGCACGCTCAGAGCAAAGGACATCCTGTAACTTTTGAACAAGCTATAGCTATTGCTGTAGCTCAATTACAGGAAGACACTGCTAATTGGCGCTGCCGTAAAGAACTTGTTTGACATGAAACCCAACAGCGAACTAACCGACAAGGAGAAGAAACGTCTTGCAGATGTTGCAACCCTTGGCCTCATTGGTATCAGTGCTCTTGCATTTCCACCGGCTGCTCTAGTCGGTGGTGTGCTCTGGGCACGGGACGTTATCAAACGTTCTTCCAAGTGATCCGTCAAAGCGGGACCAGGGGTGCAATCCCCCTGGCACTTCTTACCCCCAGCGGAGATGGGTACCGCACACGCAGGAGTTACCTGTGGCCAAGCTTGAGACAACGCACACTCTTCAGTTAACTACTGAGGAGCTAAGCCTGCTTCATACTGCTCTTAAGGGTTACCGTTGGTCCCAGAATAAGAGCGAAGAAGAAGAGGACTTTCTTTCGAGCGTTCGACCTGTTATGGACGCTTTGGAAGATACCTTGAGAGCACCTCTTTCTTTTGAGATAGAATCTCGACGGCTTGAGAAAAGTGCTGAGCGTTGGAAACAGAAATGCAATCGTGCTAAAAGCAAGTTGCAGAATCTTGAGTCTCCAATGATTGACACAAGAGAGATTCTTACACTCTTACACTGATCCGTCAAAGCGGGTCCGGAGGTGCAAACCCTCCGGCAGTTATTGCCACAATCCAGTGGCATCCATCACATCACACCATGCCTATTACCCGTTCAATTCCTGCCATTGCATGTGGTCTTGCACTCGGCATGCTTATCACTTCATTTATGCAAAAGCATTTGAACAGCCAAGCAAGATATGACTGCAACAAGCCAGGTATATCAGATACCCATCGATTGGTCATGTTGACCAGTGTCGTGGGTGATACCTACGCTTGCATGCACATTCGTTATCTTGGCAACTGAATACATGGACCTGAGCATGTCCTTAAACTGCTCACTGTCCACCTAACTACATCACAACACAGTGATCAACACACTTCGCCTTCTCGTTCCTGTGGTTCAAGCACAGGTCGAGAACGATCTCTACAATCTGTCCGCCAAGTGGACCGACGAAGATGGTCTGTGCTCCAAGCACACCATCAAGATCGGCTACACCTACAACGACGAAAAGCTTGCACTCTTGCAAGGTGAACGTCAAGAAGACGGCAGCTATGTCTACGTCTCACCCAAAGGTCGGGTGCATCACTGCCCAGCAGAGAAAGCCGCGGCCTTTATCAAAGCTCAAGCCGAACGTCAGTCTCAGTACAACACTTGGAAGCAACGCCAACAAGGCGTTGACCCAGTGACTGTATCTGTCGAGGCTTGACACAATGGAGATGCATTGCCCACTCTTGGGGGTGGGCATGCTATCTCCTTGCACACACCTACATCACACCAAATGATGCGCCAAGTCTTAGAAGAGTCTCCCCCATCCCCCACCACCACCACTACTGACATCGACACTCGTACCTATACCGGCACGAGCACAGCTGAAGTAAAGCAATCTGCGATTGAAGGTGCCAGGCGTAGAGGATGGATGGTTCTAGAAGCTGGCAATAACTACACCTCGATAGTCATTGCCTTTGAAAACAACCTACACACCAAACGATACCGTGAACTAATTATTGTTGACGGTGAAGGTGAATCCCAATGGGTCAAAGCAGAACCTGACTGCTTTCATGACCCTAAAATCTCAGAGAAACTATCATGCTTCAAATTTACAACACGCGAAGCCTAATGATCCACCTGTACAACAAACACAACCTTTCACCCAATGGGCACAGTTTTCGCATCGCTCCAGGACAGTTTTGTCGGCTGGATAGCTACAAGAGTCCTGGCTTGCGTAACGCTATGGCTCGTTGGATCCATCGTTTTCTAAAACGATGACTGTATTTTGTCCCACAATTTATCAAGCTTTGAAGGAACGTAACTGTCCTGATTTAGATCTTGATGACCACATTGATTTTTGGTATGACAGTCTCAATGATTGTTACACCAATCAAATGTCTATTTCTAAAATCTGTGCTTACATCGAAGCAATCAATGAACATTACTAACACACCATGAACATCACCACAACACAACGTCATGCTCTGGAAACCAGGATCCAGACTCTCATCGATGAAGCTGGTCGAAAGCTGCATCGTCAACATCCAAATGCAGACTGGCTATGCGAGATATGGCCAGGTAAGAAGTACCTCAAGGTTGTAATTGGTGACGTCACTGGACTAGCCGAAAATGCACCCACGCAATGGTCAGTGTGGTGCTTCGTTGATGCAGCAACAGGCGACGTTTACAAACCAGCCAGTTGGAAAGCACCGGCTAAACACGTACGATACAACCTATTTGACGAAGACTCATATAACAAAGCACTAGAGAAAGCTGATCCATATGGCAGCTGGCTCTACATGAACTAACGACTAATTATAGACCTAAGCATGTCTTTAAACTGCTTACTATTTCACCCAATCAAACTCCACCATGAAAGAACTTCTTTCGCCTCAAGATCTTACACAAGCATCAATTACTAAAGATGATGAGTGTCTTTATGTAAATTTCATTGATGATAATGGAATTGATCACACAATTAAAGTTCCATTAGCTAAGTCCCCGTCCAATACCTTATTCAATACAAAGATAAGATCACAAACTAGTAAGCCATCAATTGTAAGAATTGATCGCACTGAAAGTGGTCAACAGATTGAAGTTCGTTCTAACAGAAACAGCCAATCTAGTAGGAAAAAGTCACGTAATTTTCCAGCTGATCATGTTCATTTTGCACGTAAATTAACTGAATCACAAGTACGAGAAATTAAAGCATTGCTTGCTGATAAGAAATTTATGCGTGAGTTTAAAAGTGAATACAAAGCTCATAAAGAACTAGGTGAAGCATACAATGTGCATTATATGACAATTAGAATGATTGCTTGCGGTAGGACCTGGAAACATCTACACTGACTTAACACGGGACCTGAGCATGTCCTTAAACTGCTTAGTCCTTTACATCAAATCACATCATGTCACTAATCAAACAGTGGATCATCGACCAAGAGCGCAAGATGGATGAAGACTTAATGTTCTTCGATGCGGACCGTCATCACCAGATGGAGCAGGCCATGTGGGAAGCGTATGACGAACCAACAAACGAAGAAATTGATTCTGTTGTAACGAAAGAAGAAGAAGCTTCATCTGAAATAGACTATGAGGTACCTTTCTGACTCTGACATCTGCTAAGCTTTGACCGGACGCGAACACGGACTATGCCCGGAGACTCAACCCTCCGGGTATTTTTTTATCTATTCAACACTATCTATGGACACAGTCACTGACATCTACGGTCCCTACTACCAAGAGAAGGGCCGTGCAATTCCACGCAAGTCTTCACTCTCTCCATCAGCTGCAAAGCTGTGGCGTGAAATGGAGATGGCAGCTCATGCTGAGGTCTATCGTGATGGACCTACAGAAGCTACTGATGCTGCAGTTGAACGCTTAGTTGCAGATCCAGGCTGCAGTTGGAAACGTTCAACGATCAAAAGCTGGATCCGCCAACACTATTACAAGTAAGCAGACCAAGCCAAACAACCAACAGCCAACCTCAATTATGTCTGACATCACTACACCAAACAACATTCCAGATCCTGACAAGCTTGCTGCCATGCAGATGGTAGCTAAGATGCGGGCAGCAGCTGATAAAGCAGGCATCGCATTCGTCGGTGGATTCATTGCACCAGACGGCACCAAGTTCATGATGAATAACTTGGGAGATGACGACGATGCAATCAATCAGATGTTACCCGATTCCTTAAGAGATTCTTAAATCAATGGATGAATCATCCTTTGCCCTTTCACCATTCCATCTCAAACTTATCCAAGCAGGTGCTGCTCATCAAATGATGCTCAATGCATCCAACCCCCAGGAGGAAACTCTCTTCCGGAAACGTTGGCAATCTCTTTCGCATCAACTTGATGAGATCGCACTCGAAACCTTTAATGACAAACCATGACTACTCAACGCCTTCGAATTACTATCTCACCTGGATTTGCAACAAACGAAACAATTAAATTGTTATCAGTTTATGAAGGTCGACCTATGGGTTGCATCGCTTTGGAATTAGTAGAAGAAGCTATTCAAGCACGCCTTCAACAACAACGAATTCCTCAAGCCGTTCTAACTTATTTAACTGGATGGTTACAGGAAAAATTTCTAGACAACTTATCAGAAATGATCAAAGAAGGTGACCACGAACTTGCTCCTGACACTTTAAATAGCAAACCATGAATGAATTACCACGCTACAAAGTAACACCAGTTACACAGATCGATCAACAAATGATTGAACTGTTGTCAGACATGCTCGGGGTTGAAGAATCCCGAATCATTGAAATTGCATTGCACGAATGGCTTGAAGCTAACTTCATGCGAATTAATTCACTGCATCGCAATACAATATCAATTTACAATCAACTCCATCCAAACACTTCTAACACCAATTCAAAATGACTCAAAAGAAATCAGCATTCAACTTTGACAAAACTATTTTTGGTTTCAATATTACCGAACGTGGTGTCAAATCATTCTCCAAGACATTCAAGATCGGACCCTTCAGTCAGACACTGAATATCAAGTTGGACTCAGGTAAGGTCAGGGGAACAACATCATTACCTGGCACTGGCCTAGCTAAACGGTACGATCTGCCCAGCTTGGAAGATTTCCAAGTTCCTGACCTACCAGAACACAAGGAGGACATGTGGCATGACTCAAATTAATCACACCAAAATTCCAGAAGGAGCTGAAATTTTTACGCCAATGAACAAACCACGGATAACTCCCAGGCGCAAGGATTCAAAGAAACGTGGTGCATTTCTACGTTTTATTGAACACCAGTCCCAGTCTGTCTAACCCCCAGACCCCCTGAACAGCCCCACCAACACCTTTAATACTATTAGTAACAACTAAGGTTATCGTCCTGGACATGACGTTAAACTGTCCTTGTTCACATCACACTACACTGCATCATGGATCAAACGACAATGTTCAAAGCTTTTGAAACTGTATCTGGTATGGCTGATGCCAAAATAGCTGAAGCTGACAACCTCAAACGGGGTTCTCAAGACTGGTTCAGACCGTACTAATTCCGATGGATCTACTGACTGGATTATTACTGCCAACATTGCTGACATGCGTCTGCTCCGTCCTGCTGTCTATCATCCAGCAGAAGTTGCAGAACCTGAGGAATGGGGGCCAGGGATTTGCAGCGCCGTTCTCTCTATAGATGACGACGAACCAAGTAACCACGGTTACGCGTTGAAAGCCCATGCGGTCTATGGAATTACTCCATCAATGATCTTGTCAGCAGGTACAGAGACCGAACAGATCTTTTACCTCCAAGACATGGATCTAGATTGGCAACTCGACGAAGACTAATCACCTGGGCAGCAGTGACCGAGCTGGCTGCGTAAGTCCCAGACTTTTCTATCACATCACACTACACTGCATCATGCATTTCAATCTTCCTGATCAGCTTGCACTTGAAGTCGCAGGCTATGACCAAACACGTAAGAAACTTGCAGCTGCCATGGCTGCAGAAGACCGTGCAAAGAACAAGCGTCAGACGTTCCCTTGTGGTCGTCCGTCAAACATGTTCCCCAAACACGTCATCAAAGACAGCTTGTGGGAATTAACTGTTGCACAAATTAATCAAAAGAAAGCACAAGACAAGTTTCATTTGTTTACCAGGCCTGTCTTTAGACAGGAAGCTGAACCAATTGCTGTTGTCTACTATCACCGCCAGCTGTGGGTGGCTGCATGGCTGCCACGCTCCAAAGATGATTCATACATTTATGGTTTGACGATTGCTTATCGAGACACAGCAGCAGCACGCAAGCAATGCACTGATACATATATTCCAAGTCGTCGCATAGTTGGTAAGTACATGTTTAATCAACATGATGAATCAATGATGCTTCCACGCGTCAAAGATGGTCGCAGTTATTGGTATCGCAAAACAATCCTGATGACTCAAGATGACATCATGGAGGGCTACACCGGTAACTATTGGAAAGATCCCAACCGTAGCGAGCATCGCCTCAAGTCTTATGGCAAGACATGGGAGATGTATCGTGATGTTCAAAAGTGGGAGAACCAACTTGCCAAAGATATTCCTCAATTCAAAGGAGGATCAAACGATGACATCTTCACCCGGCTTGATCCTGAGAACAATAAGTTTGAAAATATTATGTCAAGCTACTGGTCTAGGCCCAGATGGATGGATAGCTCATCTCGATACACTCATGATGTAGATGATATTATTACCAAAATAAGCAAACGTTTTCGCACAAATTACATGGAAGATATCTGGACCACAAAGTGGTTTAGATCTTTAATTTTAAATGCAATGAACGACACCAAGGTCATTCATGAAAATAATATTGCACAAAATACGTATGATCGTGAAGCACTTAAAGCGCCTTATGCAATTGTATATCAGTTCTTGCAATCTATAGCTGAAATCAAACATATTTACCATGATATTGATCACAATTTTCTGCATTCCAGATTTGATTGGTTATCCAAGATAGATATGCCTGGTTGTCACAGCACAACTGGTCATCCATGGATGCGAGAAAACCTGCCTGTTGAATCATTCCTCAACATGCTCTATCAAAAGTACAAGCAACAATCTGAACTTGACAAACAAAGAAGTGAATCCGGAGGTTACTTTCTAAGCACTGACTCTGCTACAAGACAGCGCCACGTCTATATGACAGATTGGCGCGATACTTATCAGATGCTGACTCAGTGCATTGCAGCTGGTCGTACTGACAATATCAAGCCACGTCGTTGGCGTTTGATGGAATGGCACGATCATCTCATGGCCGAGACCTGGAAGATCAGCAACCCTAACGTTGACTTACCTCAAAAGCTGTTCCCTCAACCCATCAAAGTTGAGCAATGCAATGACGGTGAAGACGTTAAGTACAGCTTTTTCCAGCCTCATGACACACACCAGCTAGCAGCCTGGGGTCGAGCTGTACGCAACTGTGTTGGTGGCGGCCATGGCTATTCAGATGGTATCAAGAAAATGAAACACCTCATTATCTTGACCATGATTGATGGCGATCCTCGTTACACAGTTCAACTCACTGTTGATAATGGTGTAATGACTGTTAATCAAATCGCTGACATTGGTAACAGAAGACTCAGTGATCTTGAACGTTCCAATGTTGAAGACGCTTTTAAACTTGCGTTGACAAAACGAGAAGAACAACTAAGGTAAGCACTGTTACACAGGAATCTAGATCAGGTGTTCGCACCACCTGATCTTTTCTTGGGAGTGTGGTGGAATCGGTAGACACACCAGACTTAAAATCTGTTGGCCATTATGGTCGTGCGAGTTCAAGTCTCGCCACTCCTATTCCCTACGGGGAACACTTGCTCTCTACTAAATGACAACCTCTCCAGCCTCTGGTCCCAGATCAAAAAGTCTTCAATATGCAATAGGCGATCGCGTCATGCGTAAACCTACGCCTAACATTCTTGGATCAAACTCTGTTTTACCAGATAGAAAAGAACAAGGCACAGTTATTGAAGTCATTTACAAAACAAACAAACGTGGTGCCAAGATGCCCTATGTTCGTGTTCAATGGGACAACAGTCAAAAGCTAGAGTTACATATGACCATGCGCATCAAACATGTAAATGACTGACGCAATGTTTACACCGCATGACGTCAAACTTATTTGGCGTACTGATGATGCTGAACAAATGATTGTTCGGATGGCTCGTGTTTCTGCACCTAGAAATGCAGGAAATATGAGTACAGGTTCTAAACTTTTGCGTTATTTGATTAGAAATAAACACTGGTCGCCATTTGAAATGGCATCTATGTGTATGGAAATCCACACCACAAGAGCAATTAGTCCTCAAATTCTAAGACACCGTTCATTTTCATTTCAAGAATTTTCACAACGCTATGCCAATACTAATTCTATTGGTCGTCCCGTCATTCCTCATCTGCGTTCGCAAGATCCAAAGAACAGGCAAAACTCCACAGATGATCTTCGAGAGCGCCTGGGCAAAATTAAGATTGCGGATTACAACCGTCGCATCTCAATTCTCTTTGAAGAAGCAGAACATCTGTATCAGGAGATGATCAGCGATGGTATTGCAAAAGAATGTGCTCGATCTGTTCTTCCATTGGCTACACCTAGCAAAATGTATATGACCGGAAATCTTCGGTCATGGTTACACTACATCGATTTACGTTCAGCAAATGGCACTCAACTTGAACACAAACGCATTGCCGATCAATGCAAAACAATCTTCAAAGAACAATTCCCAATCATTGCAGAGGCCATGTGGGAAAAAAACTAAAGATTTTTTTCCTGAACATTCACATCAATGTGGTTATCTTCAACTAACTTGTGTTTGTTGCCAAAAGAAATTTTGGCGACGTGCAGGTCAGGAGAGAGATCGATTACGTAGAAAATTGGCAGGTCCTTTTTGTTCTAGATCTTGTCAATCCAAGTCGCGGACTAATAAGTCAGGTGGTAATTACAAATTAACTCCTGAGCTTGTTGCCAAGATGCGTGCATGTGATCGTAAAGGCGTGCCTATTAAATTAATGATGGAAACTTTTCAAGTATCTAGATCATGCGTCTATGACATAGTTAGGTATCGTAAATGGAAAGATGTTGCAGATTTAGATGGAATTAGAAGAAGCTCTCGACCTGTTATATAAAGGAACCAGTAATGTTGCAGTCACTGCAAAAGAAACAGGTGTCACATTGGAAACAATGCAACACCTGCTAACTGAATACATTAAAGTAAGACCGATTGATCCTGATGTTTGGCTAGCTGATGTTGAAGTCAGCTGGCCTTATATAACCTAATCAATCATTGGCAAGACGTGCACGGTCAAGTTTGGCTTCAAACTCTTCCCGTTGACGCTTAAGCCGTTCCTTCATCATCCACTCAGTTAATGGATCTCGGCGCTCATATTTGACGCCGCGATAAGTCAGCTGTTGTGTAGCCATGATGTTCTCCGCTAAAGCCCAGGTCCCCGTTCCATGGCCTGGTGAATTGCGCCAGCACTATAGCTGGTGAACGTTCTATCATTCTACTGCCACCCAAACCTTTATGCCTGAGACTCCTCGAACCAAACGCGACTATCATTACACAACAACTGAAGTTTTACAAAAGACTTTGATGTCTCGTGCTGCACTGATTCGTTATGTCAAAACAGGTAAGTTTCCAGCTCCCAAACTTAAACCTGGAGACAAAGGCGCCAAGGGGGCTGACTGGTATTGCAAACATGAAGTCAATCAGTGGATTGAAGAGAACACTGACTTTGTATCCTGGCGACAGAAAAAAATAAGGGAGACTTTTAATGTCACAATCGAAGCTAAACAAGTATGTCAAATTCGTGATGCATGCAAACTTCTTGAGTGTGATGAACTAGACTTCATCCGCGATGCTGCTATATGGAAAGCAGATCAGGTTAAAAAGCTAGCAGCTAAAGAACTGCCCATAGAAAACTACATCGTTAGTTATTCAGATTAAAACCTGGGCAACAGTGCTGGACATTTGGTCTTGTCGGCACTGTGTAAGTCCCACCTAACCACACTGAATTAAATTATGCACTCCTTGAAATTTTCCACAGGCAATGCCAAACTCGGTAAACGCCTCATCTTTTCTCTACCAGCAGGTTACACCTGTCCTAACGCTGGTCATTGCAAAACATTTGCTGATCGTGTTACAGGTAAAATCGAAGACCTACCGCAGTCAGCTCACGCAACTGGACTCGAGTATCGCTGCTTTGCTGCCATGGCAGAGGCACGCAGTAAAAACTGCCGCGATGCGCGGTGGTTTAATTGGAACACACTCAAAGAGATCCTTCATTCTCAAGATACAAAAGATCCAGTAGGTGCAATTGCTGATACAATTTCTTACGGAATCTGGCAATACAATAAGCACGAATTAGTTTATGATCTCTGTCGCATTCATGAATCTGGAGACTTCTGGTCTGAGCTTTACTTCCAAGCTTGGCTTGAAGTTGCACGGCAACATCCCAACATCAAATTCTATGCCTACACCAAACAACTCAGCTACTGGCTCAACGCTAAAAGTAGCATTCCTTCTAACATGTTTCTCACTGCTTCAGTGGGCGGTAATCTCGATCTTCTTCTTGCCAGGTACGCACACATCTTTAAGCGTATAGCGCATGTTGTTTACACAGAAGAGCAAGCTGCTGATATGGGCTTGGACATTGACCACGATGACAGCCATTGTTTTGGTGATAAACCGTTTGCACTTTTAGTCCACAATGTACAACGAGCAGGATCTGATGCATCTAAAGCATTAGCTGCACGAAAACGTCAGGGATCTTGGACAGGTTATTCCAAATAATTAGTTGCATATTTAGATGGAATGGGTACTATTTATCTGTTCCATCTTTTTAATGTGTCTTACTTAATTACCACCATCATTGATGGTATCCCTCATGCAATTACGCCTAATGTTGCAGACAATTGTTTCGAGTTAATTAAAATCAGACGTGATTCAGAAATATCTAAAGCTTTCTGTTCACCCAACAAAACTGGTGCTGTTAGTATCCTCAAATGGATAGAAGAAAATGATGAAAAACTCTCTGGTAAAGGACTCGAAGTTCAACCTGAAGCCAAATTCTTCCGCTGAAAAGTGGTACGTATTTGATTTAGAAACCAACGGACTTTATGATGATGTTAATGAAATCTTCTGCATCGTTATTCACGATGTCAACAGAAACCAAACTCTTAGTTTTGGGCCTGAGTCTATTGATCACGCTCTTAATCTTATCCGTTCCGCTGATTGCCTTATCGGTCACAATATAGTCTTTTATGACATTCCAGTCTTAAGAAAACTAATCCCTGACTTTGATTTCAACGGCCATGTCATCGACACACTCATCTGCACCAGGCTCTTATGGCCGAAAGAAAAACTCTACGATTTGGATGAGAATCACTACGTCAACGTGCCGAGTGGTCTCAGAGGATCAGCCTCGCTTAAAGCCTGGGGTTATCGTCTCTCAGACAACAAGATTGACTTCAAAGACTTTTCTGAATTCTCACAGGAAATGCTTGACTACTGTATCCAAGACGTCAACGTCACCAACAAGCTTTTCCAAATCTTCCAAAAACAAACTATTGCAGAGTCTACGCTTTATCTTGAACACATCTTTGCTCAAGCCATTGAGCGTCAAATTAGATCAGGTTTTCCATTTGATGTTGATCAATGTCTTGATTTTGTGGATGGGCTTGAGCTACGAAAAGGACAGATAGAAACAAAACTCAAAGAACTATTTCCCCCCATTAAACATAAAGAAGTATTTATTCCTAAAGTAAACAACGCAAAGCGTGGTTATATCAAAGGTGAACCCTTTGAAAAAATTCGTATAGAAGAGTTTAATCCAGGATCGCGTCAGCAGATCGTGGATCGTTTAAAGAAAAAATACAACTGGATCCCTCGCTCTACTACTGAGAAAGGGAATCCTATTTTGAATGATGATGTCTTAGAAAAACTTCCATATCCAGAAGCCAAACCACTGTCAGAATATATGTTACTTAACAAACGTTTAGGCCAAATCAAAGATGGGAGGAACGCTTGGCTTAAGTTGGTTTCATCCGATGGTTATATTCACGGTGACGTCATTACTAATGGCTGCATCACTGGTCGTTGTAGCCATCGTAACCCAAATACGGGACAAATTCCCGCTGTTTATTCTCCCTATGGCAAGGAATGTCGTTCTCTTTTCCATGCCCCTGATGGCTGGACTCTTATGGGTTCTGATGCAAAAGCTCTCGAACTTAGATGTCTTGCTGGGTATTTAGCAATCTGGGATCAAGGTGATTATGCCAACATGGTCATTGACGATTCAATTGACATCCACACTTATAACCAAGAACAGTTCAATGTCCCCACGCGTGATATTAGTAAACGTCTTCTTTACGCTGTTTTATATGGGAGTGGAAATGTTAAGGCGGGTAGCATTGTTGATCCAAATGAAAAAGATCCAGAGCGACTTAAAACTCTCGGAAGAAATGCTATCCAATCCTTCATGTCTGGAGTACCGGCACTCAAAAAACTTAAAACATCCCTTGCACAAACGTTGACACTACGAGGACATCTTATTGGTTTAGATCGTCGTCCTCTTTATTGCAGATCAGATTTCAAAGCATTAAATGTTTTACTGCAAGGTGCGGGCGCAGTTCTAATGAAACAGGTCGTCATTAATATCCATAACGCACTAACAGCCAACGGCCTGAAGTACGGGGAAGACTGGCATCAGCATGCAATGATTCATGACGAAGTTCAGATGTCTTGTCGTCCAGAACTTGTAGGAATGATTCAGCCTTTAGTTTTGCAAGCTTATGAAGATGCTGGTAACTTCTTTCAGTTTAGATGCAAGATTGAAGGTGATGTAAAGACTGGATATAACTGGTCAGATACACACTAAGAATATTGGGCATCCATTAAGGTGTAAGTCCCATGTTGTCCATTGACTTTTATCTCAGACCATGAACAAGATCTACGTCTCCGTTCAAACCATTGAAGATCCTCGTCAGGTGTACATTGATTCATCACGAACCAATGTATTAGTAAAAGCTTTGATTCCTCCTTCCAAGGACAAAGCACCTACTCCTGTCACAATTCAGGTTTACGCCCCAGTTGATCAGGCTCGTATTATGCAGTCTGTAAAAGCCAACTGTCATCTGTTTATTGCTGGTGGCAAACTGCGGCATGACCTTGATGCTCGTGAATACAACATTCAAGGTGGATCAATTGCCATTGTTTCACCAGAAACCTTCCCAATTATTAATGAAGTTGTACTGGGTGGACGCTGCATCAAAGATATTGATCAAGGAGATGCCCGTGCTTTTAAACGCACAGACAGTGGTTATGTGATTTGTAATCAAACTCTCTCAGTTAATACTGGTAAAAATAAAGCAGATCTATTCAATTTCTTTGCCATTAACAAAGTTGATGATCGCTTTAACAAAGCTGAGTACCTTGCAAGTCTTACTCGTAACGGCACTGGTTTGACAATTTCTGGTCGTGTAGTAACCGATGCATGGACTGACAAAGCAACAGGTCAAGCTAAGAGCAAGACTCAAATCCAGATGTACGACATGACTTTGGCACCCAAACCCAAAGCTGGGACTATCCAACCTAGTACCGAGCTGCCTGCCAATACTCCAGTGCAATCACTCTGGGGTGGTCAGACACAAGCTGACACTACAGAAGCAGGGACCGAGACTTTAGTTCCTGAATCTCCTCATCAAGCAGCCATTGCTACACCTAAAGGTCAAGTATTAGAGATTCAACAGGCGACACCCGTTGGAGTCATCAATTCTTCTAATGATGCATGGGATGACAATGACGCACCGTTCTAATTAAACTTCTATCAATTCCTAGGCATCCGCCCCGACGGTGTAAGTCCTAGCTTGTTCACTTCCCTGAAACTACCTTGACTCCTACCAAGACCTCATCAC
>LUMR01000608.1_pt1 | contig 17584 bp, 23 predicted proteins | sample 730041 | NCBI WGS metagenome assembly LUMR01 (sample SAMN03860258, study PRJNA289734) | marine metagenome | biome: seawater column; feature: ocean; material: water; isolation source: Red Sea water column Station 12 - depth 10m | place: Saudi Arabia: Red Sea | collected 2011-10-15 | depth 10 m | reverse complement strand
CATCAAAGAAAGTAAAACAAACAAAAAAATTTGTGGAAATTATTATAGGTGTTGTGTTCCATGTTCATGTGATTTAATGAAGTATTCTGAAGCTCAAAAAATGAAATATAAATTTGAAGATGGTTTTAAAGAATTTTATGTTTTAACAATAAAGAATCCCTGTGCTAAAAAAGATTTTCCCAATAGAGTAAACAAAGATTATTTTTGTGATGGTGAAAAAATAAATAAATCAGAGGTTTATAGTATTAACGATCGAATTGTAATAGGCTTATTACACAATGGAAAAAATTGTGAAAAAGATGAAATAGACTTCGTCAAAAGTCATCAAGTTACGGGTAGATATTGTGAGCTTAGAAATAATACACCTTTAGAAAATTTAGATGCTGGCATGGGTGATATTTTTATAAAACTAGCAAGGTAAATTTTATGAAAAACTTTTATGAATAATAAAATATTTGAATGGGCAGGCGTTATCACTGCAATATTATATTCGTTGTTTGTTGCAATGAATATAGGAGTTGAGTTTTTTGGTTTTTGCTTGTTACTTATATCCGCAATTTTAATTGGAATTTGGGCTTATAGAGGAGGTCATAGAGGAATTCTATTTTTACAATTCTTTTATGCAACAGCTGGAATTATTGGAATGTTTAGATGGTTTTAACTGAATGATGAAATTATTTTAGGAATAAAATTTTTAAAATTAAAGAAACCTTTATTACAATATTGCCAAGAATTCTTATCAAGTTTTCTATATAAAAAATCTATTTTTGAATTATTTAAATTTAAATAATCTAAGTTTTCACCTACGGTAGGATACAAACCATAACAATTTTCAGTATTATTTATTTCGCTTATGTCAATTACTTCACAATCAATAGACTTAGCTTTTAATCTTTGCTCTTGGTTTTCGATTAAAAGGGATTTAAATTTCACTACTTTTTCACTGAGTTTAATAGATCTATTTTCATTTTTATTAGAAATTAAATAAACTTTTTTAAATTTATAATTTTGAAAATCAGTTATTTCAAAAGAGAGATTATTTTCAAAAATTAAAAGATTTTTATTTTCAATTTTATGCGGATTATTAAAATCTTGTTTAATGATTGAGTAGGTTTTCTCAGAAACTTTGGGAGGAGCGTTTTCGTTCAATTTGATATTATTAAATCTATTATTTGTGAATTTTTTGATATTCCATTCACTTGCTAAATAATGTTTTCCTTTTGTTTGAACCCCAGCAACCCATCTCCATCCAAGAGTATTTGATGCAGCATCTCCATCATAGAGATGTCTCATAAAAAATTCTGCACCCAATTGCCATGGTAGTTCTAATGTAAAAATCCAAATACTAGCAAACCACATTCTTGTGTGATTATGTAAATAATTGTTTTCTTTCAGTTCATTTGTCCATGTATTAAAGCATTCAATGTTTGTTTTACCTTCTATTGCATCTAGATACTTCTGATTACTTTTGAATTCTTCTCTAATTTTATTTAATTCAGTTAAATAGTCTGACCATACGTTTGGTCTTAATTCTAACCAACCTTTCCAGTAAGTACGCCATAAAACTTCTTGAATAAATTTTTCATTTTTTGAAAAAGAAAATTTATTAAGTGATTTTTCAATAACTTCTTTTTCACTAATTACTCCATGTGTAATGTAAGGAGACAAACAAGAAATATTAGATCTATTTTTTGGTCCAAAGTCAAAGTTTCTAAGTTTAGAATACTCAGAAAGATTATTTTCAACAAAATCGTTTAATTTGTTTAAGGCCTTCGCCCTCGAAGGTTCAAAATTCATTATAAATTATTTTGATTTTTTTTTCTTTAGACCAAGTTTATCGCTATGTCTTAATCTTAAGATAACGATTGCACCAGCAATTAAAACTATAGCTACTGCTTCATAAACTAATGCACTTGGATCCATTTCTTTTCCTTGAAGAATAATGAAACGTGCAAGAGCAGTAATTGCTATTAATAGTGGCAATGTAATACTGATTGATTGTTGATTCCAAAAAACTCTTACCATTGCAAGTACCTCTAAGTAAAGAAACATTAAAAGTAAATCAGCTAAAGTTACTGATTGATTTTGAAACATTTTGTAAATTTCTATTCCAACAGCAATCACTGTGCTTATTAAAATAATAACCATTAAAATAAGCTGTAAATTTTTTGCTATTTTTTCCATTATTTATCTTTACTAAATGGTAGCCATTTTTCAAACACTGATTTTGACGGTCCATCATATGGAATTGTATATGAATTAGTGTTTGTGAGAACTTCTATACCTTTTGAAAAAACAAAGATAAAAACGATTACAAAAACTATCACCATAATTTTGAATGGGTCAAAATTTTTTGTTCTAAAAACACTACTCGATTTTTCCTCAGCCTTATGAAATTGTTTAAATGTCATGTAAACGGCAAATATTAGTCCGATATGAGCAATATATGTTCCAGCCCATCCAAAAGCAAAAGTAGTATATGAGAAAACATACAAACTAAAAACTGTTGTCCAAATAAAACTTAGAACCAATAAAATTTGTAATCTTACTGCTTTTGGTAATGATCTAAGATCATTTTTACTATCATCAAATAGTATATTAGCTGAGTCTTGCATCCATTTTTTTAAACCGTCCATATCAATTAAATTAAGTTTTTTTTTTTTATGAAAACTTATGAATTTTTCTACATTTGTTTTATTGAAAGATTTATTTTCCTCAAAGGATACCTTTTTCATTGAATAAGCTTTGCTATTAGTAATTCTTGATTCGATTGTTATATTTCCCTTATAAAGTTTAAGTTTAATAACACCATTTACTTTTTTCTTTTTAAGATCAATAATCTTTTGTAACTTAAATCTTTCTTTTGAATACCAGTAGCCATTATAAATAAGTTCTGCATACCGAGACATTATATTATCTTTTTTATGCATTGTTTCTTTATCTAAAGTAACAGACTCAATTGCTCTATGGGCCTGAATTAGCAATGTTCCTCCTGGAGTTTCATAAACTCCTCTTGATTTTATACCTAGAAATCTATTTTCGACGAGATCAACTCTTCCAATGCCATTTTTTCCAGCTAACAGATTAACTTTCTCAAGCAACTTTGCAGGACTTAATTTTTTTCCATTAATTCCAATTGGGTCTCCATTTTTAAATTTTATAGAAATAACTGAGGGCTTATTTGGAGCTTTCTCAGGTGAAACTGTTCTTTGAAAAATAAATTCAGGTGCAGAATTTTTTGGATTTTCCAAAACTTTTCCCTCAGTAGATGTATGAAATAAATTATCATCTACAGAAAAGGGAGAAGCACCTTTTTTATCCTTTGGAATAGTTATTTTATGTTTTTTTGCATAATTAATTAAATCGGTCCTTGATTTTAATTTCCAAATTCTCCACGGAGCTATCACTTTGATTTTAGGACCAAAATAATGATAACCGAGCTCAAACCTCACCTGATCATTTCCTTTTCCAGTCGCACCATGAGACACAGCATAAGCTTTATATTTTTTCGCAATTCTAATTTGATCTTTTGCTATCAAAGGTCTTGCAATTGATGTTCCTAATAAATAAACACCCTCATAAACTGCGTGTCCTCTGATCATAGGAAAAACATAATCTTTTACAAAAGTATTTTTTAAATCTTTTATAATTATTTTTTTTACTCCAAATTTTTTAGCATTAGATAGAATTTTTTTTCGATTGATTTCTTGTCCAATATCTGCAGTATAACAAATTACTTCAGCATTATAATTTTCTTGCAACCATTTAAGTATTATAGATGTGTCTAAACCGCCAGAGTAAGCTAGAACAATTCTTTTTTTTGATTTCATTAATTAACTGCAAGCTTTTTTTGCAGTGTTGTATGCTTTTGTAAATCCCAATAATGAATAATGGTCTATAGTTTGTGAACCTTTTTGATTATAGCCTGCTACCATTATTCTCGAGCCCCTTTTCATTATTTTGACCATAATCTTTTCTTTTTTATTACTTGTCATCCAAGCAAAACCTTGTTGTTTAATATCAAACTTAAACTTATTATTTCCTGAAGTTGCTAGAACGGAATTATTTTTATTAAATTCATAGCCTGCAGTCGTGCTAATTTCGTTAGAAATTTTCTCATTAGGTCTAAAAGTTACAAATAATCTTGCGTCTCTTTTATTTTTTTTTGGTGCTTGTAAAACAGGTGTGGATTGAGCAAAACATACCTTTCCAGAATTCTCCGTCATAACCATTACTTCCCAATCCTTAAATTTCCCAACTTTTTTGAGATCTGACGCAAAAGTCTGTGACAAAGATGTGATCAAAAAAATGATTGATAAGAATAAAGTTTTTTTAATTATGGACATGGATTTGGATAAATTTTTTGTATTTCATTAATTTCATTAATTATTTCATCAGACAAATTTATATTTACACTTTCTATGTTAGTTTTCAACTGCTCCATTGTGGTTGCTCCAATAATGACGGAAGTTACAAAAGGTTGAATTTCTAAAAATTTTAAGGACATTTGTGCCAAATCTAATTTATATTTCTGCGCTATTTTATAATACGCATCAATTGCTTTTTCTGAATTGGGCTTGTTATATCGAGTCCAAAAATCTTTATGAAGGGCTATCCTAGACTTTTTTGGTAACTGATTATTTCTATACTTTCCAGAGAGATATCCACATGCTAATGGGGAATAAGCAAGTAATCCAGCTTGCTCTCTCACAGATATTTCTGCTAGACCAATTTCATAAGTTCTATTTAAAAGGTTATACGGGTTTTGAACTGAAAGCATTCTTGGAAGGTTTTCTTTTTTTGATATATCTAGAAATTTAGAAAGCCCCCAAGGCGTTTCATTCGATAACCCAATATATCTAATTTTCCCCTGTTCTATAAATTTATTGAGATTTTCCAAAATATCCTCAAATTTAGTCCATTCTGTATCATCATTATGTTCATAACCTAACCTACCAAAAAAATTTGTATTTCTCTCAGGCCAATGAAGTTGATACAAATCAATATATTCAGTTTTTAATCTCTTTAAACTTCCTTCTAAAGCCTCTGTAATATTTTTTTTACCGAACTGATTTCCACCACCTCGAACGTATTCTCTCATAGGTCCACAAACTTTAGAGGCAAGAATTACCCTGTCTCTTTTTTTTGTTTTTTCAAACCAATTACCTATGATTTTTTCTGTGCTACCAAACGTTTCTTCTCTTGGGGGTATAGAATAAATCTCAGCAGTATCCCAAAAATTTACACCTTGATCTAAAGCAAAATCCATTTGTTCAAATCCCTCAGCTTGAGTATTTTGCTCACCCCAAGTCATGGTACCGAGACAAATTGTACTTACATCTAAATCAGTATTGCCTAATTTTTTGTAATTCATAAAGATTTTCAGTCTAAAATTTTTTTATTAATCTTTTAAGGTATCTTGAATAATTAGTAAAAGACTATATATCTTAGACAATATGGATCTAAATAAAAAAGGTATACTAGCTAGAGCTAAAGCAGCTGCTAAAGAGAATGTAGTTGTAGACGAAGGCTTAAGAGCTTACATGCTTAAAGTTTATAATTATATGGCAACTGGAATTTTGCTTACAGGTATAATTGCTTTGCTTACTTTTAAAATGTCTGTAGTAACAAACGACTCCGGATCAATTGTTGGTTTAACACAAATAGGTAATGCTATTTACATGTCAGGACTAAAATGGATTGTAATGCTGGCGCCTCTAGGAATAGTTTTTTACATGAGCTTTGGAATAAATAAAATGAGTGCATCAAAAGCACAAACTACATTTTGGATATTTGCAGCTTTAATGGGCTTATCCTTGTCATCAATCTTATTAATTTACACAGGCATGAGTGTGACAAGAGTTTTTTTCATTTGTTCAGCTACTTTTGGAGCAATGAGTATTTATGGTTATACAACTAAGAGAGATCTTACAAAGTTTGGTTCTTTTTTAATGATGGGTCTAATTGGAATTATCATAGCTTCTCTAGTAAACATTTTTATGAAATCTTCTATGATGTACTTTGTAATTTCCGTTTTGGGAGTGTTAATTTTTGTGGGTCTAACTGCGTATGATACCCAAAAAATTAAAAACATGTATGTTGCTAGTGATACTGGCGAACTGATGGGCAAGAAAGCTGTAATGGGTGCTCTTACATTGTATTTAGACTTTATAAACCTATTCATAATGCTTTTGAGATTATTTGGTCAAAGAAGATAATTTTTAATCTGAAAGTTTTTTCCAATTAGTATTTTTTAATAAACTATTTAAATCATAAGAATTTTTTAGAATTTTTCCATTTGTGTCAATAATTAAGTACTTTAAATTTTCATTTTTTGGCTTAAAATTTTTACAAATTTTATATAAAGCATTTTCAGCTGCATTTTTAAATACACTAAATCCAACTTGTTTACTCGAAATGGATAATCCATAATCTTTCCAAGATCCTCTTGAAACCATTTTACCGTATAAATCTAAAATAATTTTTAACTCTTCTTTTTCAAAAAAATACTTTTGATCAAAATTATTTTTATGAGTGTTATTAATTACTAATTTTAAATTTTTATTCATTTATTTTGTGTTTATTTATTAGTCCTATTTGAAAAGCTGTAAAAATAAATGTGATTGGCAATAATCCCCAAACTTTAAAGTTTACCCAAAATTCTTCTGATTGAGTTCTCCATACAGCTTCATTTAAAATTGCTAAAGCAAAGAAAAAATATATCCATCTTTTATTTAAAATTTCCCAACCTTCATTTGTTAAAGAAATTGATTTACTCATTAATTTTTTAAGAACTGGTTCATTGGTAAAATATCTTCCAAAAATAAGAGCTAGACCAAATAAGATATTTATTATTGTAGGTTTAATATAAATAAAAACTGGATTATTAAAATATATTGTTAGACCTCCAAATAGCGTGATTAATATCCCACCCACAAGAGGCATTTTTGGAATTTATCGTAGTAGTAGTAAAAAAAAATAATCAAAGGGCCAAAATCAGTAAGAAACTTTAAAAAAGATTTATTCACTTTTAGGATATTAACATAAATAATATTTCTAAGAAAACTCTAATTTTTCTTATTGATTTTTATTTTTAAATACCCATACTGAATTAGATGCCAATTCAAAAAGCAAAATTTTCCATAGGAGATATTGTTAAGCATAAGCACTTTGAGTTTAGAGGAGTGATCTATGATGTTGATTTTGAATTTAACAATTCTGAGGAATGGTATCAATCGATTCCAAAAAATGTACGACCTAGAAAAGATCAACCGTTTTATCATCTTCTAGCTGAAAATGATGAAATTACTTATGAGGCTTATGTTTCAGAACAAAATCTTTTAGTAGACGACTCCGATGAGCCAATAAAACACCCTTTAATAGAGGAGATTTTCTCAGGAAAAAAAGGGTCGAGTTATTTCAAGCAATCTAACTGATAAAATCATTTTTTTAACACATTTACGTGTTAATTAATTACCCTTCGTTATTATCTCCCTCTACATTCTTGATCAGATAATTTTTTCATATTACAAATCAATTATAAAAATGTTTAAATATTTTGAACCAAACAAAGTTTTTTCTATTACGTCAAAAGCGCCCAAGTATGTGTTGATTTTTTTTATTACCGTAGTCGCAATAGGTTTGATTGAGGCATTAATTTTATCTCCAGAAGATTATAAACAGGGTAATTCAGTTAGAATTATGTATGTTCATGTCCCAGCAGCATGGATATCACTAGGAATTTTTTCAATGATTACTTTTCTATCAATCTTTGGTTATATTTTTAAAATTAAGAACTTTTTTTTAATTGCAAAAAGTTTTGCACCCTCTGGATTTGTTTTTAATATAATTGCTTTAGTTACAGGTTCAATCTGGGGAAAACCAACATGGGGAACCTGGTGGGCTTGGGACGCACGAATAACCTCTATGTTAATCTTAATGTTTTTTTATGCTTTGTACTTAATTTCATGGAGAATTTATGAAAATAAGGATCAAATTTATAAAATAACATTAATTATTACAATTTTAGGATTTATTAACGTTCCAATCACCAAATTTTCAGTAGATTGGTGGAACACACTTCATCAACCAGCCTCAATTAATATTTTTACAAAATCTTCTATTCACGAGTCGATGTTATTTCCATTGGCAATCATGACTGCGGCATTTGCACTATTTTCTCTATTAATTTTTTTGATGAAATATAATACAGAACTGATAAAAATTAAAAATAAAGGTTTAGATAGAATATGATTAATGATTTAATTTTTATGAATGGTTACGGACTTTATGTTTGGTCTGCTTTTATCTTCACTTTTTTTTGTTTTACATCATTATATCTGATCACAAGAAAACAATACCTCAGAGAAAACAAAAAATTTATTGCTAAGTTTGGAAATTTAAACTCCGAAAGAGCTGCACTTGCTAGAAATCAAAACATTAATAAAGAAATTTTATCTAATATTTCAAATATCTAACTTTTAATCCATGTATGGTCGAAAAGTTAAATTAAGATTTTTTTTTATATTTTTAGCTATTGTAACTTTAGCATTATCAATATTCTTAATTTTAAAATCTTTAGAGGAAAACGTTGTTTATTTCAAATCACCATCTGAAATAAAGATTGATGCAGAGATTGATAAAAAAAAAATGAGAGTTGGGGGAATGGTTAAAAAGAATTCAATAAAAATTGAGTCACAAGATGTTAAATTTGTAATTACAGATTTTAAAAATGAAATAAATGTTGTTTATTCTGGAGCAGTTCCAAACTTGTTTCAAGAGGGTAAAGGGGTCGTTGCAGAAGGCTATCTTAAAGATAGAAATTTTTTTTTAGCAACCAAAATTTTGGCAAAACATGATGAAAACTATATGCCTCCAGAGGTTAAAGAAGCATTGGAGGGAAAATAAACTTGCCTAGTATAATTGGATTTTACTCGTTAAATTTTGGATTAATAATTTCCTTTTTAATAATTTTTTTTTCAATTAAAAATTTTAAGAATTCTGATAATCTAGATAAAAAAATAGTTATTTTCACATTTTTACAGTTTTTATTTGTTGTTATAAGTTTCATTGGGTTAATTCTATCTTTTGTAAATTCTGATTTTAGCAATGAAACGGTATTTAATCACTCTCACACAACTAAACCTCTTTTTTATAAGATATCTGGTACTTGGGGAAATCACGAAGGAAGTTTATTACTTTGGTTACTTGTATTAACATTATTTATTTTCATTTTTTTAATCTAATACCCAACCTAAAAAGTATAGAGTCTTAACTTTATTATTCCAACAAGTGATAATAATTGGTTTTTTTATTTTTTTATTGAAAACATCAAATCCGTTTAATTATATTTTACCTAAACCTGAGGAAGGTTTAGGACTTAATCCAATATTACAAGATCCTGCATTAGCGATTCATCCTCCGATTTTGTATTTAGGATATGTTGGCTCATCTATAATTTTTTCATCAGCACTTGCTGCCACCTCTACAAATTATTTATCTAAAGAGTGGGCTAAACATATTAAAATTTGGGTATTGATATCTTGGATCTTTCTCTCACTTGGAATTTTGTTAGGTTCTATTTGGGCATACTATGAATTAGGTTGGGGTGGTTTTTGGTTTTGGGATCCAGTTGAAAATGTATCTTTGATGCCTTGGTTAGCTTTAATTACATTGCTGCATTGTGTTATTGTTATGGAAAAAAGACTTATCTTAACTTCTTGGGCTGTTATTTTATCTATAGCTACATTCTCACTAAGTATGTGTGGAACCTTCTTAGTGAGATCAGGTATACTAAATTCAGTACATACATTTGCGAATGATCCTGAAAGAGGTTTATTTATATTAGTCTTTTTATTTTCTTTGATATTTTTATCTCTATTTATCTTTTTCTTTTTTCATAAAACAGATAATAAAAATTTAAATTCTTTTAACCTGTTTAGTAAAGAGACATCAATCATAGTAAATAATTGGTTTATGATGTACTTTTTGTCTGTTGTTTTGATTGGAACTATTTACCCAATATTTTTAGATGTGATTTCATCTGAGAAAATATCAGTAGGTCCTCCATTTTATCATAAATTGATTATACCTTTTTTAATTCCTTTTTTAATTGCAATGACTTTAGGTCTCAAATTAAAATGGATAAAGTCAGAAATAAAAGATAAAAAAAACTTAATAATTTTTTTTTTAATATCCGTATTAATATCGATACTAATCGTAAGAAATTTTGATACCAATTTTCTTATATACACTGTTTTGATTTCATCAGCTTTTTTTCTATTCTTTGTTACAGTAAGAGATTTTTTTGTTAAAAAATTTAGTAGTTTTTCACAAAATATTTCTCATTTTGGTTTTAGTCTTTTGATATTGAGTATTCTGTTTAATAACTTTTTAACTAATGAAACTATAATTAATTTAAAATTAGGACAAACTCATGTAGCAGAAAAATTTATAATAAAATTTGAAGATGTAAACCAATCCAGTCAAAAAAATTATGAGTCAGTCGTTGGAAAATTTAGTGTAAAAAATAATGATGGTAAAACTGATATACTTTACCCCGAATTAAGAATTTATAATCAACCAAACATAGTTACAAGCGAAGCATACATAAAAACGAATTTTTTTTTAGATAAATTCATGACTATGAACTATGTTCAAAATGAGGAATATTTTAATATAAGGTATCAAACAAAACCTTTAATGCTTTGGATCTGGATTTCAGTAATTTTAATTAGTCTTGGAGGTCTAACAAGTTTATTTAAAAAAAAATATGAAAGTTAAATTTTTCCCGTTTTTTTTGTCGCTAATTTTCCTTTTGATTTTCATTGTTTTTTATAAAGGACTAAATAAGTCTAATATTTATGCTCCGGATAATATCATAGAAAAAAAAGTTCCTTCTTTTTCTGGAAAATTATTTGATCAAGAAAAAGAAGTCACCTCATCAGAAATATTCGCAGAAAAAAAATTCTATTTAGTAAATATTTGGGCTTCTTGGTGTATTCCTTGTAGAGAAGAGCACAGTTTTTTGATGGAATTAAAGATAAAAATGGGACTATTTCAATTGAGTGGGGTGCGTATGGAGTACCAGAAACATTTTTAATTTCTGATAAAAATATTATAAAAAAAATAATTGGTCCACTTAATACAGATTCATTTTCTGAAATTAAGGATTTAGTAAGATGAAATTCATAAAATTTTTTTTAATTGTTTTAATCTTATTTAATTTTAATTTAGCTAAAGCTGAAAATGAAAATTTAAAAAATGAGATTACAAAAAATTTAAGATGTCTAATTTGTCAAGGACAATCAGTTTACGACTCTGACTCAGAATTTGCTAACAGTTTAAAAAGTTTAGTTAAACAAAAATTAGATGACGGTTATAAGGAAAAAGAAATTTATGATTTTTTAAAAGATAAATATGGAGAATGGATTCTTTACGAGCCAGAATTTAACAAAAATACCTATTTTCTTTGGTTATTACCAATATTGCTGTTTTTGATAGGTGGTGCAATAATATTTAAATTATTTATTTTGAAAAAAAATTAACTATATTGCGAATATGAATTTAAAAACTCTTTACATATTAGTTCTGTCTTTTTTTATGGGTTATTCAGTTTGTGCAGAGGATCTTAAAATAGACAATAATAATACAGAGATAAATTTTTATACTGGTTTATTTGATTTCAGTCATAACGATAAAAATTCAACTCTTTTTGGAGTTCAACATAGAAACAATGATTTAATTCGAAATACATTCATCGGCAAGTTATCACCAGTTAGTGGAGCAATGATTACAGCCGACAATTCAACTTATTTTTACACAGGAGTTCAAGCACAATATAAAATTGGTTCATTAAATTTTACGCCAAGCTTTACCCCCGGATATTATGACTCAGGAAATGGAAAAGATTTAGGTAATACTCTCGAATTTAAAAGTGAGGTTCAACTTTCAGTAGATATGCCAAAAAGTACCCAGTTAGGTTTTTCTTATAATCATTTGTCTAACGCTAATTTAGGAGACAAAAATCCTGGGGCAAATAGTTATATGTTTAATTTCCTTAAAAAATTCTAAAATTTGAAATGAATTTAAAAGATTGTCATAATTTTAGTGATTTTAGAAAATTAGCTCAAAAAAAGTTACCTTCACCAATTTTTCATTACATTGATGGTGCTGCTGACGATGAAATTACTTATGCTAGAAACACAAGCGCTTTTGATGATGTAGATCTTGTTCCAAATGTTTTAAGAGGTGTGGAGAATGTGGATTTATCAACAACTATATTTGGTAAAAAATTAGATTTACCTTTTTATTTATCTCCAACTGCTCTGCAAAGACTTTTTCATTATGATGGTGAACGAGCAGTGGGAAAAGCTGCTAAAAAATTTAATACAATGTTTGGCGTTTCCGCTCTTGCTACTGTAAGCGTTGAGGAAATTTCTGCAATGGTTGACACTCCAAAAATGTTCCAATTTTATTTTCACAAAGATAGGGGTCTAAATGACTCTTGTTTAGAAAGAGCTAAAGCTGCTAACTTTGATGTTATGGCATTGACTGTTGACACAATAACTGGAGGAAATAGGGAGAGAGATTTAAGAACTGGTTTTACATCGCCTCCTAAACTTACCTTAGCTAGTTTATTTAGTTTCGCTACAAAGCCAATGTGGGGAATAAACTATTTAACAAAAGGTAAGTTTGAGTTGCCTCATCTTCAAGATTTTGTAAAAGAAGGCACAGATACTAATACTTCAATTGGTAATTATTTTTCAACAATGTTGGATCAATCAATGAATTGGAAAGATGCTGAAAAACTTTGCTCTCAATGGGGAGGTCATTTTGCATTAAAAGGTGTCATGTCAGTTGAAGATGCAAAAAGAGCTGTTGATATAGGATGTACAGGAATAATGGTTTCAAACCATGGTGGCAGACAATTAGATGGATCGAGATCGCCATTTGATCAACTAGCTGAAATTGTTGATGCTGTTGGAGATAAATTAGATGTGATTTGTGAGGGAGGAATTCATAGAGGAACTCACATGTTAAAGGCATTATCTTTAGGTGCAAAAGCATGTTCTGGAGGAAGACTTTATTTATATGCATTGGCTGCTGCAGGACAAGCTGGTGTTGAAAGAGCCTTAGAATTATACAAGTCTGAACTTGTTAGAGACATGAAATTAATGGGTTGCACAAAGATTTCAGATTTGAACAGAAATAATTTAAGATTTAGAAGATAGTGAGTTTACAAAATTGCTATAATTTTGATGACTTTAGAAAACTTGCAAAAAAAAAATTACCTTCACCAATTTTTCATTATATTGATGGTGGTTCTGACGATGAAATAACTCTTAGAAGAAATACAAAATCTTTTGATGATTGTGACTTAGTTCCAAATGTTTTAGCAAGTGTTGGAAAACCAGACTTATCAACGACTATTTTTGGAAAAAAAATCGATATGCCAATCTTTTTATCTCCTTGTGCTATGCAAAGACTTTACCATCATGATGGAGATAAGGCTTCAGCTAGAGCAGCAGATAAATTTGGAACGTTTTATAGTATGTCTACAATGGCAAATAACACCATTGAGGAAATATCAAATATTTCTGGTGGTCCAAAATTATTTCAGTTGTATGTTCATAAAGATCAATCAATAACTGATGATTTAATAGATCGTTGTAGGAGGTCAGGATTTGATGGTATGTGTTTAACAGTAGATACATTAGTTGCTGGTAATAGAGAAAAAGACCATCGAACTGGATTTACAACTCCACCAAAACTAACTCTGCAAAGTTTAATGAGTTTTGCTCTTCATCCTAGTTGGGTATTTAATTATTTAACTCATGGTAAATTTAAATTAGCAAATGTAGCAAATAAAACGGACAAAGGCACAAACATTGCAAAATCAGTTATTGATTATATCAATGAGCAATATGATCCTGCAATGAATTGGAAAGATGCAGAGTATTGTGTGAAGAAATGGAATGGGCCTTTCGCATTAAAAGGAGTTATGTCGGTAGATGATGCAAAAAGAGCATTAGACATTGGATGTACTGCGATAATGATTTCAAATCATGGTGGAAGACAATTAGACGGATCAAGATCACCATTTGATCAGGTAAAAGCAATTTCAGATGCAGTTGGAGATAAGTTAGAAATTATTTTGGATGGGGGAGTAAGAAGAGGAACTCATGTTTTAAAAGCTATTGCAGCAGGTGCAAAAGCATGTAGTTTTGGTAAAATGTTTTTGTTCTCTTTAGCCGCAGGAGGGCAACAAGGTGTCGAACATTTACTTAAAAATATGCATGATGAAATCAATAGAAACATGGTTTTAATGGGTTGTAAGAATTTAAAAGAGTTGAATAGTTCAAAATTAATCTATAGAAAATAGAGGGGAAAATTATGAAATTGGCAAAGAGTTTAGAAAGACTAGGTACTGAGTCCGCATTTACTGTTCTTGCGGAAGCAAAAAAATTGGAGGCTCAGGGAAAACCTATGATTCATTTAGGATTAGGGCAACCAGATTTTAAAACTCCAAAACATGTTGTTGAGGCAGCTAAAAAAGCATTGGACGATGGACATCATGGATATGTTATGTCAAATGGTATCCCTGAATGTCGTCAAGCTGTAACTAGATGGATTAAAAAACGTTATAGTGTTGATGTTGATTCTGAAAGAATACTTATCATGCCTGGTGGAAAACCAACAATGCATTATGCAATTCAATGTTTTGGTGAGCCAGGTGCAGAAATTATACATCCTACACCAGCTTTTCCAATTTATGAATCTATGATAAATTATACAGGATCAAAACCTGTGCCTTATGATTTAACTGAAGATAAAGATCTAAAGTTTAATCCAGATAAAATTTTGTCTTTGATTACAGACAAAACTCGATTATTGATTTTAATTAATCCTAATAATCCAACGGGAAGTTTTGTTGAAAAAAGAGATATTGATTTTTTAGCTGACGGTCTGAAAAAACATCCTCATGTAACAATATTAAGTGATGAAATTTATAGTAGACAAATTTTTGATGGTAAAGAAATGCCTTCTTTTTTTCATTATCCAGAATTAAGGGAGAGGTTAATTGTGCTAGAGGGGTGGAGCAAAGCTTATTCAATGACGGGATGGAGGCTTGGTTGGAGTTTTTGGCCACAACACTTAATAGAACATGTAAATAAATTATTAATTAACAGTGTTTCTTGTGTTAATGCTGCAGCTCAATTTGCTGGTATCGCTGCTTTAGATGGCCCAGATGACTCAATTAATGAAATGATGGAAAAATTCACTCAAAGAAGAGATTTAATTCATAAAGGCTTAAATGATTTACCAGGTGTAGAATGTAGTTTACCTGGAGGTGCTTTTTATGCATTTCCAAAAGTAATTGGCACTGGTATGAATGGCGCAGAATTTGCAAGGAAAGCTATGCATGAGGCTGGGGTAGCGATTGTACCAGGTTCAGCTTTTGGTGAAACCTGTCAAAATTATGTAAGATTTAGTTTTGCTGCCTCAAGAGATAATATTTCTCAAGCATTGGAAAATATCAAGAAAATGCTTAGTAATTAAGATGTATTTTTCTCTAAATCTTTATTAATATCTTTTAGTTATGAATGAGCAAGTTCAAGCAGAGTTAAAAAAAATTTTTAACGGCAGATTTTCAACTTCTGAGTCAGCTAGAGCTAACTATGCTAGGGGAGAAGATACTTACGATCCAATTTTATCACAAGCTGTGGTTTTTCCGGAGACTAATGAGGAAGTTTCAAAAATTTTAAAATTATGTAATCAAAATAAAATACCAGTTGTTCCATTTGGAACAGGAACCTCTTTAGAAGGAAATGTTGTAGGTAATGAAAATGGTATAACTATTTGTTTAGAGAAAATGAATAAAATTTTAGATGTTAATGTAGAAGATTTTGATTGTAGAGTTCAAGCTTGTGTTACTAGAGAACAATTAAATGAGCATTTAAGAGAGGATGGAGTTTTTTTCCCAATTGATCCAGGTGCAAATGCTGCATTAGGTGGAATGGCTTCAACCTCAGCTTCAGGAACTATGGCAGTCAAATATGGAACAATGAAAACCGTTATTTCAGGTCTAACGGTAGTTTTACCAAATGGTGAAATCATTAAGACAGGTGGTAGGACCAAAAAAACATCTGCAGGTTATAATTTAACAAATTTATTTATAGGAGCAGAAGGTACTCTAGGAATTATTACTGAAGTTCACTTAAGATTATCTCCTATACCAGAAAGTATAATGAGCGCAGTTTGCCATTTTCCTTCACTAGAGGATGCAGTTATGACAGCTCAACAGGTTATTCAGTATGGTATTCCAATTGCCAGAATAGAAATGCTTAACGCTGATCAAATGGGTATTAGTATTAATTATTCAAAGTTAAAAGATATTAAGGCAGTTCCAACATTATTCTTCGAATTTCATGGATCAGAGATTTCAAATAATGAAAATATAAAGATTGTAGAGGACGGAAAGAAATAAAATTTGGAAAGCCAGATGGGATGTTTATTATTCTGTTAAAGCTATACACAATAATGGAAGAGTCTATTCTACCGATGTATGTGTTCCAATTTCAAATATAACAGAATGTGTTAAGTTTGCTGAAGAACAAGCAAAAAAATTTGGTGTTCGAGCTCCAATGGTAGGTCATATGGGTGATGGAAATTTTCATGTGGTTCTACCTTATGACCCAGCAAAAAAAGAAATGTATAAACAAATTAGAGCTTTTAACGATACATTAATAAGAAAAGCATTAGAGCTTAATGGGACTATTACCGGCGAACACGGTGTAGGACTGCACAAAAAAGAGTATTTGTTAGAACAACATCCTGATAATATTCCAGTTATGAAATCAATCAAAAGAACATTAGACCCTAATAATATAATGAATCCAGGTAAGATTTTTGATCTTAATTAATTAAATTTAAATTTGGTATGAAAAAAATTTTGATTACTAGGAAATTAATCAAAGAAAGTGAAGATAAAGCATCAAAAACGTTCGATCCAATTTTTAACTCAAATGATGAATTATACTCTCAGACAAAAGTAATTGAAATGAGTAAAGGATGTGATGGTATTTTGACTTCGCTAACTGATAAAATGGATAAACAAACAATTGAAAAATTACCTGATACTATTAAGATAATTTCAAACTTTGCAGTGGGATTCGGTAATATAGATTTAGAAGCTGCAAAAAAAAAAGGTATAGCCGTAACAAACACACCAGAAGTTTTATCCGATGCAACTGCTGAAATAGGCATGCTACTAATTCTTGGTGCTTGCAGAAGAGCTGCAGAGGGTATTGTGTCTGCGCGAGAGGGTGGATGGAAATGGTCAGCAGATTATTTGATAGGCAAACAATTAACTGGATCAAGACTTGGTATTTTAGGCATGGGAAGAATTGGACAAAAAATTGCAAAGATCGCTAAGTCACTTGGTATGGTAATTCATTATCATAATCGATCAAAACTTAGTCAAGAAAAAGAGCAAGGTGCTATTTATCATGAAAATATTAAAAGCCTTTTTTCTGTTTCTGACGTTTTATCTATCTGTTGCCCTGCAACAAAAGAAACTGAG
>LUMR01000591.1_pt1 | contig 18032 bp, 14 predicted proteins | sample 730041 | NCBI WGS metagenome assembly LUMR01 (sample SAMN03860258, study PRJNA289734) | marine metagenome | biome: seawater column; feature: ocean; material: water; isolation source: Red Sea water column Station 12 - depth 10m | place: Saudi Arabia: Red Sea | collected 2011-10-15 | depth 10 m | reverse complement strand
AAATAAAAGAATAGTTGGGATTTCTGCAATCTACACCTCTGTTTCAAAAAATGGAACTTCAGTTTTTTTTAAACAAAAAAAGAAGAATATTTCCTCAAAAGTTTTTAAATTTAAGAAAAGTTTAGACGTTATTCAGTTACACACAGTTAAAAATCCATATACTGAATTAGGTACTCTTTATTTACATCCTGATTTTAGAGGAAAGGGAAGAGGGTCTTTATTGTCATTGGCGCGCTTTAAGTTTATGGCTCTCTGGCCAGAGAGATTTGATCAGAAAGTTGTTGCTGAAATAAGAGGTAAAGTAGATAAAGATGAAACTTCAATTTTCTGGAAACATTTTAGTAAGTACTTTTTTGATGAAGAAATGTTCAACAATAATGAAATAAGTTATATAAATAATTCTTTTATTGCTGAGTCTATACCTAAACATCCATTCCTTGTAAGTCCGTTAAATAGATCAGCTCAAAGGATAATTGGAATTCCAAATGATAATGCGGTACCTGCTTTTAAGATGATGGAATCTCAGAACTTTAAACCTAATGGCTTGGTGGATATTATTGATGCTGGGCCTTGTCTTGACTGTAAGTTAAATGAAATTAAAACAATTAAAAATAATCAGTCTGTAAAAATAAAATCATTTGGTCTTCCAGAAAAGCAATTCAGCGGCCTTATTTCAAATACAGATCTAAAAGGGTTTAGAGTTGTCAGATCAGATTTTTCTTTTGATGGTGAAAAAGTTTCAATTCATAGAAACCTTATTAAGACTCTTAAATTAGGAACTAATAGCAAGGTTGCAATTAATGTCTGAAATAAACTTTGATGGTTTGATTGGTCCCACACATAACTATTCAGGATTATCTGAAGGCAACAATGCATCAAAAAAAAATTATTCTTCACCCTCTAATCCCAAGAATGCAGCGCTACAAGGAATTAAAAAAGCAGAAACTTTAATTGCTTGTGGATTGAAACAGGGATTTTTCCTTCCCCATGAAAGGCCTTTTATACCAGGACTAAAAAAGCTTGGCTTTAAAGGAACTGATGCAGAGATACTTTCATCAGCATTCAATCATTCGCAGGTTTTATTGAGTAATTTTTCATCTGCCTCATCAATGTGGGCAGCTAATGCAGCAACTATATCTCCTAGCCCAGACACTCAAGATGATAAGGTTCACTTAACGCCAGCAAATCTAAATACTATGTTTCATAGAAGTATTGAAACAGAATTTACATATCAGCAATGCAAAATAATTTTTCCAAAAAAATATTTTGAAATACATAAACCAGCCTTCACTATTTCAGGTTACGGTGATGAGGGAGCAGCAAATCATTTAAGAATAAGTAAATCTCACAATGAGAAAGGCTTTGAAATATTTGTATATGGCGATAGTGGTTTTAAAAATGATAAGACGTCAGTGAAGAGACAAGCACTTGAAGTTTCTAGATCAATTGCCTTTAATCACAAGCTAGATATGGAAAACACTTTTTTTCTTCAGCAGAATCATCAAGCTATTGAGGAAGGAAGCTTTCATAATGATATTGTTAGCCTCTCAAATGAGAATGTCTTAATTGCGCATGAAAAGGCTTTCCAAAATAAAGATGATTTAAATAAAATGCTAAATATACTTGAATCTAAAATTGATAATTTCCAATATATTGAGATTTCTAATTCTGAAATTCCCTTAAAGGATATTATCAGCTCATATCTTCTTAACTCTCAACTCATTACGAACAGCGATAACGAGATGCAATTAATTCTTCCTGAAGAGGTAAAACAATATGAAAATTGTATGTCTTGGCTAGATAAACTAAAACAAATCTCAGATGTAAAGCTTTTTGATTTTGTTGATATTAGGCAAAGTATGATGAATGGAGGAGGGCCTGCATGTCTAAGGTTAAAAGTGATTTTAAATGATGAAGAACTTGAAAGCCTTAACCAAAATTTCCTAATGAATAGTGAGAGACTAGAATCTATTAAATTATTAATTGAAAGAGAGTATAGAGATGTGCTTTATCCTGATGATCTTAAGGATCCAAATCTACTTGATGAGAGCAGAAGAGTCCTAGATGAGCTTACACAAATCTTTAGTACTGGCTCAATATATGAATTTCAGAAACTTTAATTCCTACCTATCAATTAATGGCGCTTTAAAAATAATTGAATGAATTTCTTCAGTTATAAACGGAGCAAAAGGATGAATAAAAATAAGTATTTCCTTAAGAAGGGGATGCAGATTGTCAGTTTTTTCAGTTTTTTTGCATTCTTCAATGTAAACATCACAAAACTTATTCCAGAAAAACTCATATACATGATTAATAGCTAAATCTAACCTGTAATGATTTACATTATCCTCGACATCGGCTTTTAGCTGTTCAAATTCTTTTAATATCCATTTATCAGATTCAGATTCAGCTTCAAAATTATTCCCTTTGTTTTCATAACCATTAATAAATCTTGCAGCATTCCACATTTTCATCTGTTCCATAAGACTCAATACCATTTGGGAATTGTTTTTTGGTTTTTCTAGCAATCTTTTCTGCTAAACCTTCTTGCATAAGATTTGATGTTCTTTTTTCAAGAAGATCTTCTAAAGATATACCGTATATTAAATCAATAGGATCAATAATATTGCCTTTGGACTTTGACATTTTTTGTCCATTTTCATCTCTTATGAGGCCAGTAACATAAACATCTTTAAAAGGAATCTTTCCAGTAAATTCGATACTCATCATGATCATTCTTGCAACCCAGAAGAAAATAATGTCAAAACCAGTAACTAATAGATTTGTTGGGAAAAAAGTTTTTAGATTTTTTGATTCATTTGGCCATCCCATTGATGCAAAAGGCCAAAGGCTAGAGGAAAACCACGTATCTAAAACATCATCATCTTGTCTTAGCGATCTATTATCAAGTGAATAATGAGTTCGCACTTCATCTTCAGAATACCCCACATAAACATTTCCATGATCGTCATACCATGCAGGAATTCTATGACCCCACCAGATTTGTCTGCTAATACACCAATCTTCAATATTATTCATCCAGTTAAAATAAGTTTTAATCCAGTTTTCGGGATGAAATTTAATTTCCCCATTTTCTACAGCTTTATTTGCCTTATTAGCCATGTCCTTTGTTTTTACATACCACTGATAACTCAGTTTGGGCTCTATAACTATATTTGAACGCTCTCCTCGGGGAACACTGATTTCATGTGGTTCCTCTTTTACAAATAAATCTAGTTTTTTAATTTCTTCAAGAACAAGCTTTCTTACTTTGAATCTGTCTAAATTTTTGAAGGGAGAAGGGACATTATCATTACTATGCGCCTCATCAGTAAAAATATTAAGTGGTTCAAAATCTTCAATATCATCAGATATATGAACTTCATTATCTACACAATGAAGGCAGTATTTTTTACCAATTTCATAGTCATTAAAGTCATGCCCAGGAGTAATCTTAAGGCAACCCGTTCCGAACTCTTTATCCACATAGTCATCACCAATTATTGGGATTTTTCTTTTTACAAATGGGAGCTCAACTTTTTTTCCAATGATATCTTTGTATCTTTCATCTTTAGGATTAACTGCAATTGCCATATCTCCAAACATAGTTTCCGGACGTGTTGTTGCAACTGTTACAAAATCATCTGAACCTATAATTGGATACTTTATATACCAAATAAGACCTTTTTTTTCTTGTCTTACAACCTCCAGATCTGAAACCGCAGTTTTTAAAGATGGATCCCAGTTTACTAACCTGTAACCACGATAGATTTTCTCTTTCCTGTAAAGCTCAACAAAAGCTTTAAGAACAGCTTCATTAAAACCTTCATCCAAAGTAAATCTGTAATTACTCCAATCAACTGAGTTACCTAACCTTTTAATTTGTCCAGTAATTTTATTTTCTGAAAATTCTTTCCACTCCCAAACTTTTTTAACAAAATCTTCTCTACCCAAATCATTTTTATCAATATTTTCTCTGGATAGGTTGTTTTCAACGACCATTTGCGTTGCAATTCCTGCATGATCGGTACCCATCTGCCAATGAGTATTTACATCATTTAAGTGATTGTATCTGGCATAGAAATCCATTATCGAATACTGGAAGCTATGCCCCATATGAAGAGTTCCAGTCACATTTGGAGGTGGAATAACCTGCGAAAAAGTTTGTGAGGAGTTATTTTTACCTAAATTATTTTTTGCCCAAAGCTCTGACCACTTTTCTTCAATAATAAGTGGCTCATATCTTTTATCCATTTAGGTAAAAGTTCTTTAGCTTAGAATCAAATCACAAAGAAGAGGAACTGGCCTTCCTGTTCCACCTTTTTCATTGCCTTTAACCCATGCAGTTCCGGCAATATCTAAATGAGCCCAGCTATAGTCTTCTGTAAACTTTGATAAAAAGCATGCTGCTGTAACAGTGCCAGCACCAGCACCACCTATATTTGCTAAATCAGCAAAATTTGTTTTGGTGCAAGATTTATATTCATCCCAGAGAGGTAATTGCCATGCTCTATCGCCAGAATTTTCTCCAGCTTGCAAGATCTTATCAGCAAGTTTTTGATCATTTGCCATCAAACCAGATGCATAGTTTCCAAGAGCAACTACACATGCTCCAGTTAATGTGGCTATATCGATTACATGAGCAGGCTTATATTTCTTAACATATGTAAGAGCATCGCAAAGTACTAATCTTCCTTCTGCATCAGTATTAAGGATTTCAATAGTTTGTCCTGACATTGATGTTACAACATCTCCAGGTTTAGTTGCATGAGCAGAGGGCATATTCTCAGCACATGCAAGAAGACCCACAACATTAACTTTTGCGTTGAGTCTCGCTAGAGCAATCATTACGCCAAATACCGAGGCTGCTCCGCACATATCCCATTTCATTTCATCCATTGCAGGGGATGGCTTTAACGATATACCTCCAGTATCAAAGGTTATTCCTTTTCCTACCAGGACAATTGGTTTTTCACCAGCTTTTCCACCTTTATGCTCAATTGTCATCATTCTTGAAGGCTCATCACTTCCTCTTCCAACACTTAAGAAAGAACCCATTTTAAGTTTAGCCAAGTCTTTTTCATTAAAAGTTGAAATCTTTAATTTTGGAAATGGTTTTTTTAAGGCTTTAACTTTTCTTTCAATTATTCTTGGAGTGCATAAATTTGCAGGCATATCGCCTAAATGCTTGGCTGCATTCATAGCTTCGCCAACTGCAAAGCCAACCTTAGCCGAGGTTTTAAGCTTTTTCAAAGCTGAGGATGTTACAGAACTCGCTATGATGGAAGCCTTTTTTAAACTAGGTTTTACAACTGTTTTATTTTTAGAGCTACCAAAAATATATGCAGATGCTTCTATTTGTCTGCAACAAACTTCAGTTAACCAGCTTTCATCTTTCCCATCGGGACATTTGCATGCAAACATAACAGAAATGTCCTGTTTTCCAAGAGAATTAGCTATTTTTGAGATAGATTTAAATAGATCTAACCATAGGTAGGTATTAGATTTATCAGGAGTCTTCATAAGCAGAACTTCTTTTGATGAAACACCATCGGGACTCTGAAGATTAAGAGACTTAGCTTTTGACTTCACAAAGGAATTTATAGATTTAAATAAACCACCCTTAGTAACTTTATCCATATGAATTAGCAATTTATTCTTTTTAGCAGACTTATCAACAAGGACTACCAAAAGAGAGGATTTATCTTTCACAAACTCTTTGCCGCTTAGATTTTTAACTGAAATGCTATTTAATACTCTGTAACTCATGAAATTCTCCTATTTCAACATTGTTAATATATTTATTGTAATGCATCATACTTATTAAAGGCATGTTTAAAAAGAATATTCTTTATAAAAGCATTAACCTTGAAGTTTTTAAAAACTTTTTAGGATGCTTAACCATTTTATTTATCCTTGTAGCTAGCTCAAGGTTATTAGGATATTTTGATAAATCAATTGCAGGAAATCTAGAGTCGGATTTAATCTTATCGATTCTAATTTTAAGGTCACCTGAGTTTATCAATCTGCTTATACCGCTTAGTTTCTTTCTGTCAGTATTAATTGCTCTAGGAAGGCTTTATATGGATCATGAAATTTATGCTTATCAGTCTGCAGGATATTCAAAGATAGCTTTTGTTAAGTCTTTACTCTTTCAAACATTTTCTTTAACAGTAATTTCAGTCTTTTTAAGTTTTTATGTAACTCCAGATTTTGAAAAAAGAGCAGATGAAATACTTAATTACTCTTCCATTGAAAAAAAGTTAAAATTGCTAAATGAGGATGAGCTAAGCCACATCTCAGATTCTTCATATCTTTACTTTTCTTCACGAAATGGAAATTATTTTAATCAGAGCATTTTCATTGAAGATGATGCAAATGGAATATCAATAATTTCGGCTGAAAGACTTAAATTAATTGAAAAGAATAGAGCAACAGATTTTGAGTTCTTAAATGGAAAGATTTTCTTTGATGCTGCTTCGCCAAATTCTTTAGTAAGCTCCTTCAAAAAGTTGACTACCGATTTTAATGAAAAAGATTCAGAAGAAGAATCTTTTGAAAGAGTATTTAATATTGATGAGCTTTCAGATAAGGCCCAGTTTGAGTGGGCTCTTGCAGTTCCAATAATGATAATAAATTTAATGATTTTAGGAGTTTTTCTTACAAATTCTGCTCCAAGACAAGGCAGAATGATTTCTTTACTACCAGGCCTATTAATTTTCTTTTTATACCTCAGTACATTGATAGTTTTTAGAGATGGCATATCGGAGGATAAGTCTTTTGCATATTTTGGTATGTGGCCAGTTCACTTTTTAGTTTTATTGACATCAATCTTTCTTTTTGTACGCGGTGACGTGGTCTCTAAAATTCTTTTCACAAAAACTAATATTGCCAAGGCAGTAATGGCATCAATTTTGCTAATTATTTTATTATGGTTAATTTAGTAGGCATCTTTTCAAGACACATAATAGTAAGGACTTTTGTAATTACTTTACTAGTTTTTTTAGGCATTACTTTTCTTGATTTAATTTTCTCAATCATTGGTGATACTGAGGACTTAAATGAGGAATTCACTTTAAATGATCTTATCTTCACAACCTTATATAGATTGTTTCATGATTCAATGGATTACGTTCAGGGATCTTGTTTATTGGGAGCCTTAATATCACTTGGTCTTTTTAAAAGAGATGGAAATCTTACAATAATTCGTTCAAATGGATTATCTCCTATAAAAATCTCACTAATTTTTGCTCTTGGACCAATTATCTTTTCACTTTTAATGATTTCGCTAGACAATAAGCTTTTCATTCAAGCAGCTAATCATGCTGAAACTTTTAATAGTCAAATCAGTAGGGATAAGCTAGATATTAAGTTTTCATGGATAAAAGATGGAAATAAGATTCTGAGATACTCTCAAAAGAGGGAATCCGAAATATTAAATCCAACATTGATTCTTCTTGATGAAAATGACTCAGTCAAAGAAATAATTTCTTCTGAAAAAGCAGAGGTATCAGATGGATTGATCAAAATTGATAACTCTGAATTTAGATTCTATCTTCCAAAAGATAATAATTTGGATGGATCAACTGTAAAAAATATTCCAATCGGGAGCTTGAAGAATTATTTAAGAGGATCTGAAGCAAATAAGCTTGAAGACAAAGAAAAGAATTTTATTGTAGTAGAAATCCTTAAAAGGATACTTTTACCAATATCAGCGCTTCTTTTAATATTAGCTGCATCAATGTTATTTTTTAGGGATCAAAGAAATAATTCTTTTGGATCATATGTTGTTGGAGGATTTCTCGGTGCTTTTGTTTTTAATTTAACCCAAGAGTTTTTTTTCAGCATGAGCCTTACGATTCAATCAAATATAGTTGCAATTTCGCTAATGCCATATCTGTTACTTCTAGTAATTTTTTATTTAACTTATAAAAGGATTTAATCTGAAGTAATTGATGTTTTAGATAATAAGTCACTAAGCGAGCTATTATTTTTATTTATTCTTCTTAAGAAAAGCGGAATGCCAGCTAATGAAATGGTAAAGATATTTGATTAAGCGAGGATACTTCCCCAGTAAAAACAAACTTTACACCTAGAGCAATTGAACCAACTAAAAACCAAACACCTAACATAAGAAGTGAGTCATAGACAGTTGCAGCAACTATCCTTAATAGGGAAACTTTTTTATTTGTTGGTTCCATTTTTGGTATAGTACTAAATTATTATCAAAAATAAATTATTATGCATACTTCATCAGATATATTAGGTCATCCAAAAGGTTTATTTGTTTGCTTTGCAACAGAAATGTGGGAAAGATTTTCTTACTACGGTATGAGAGCTCTTTTAATTTTGTATCTTACAAAGCACTGGGAGTTCTCCGATGCTGCAAGTTATCTTATTTATGGAGCATATACCTCATTAGTTTACATAATGCCGGTTTTTGGGGGGATGCTAGCTGACCAAATCTTGGGATCAAAAAAAGCTGTTACCTATGGTGCAATACTTTTGGTTTTTGGTCATTTAGGAATGACTGTTGAAAGCAATGAACAGATTTTCTATTTATCCCTGGCCTTAATCGTATCTGGTGTAGGGTTTTTAAAACCAAATATTTCAACAATGGTTGGAGCTTTATATGAGGAGGGTGATCCAAGAAGAGATTCTGGTTTTACTATCTTTTATATGGGGATCAATATCGGTGCGTTTACTGCGACTCTCCTATGCGGATATCTTGGAGAAGAAATAGGCTGGGCCTGGGGCTTTGGAGCTGCTGGAATAGGAATGTTGTTGGGATTGATTATATTTCTCTGGGGGCAAAAATATCTTGAAGGATTGGCAGAACCGCCTTCTGAAAAATATAGAGAAAAGAAGGCAGGTATTACCTTTGAGAACTGGGCTTATATTTCTGGGATCATAATGGTTTTAACAACATGGTTTCTTGTTCAAAACTCACAACTTGTTGGACAACTTCTTGGAGGATTTGGATTCATATTTATTGGAGCTTGGTTGATATATGCTTTATTCAAATGTGATCCTGAAGAAAGAGACCGTTTAATAGTAGTTGGGATATTAATTTTATTTTCATTAATTTTCTGGGCTCTTTTTGAGCAGGCTGGATCTTCACTAAATATACTTACTGACAGAGGTGTAGACAGAGTAATTCTCGGTTGGGAAGTTCCTGCTTCAATGTTCCAATCCTTGAACGCAGGCTTTATTTTCACAATAGCACCTCTTTTTGCTCTTCTTTGGATAGCACTTGCAAAAAGAAATATGGAGCCCTCCACTCCAATTAAATTTTCAATTGGTATTGTTTTTGTTGGGCTTGGTTTTTTAGCGCTTGTTTATGGAATGAAATCGTCTGAGGGCTTACAGACAGGAGTAGTATGGATAATATTGATTTATTTACTTCATACTTTAGGTGAGCTATGTCTTTCTCCGGTAGGCTTATCATCAGTGACTAAATTATCACCTCAAAGAATTGTTGGATTTATGATGGGTATGTGGTTTTTTGCATCGGCAGCTGGAAATTATGTAGCAGGATTAATAGCAAGAGCAACATCATCAGAAAGTTCTGGTGTTTCCGGAGAAGTTTATAATCTAGCTCAAAAGCAGTCATTTATAGATGTTTATACAGATGTTGGTTTAATGGCGATTGGATGCGGTATTGTTTTAGCTCTAATTACTCCATTGCTTAAGAAATTAATGCATGGTTCCAGCTAATAGAAAAAGAGATCCTGTTAAGAAAAATATGGATAAATTCCATAAACCAAAGACTCATAAAGATAAATCAAAATACAGTAGAAAGGAAAAATTTAAGCCGATTGATGAACTTTAATAAGTATCTTTTTATAAATTTCTTTTAAAGTACTTAGGTCTTCAATATCGACATGTTCATCAATTTGATGGATGGTTTTATTTAGAGGTCCAAGCTCAACTATCTCTGATCCCATTGGTGCAACCCATCTTCCATCAGATGTACCACCTCCATTATCAATTTTAGTATCGATATTATTTATTTCCTTAATTGATGACTTCACAATATCTATGAATTCAGTTTTTGCAGTCAAAAATGGAAGGGCGCTAAGTGTCCAACTTACATCGTATTTAAGATCTGATTTTTTTAACAATGCCTCAAATTTTTCCTTGAGTCCGTCTGGAGATGACTCTGGTGAAAACCTAAAATTGAAAGTCATTTCCAAAACTCCGGGCACTACATTTTCAGCTCCTGTTCCAGATTTAATATTTGAAACCTGAAAACTTGTTGGTTCAAAATTTTCATTGCCGCGATCCCATTCCATATTTTTTAGTTCTTCTAATGTTTTACCTATCCCCAAGATCGGATTTAATGCTTGCTTTGGATATGCAACATGACCCTGAATACCATATACTTTAAGATTACCTGAAAGCGAACCTCTTCTTCCAATCCTTATAACATCACCAACTTTTTTTGATGAACTAGGTTCACCAATTAAACAGAAATCTATAAATTTATCTTTATCAATCATCTCATTGATCACCCTATCAACTTTCCCATTTTCTAACTTACCCTCTTCATTACTATTTAATAAAACCATAATGTTAAAAGAGGGATCTTTGTATTCACAAAGAAACTCTTTAAGAGCAGAGATAAAACAAGCTACACCGCCTTTCATATCAGCAGCTCCTCTTCCATAAATCTTATTATCTATAATCTCACCAGAAAAAGGTGGAACACTCCACTCACTTTCAGGACCAGGGGGAACAACATCCGTATGACCTAAAAAACAAAAAGTTTTATTTTTTGAATCTCCATTGGTGATGATTAGGTTACTAATATTTTTATAGTTTGTTTCTTCGAAAGAAAAATCTAAACCATCAAATTGTTGCTTAATAACATCAAAGCAACCGTTGTCATTTGGACTAATGGATTCAATTTTTATTAATTTTTTAAGAAGTTCTAAATTACTCACTAAAATCTCTCTTCATCTCTTTTAGTAAGGACATCACATCCATTTGATGTAATGGCAATTGTATGTTCCCACTGTGCTGAATTTCTTCCATCCTTTGTTTCTACCGTCCAACCATCCGAAAGTATTTTAGTATATTTTGTACCTTGATTAATCATAGGCTCAATAGTAAAACACATTCCTTCAACAAGCTCGATTCCTGTGCCTGGTTTTCCAAAATGCAACACTTGAGGATCTTCATGATAGACCTTACCAATTCCATGACCACAATAGTCTTCAACAACGCTATAGTGATTCTTTTCAGCGTGAGACTGAATAACATGGCCTATGTCGCCTAAGGTGATGCCAGGTTTTGCAATTTCAATAGCTTTGTACAAACATTCTTGAGTGACTGAGACTAATTTCTCATTGTGAGGTTGCGTCTTACCAACTAAGAACATTTTTGAGGTATCTCCATACCAACCATCTTTAAGGACTGTAACATCAATATTTACAATATCGTTGTCTTTGAGGATTTTGTTTTGATTAGGTATGCCATGACAAATAACTTGATTAACGCTTATGCATGATGTTTTTTCATAGCCGTTGTAACCAATATTAGCAGGAATCGCTTTTTGTTCATTAACAATAAAGTCATGACAAATATCGTCTAGTTCCCCTGTTGATATTCCAGGTTTAACATGTTCAGTAATCATATTGAGGACATTTGCAGCAAGTTGACCAGCACTTCTCAGTTTTTCTATATCATTTTTATTTTTTATTGAAATATTCATTATTTTTGATGCATATCTATAGACTAATTTTAATTAACCTTGTAAAGTACAATTTTAATGCCAGCATGTAATTTTAGCTCATTAAAATCCCCAAAAAAAATATTTTTTTATCCTATTTTTTTCTGTCAATTCTTCTCAATAAGGAGTAAATCATAGTGTCTTTTCCATGCATCTTAGCACTTGAAGATGGAAGCACATTTGTTGGTCATGGTATTGGAGCTAAAAAAGTAGCAATTGGCGAAATTGTTTTCAATACTTCCATGAGTGGCTATCAAGAAATAATAACTGATCCATCTTATTGCAAACAGATTATTACATTTACCCATCCTCATATAGGCAATACAGGTATTAATTCTGAAGATAATGAATCAGATAATATATATGCTGAAGGAGTCGTTATAAGAAATTATATCTCTCAGCCAAGCAACTACAGATCTGAAGAAAATCTTGATGATTTCTTGGCAAGAAATAAATGCATTAGTCCGATAGATGAAAATAATGAAGAATCAGCAATATCTTTAGCAAAAAGCTTTGATGGTCTTGAGGGAATGGATTTAGCCAAAGAAGTAACAACTAAAAGTTTATATTCTTGGAACGAAGGAGTCTGGCCTGATTTTAAGGAGTCAAAAAGCAAGCTTCATATAGTTGCATATGACTATGGAATTAAAAAGAATATTTTAAGACTTCTATCTGAGCATGTTGGCAAAGTAACAGTTGTAAATGCCAGATGCTCTTTTGATGAGGTTCTAAAGATGAATCCAGATGGCATCTTTTTATCAAATGGACCTGGCGATCCAGAGCCCTGCGATTATGCTATCGAAAATATTAAAAGGGCGCTGAATGAAAATATTCCCATATTTGGAATCTGCCTAGGTCACCAACTATTAGCACTTGCGGGGGGAGCAAAGACTGAAAAAATGAAATTTGGTCATCATGGGGCAAATCATCCTGTTCAATCTTTAAACTCTAAGGAAGTATTCATAACAAGTCAAAATCATGGCTTTGCTGTGAATGAGGATTCATTGCCAAATAATATTGAGATTTCTCATGTATCACTTTTTGATCAATCGATTCAGGGTATTTCATTTAAAGATAGGCCTGCATTTAGTTTTCAAGGACACCCTGAAGCAAGTCCAGGTCCACAAGATATAGTTAGTTTATTTAAGCAATTTAAAGAAATGATAGATAAAAATGCCAAAAAGAAATGACATAAAATCAGTAATGATAATTGGTGCAGGGCCTATTATTATCGGTCAGGCATGTGAATTTGATTATTCTGGAGCCCAGGCATGTAAAGCATTAAAAGAAGAGGGCTATAGAGTAATTTTAGTCAACTCAAACCCAGCTACAATCATGACTGATCCATTGCTTGCTGATGCTACTTATATTGAACCAATTCACTGGGAGTCAGTTGCCAAGATAATAGAGAAGGAAAGACCAGATGCACTTCTCCCAACCATGGGAGGACAGACAGGTTTAAATACTGCTCTTTCATTGGCAAGGGAAGGAATCTTAAAAAAATATAATGTTGAATTAATAGGTGCCTCAAGGGAGGCAATTGACAAAGCTGAAGATAGACAGCTTTTTGATCAGACTATGAAGAAAATAGATTTGGAAACGCCTCAATCAGGCATTGCACACTCTATGGAGGATGCATTAGAGGTTCAAAAAGAGATAGGATTTCCATGCATTATAAGACCTTCGTTTACTCTTGGCGGGTCTGGAGGTGGAGTTGCATACAATATAGAAGAATTTAAAACAATCTGTGAGAAAGGATTAGATTTATCTCCAACAAATGAACTATTAATAGATGAGTCTCTTTTAGGCTGGAAAGAATATGAAATGGAGGTTGTAAGAGATAAAAGTGATAACTGCATTATTATCTGCTCTATTGAGAACTTTGATCCAATGGGTGTTCATACTGGAGACTCAATAACGATAGCACCTGCACAAACTTTAACAGATAAGGAATTCCAAATAATGCGTAATGCCTCTTTTAAAATTTTAAGAGAAATAGGTGTGGAAACTGGTGGTTCAAATGTTCAATTTGCCATAAATCCAGTTGACGGTCGAATGGTTGTCATAGAAATGAATCCCAGAGTAAGTAGATCTTCTGCTTTAGCCTCAAAAGCAACTGGATTCCCTATTGCAAAAGTTGCAGCACTTTTGTCTATTGGATATACCCTTGATGAGCTTAAAAACGATATAACCTCAGGATTAACTCCTGCATCATTTGAGCCTTCAATTGATTATATTGTGACAAAAATACCAAAGTTTGCGTTTGAAAAGTTTCCACAAGCTGAACCAAGACTTTCTACACAGATGAAATCCGTTGGTGAAGTTATGTCAATTGGCTCAAATTTTCAGGAGTCTCTTCAAAAAGCCATTTGCAGTATGGAGGATGACAAATGTGGGCTAGAAAAAATTCTTGATGATAGTGAGTTAATTAATGAGAAGCTTGGATTTGAGTTAACTTTTCCAGGACCTGAAAGGCTTTTTTATATAGCAGATGCATTCAGATGCGGATGGTCTCTTGAAAAGATTTTTGATCTAACATCTATAGATCCATGGTTTTTGAGACAAATTGAAGATTTAGTTTCTGAAGAAAATGCAATTGAAGGCTCTAAGCTTGAAAACTTATCAAAGGAGAATTTCATAAGGCTTAAGACTAAAGGATTTAGTGATCAAAGAATCGCAGATTTACTTGACGAAAGCTATGAAGAAGTAAGATTAAAGAGGAAGTCGCAGAATATATTGCCTTCTTATAAGCGTGTTGATACGTGCGCTGCAGAGTTTAAAACTTCAACATGTTATATGTACTCTACTTATGAAGGTATTTGTGAGAGTGAGCCAACCTCGAAAAAGAAAATATTAGTCCTCGGAAGTGGCCCCAACAGGATAGGTCAAGGCATTGAATTTGACTATTGTTGTGTACATGCATCTCTAGCGATGCAGGAGGAAGGTTTCGAATCAATTATGGTTAATTGTAATCCTGAAACTGTCTCAACAGATTATGATGTTTCAAATAGACTTTACTTTGAGCCAATAACCTCTGAAAAAATTTTAGATATTATTGACTTAGAAAAACCCGATGGAGTCATTATTCAATTTGGCGGTCAAACTCCTCTAAAACTTTCAAATGATCTTGAGAACTATGGCGTAAATATCCTTGGAACAGAGCCTGATGCAATTGACAGATCAGAAGATAGAAAAAGGTTCCAAGAAATTATTAGTAAGCTTGATCTTCTTCAACCAAAGAATGCAACTGTGTCGAGTTTAAAAGAAGCGCTTAACAAATCAGATGAAATTGGCTTCCCGATTGTTGTAAGACCTTCATATGTTTTAGGCGGAAGGGCTATGGAGCTTGTAAATAATAAAGATGAGCTAGGTATATATATTTCCGATGCAGTGCAAGCCTCCAATGAACGACCAATACTTTTAGATCATTATCTTGATAATGCAATTGAGGTTGATGTAGATGTTGTTTCAGATGGCAAGGAGATCGTAATTGGTGGAATACTTCAACACATTGAACAAGCTGGAATTCATTCAGGTGACTCAGCTTGCTCTCTGCCACCTTATTCTCTGAGTGAGGAAATAATTAAAAAGCTAGAACTTCAGTCTAAAAAGTTAGCAGAAGAGCTGAATGTTATTGGTCTGATGAATGTTCAATTTGCAATTAAAGATAATGAAGTTTTCATTCTTGAAGTAAATCCCAGAGCATCCAGAACTGTTCCCTTTATTTCAAAATGTATTGGTAATTCTCTGGTGAAAGTTGCTGCAAAAACAATGGTTGGAAAGAGCTTAAAAGAACTAGGATTTTCAAATAAGCTACCTGAAAATATGTTTTTTGTTAAAGAAGCTGTGCTTCCATTTGATAAGTTTCCTAATGTAGATCCAATTTTAGGGCCCGAAATGAAATCTACTGGAGAGGTTATGGGCATTGGAAGAAATTTTGGTGAAGCATATGGAAAAGCACAAAAAGCTGCTAATAAAGTTCTCAGAAGAAAAGGAAAGATTTTTATAAGCGTGAAAGAAGATGATAAGAAATACTTAGATTCAATAGTAGAAAAAATAATTAGTTTTGGTTTTGAAATTATTGCTACTAAAGGGACTGCAAAATATATTAAAAAATTAGGTTTTGATGTACAGGAGATTAATAAGGTTGCTGAGGGAAGGCCACATATAGTTGATGAGCTTGTTAATGATCAAGTTTGTCTCGTTATTAATACAACTAAAGGAAGACAGTCTATAAAAGATTCTGCATCTATAAGGCAGACAGCTTTAAGAAAAAAGATTTTATGTACAACAACAATGTTCGGAGCAGATGCTTTGGTTAAGGCATTAGAAAACAAAGAAGAGGACTGGGAGTTCAGCTCGTTACAAGAAATTAACTAATCACCACAAGTTGATATAATTAGTTTATGTCTAAGGTGCCACTTACAAAAGAGGGAGAAATAATCCTCAAAGAAAGATTAACAAAGTTAAAGTTTGTTGATAGGCCTCAGATTTCAGAGGCCATTGCTGAGGCAAGAGCGCATGGGGATTTAAAAGAGAACGCTGAATATCATGCAGCAAAAGAGCAACAGGGATTAACTGAGGCTAAAATTAATGAGCTTGAGCATGCATTGTCAAATGCTCAGGTAATTGATGTTAAAGAGCTTCCTAAGACTGGAAAAGTTGTTTTCGGAGCAACTATAAAGCTCTATAACTTAGATACTGATGAGACAACCTCTTATCGAATTGTAGGAAACCTTGAATCAGATCCTGCAAATGGCATGATCTCAATTGATACGCCTATTGGTAGGGGCTTAATAGGTAAGTCTATCGGTGATGAAGTCAGCATTGAAACACCATCTGGAAAGCTCAATTTTGAGATAGAGGAAGTAGAGCATATTTAATTCATGCATGCTGATAATTGGGCTCAAAAAGCAAAATCTTTAGGATACAGATCAAGAGCTGTATTCAAGTTAATTCAAATAACTGAAAAAATAAAACAAATTAAGAATCCAAATCTAATTCTTGATATTGGAGCTGCTCCAGGTGGATGGTCTCATTATTTAGCAAATAAATATCCAAGCGCAGAAATATTTGCTATAGACATTCTAGAAATGGAACAAATTAAAGGAGTGAAGTTTATACAGGAAGATTTAAGGAATATTGAAAAAATAGATCAACTAAGCAGTTTAAAAAATAAATTTAATCTTGTGATTTCTGATTTAGCCCCAAATTTAAGTGGTATAAGCAGTATTGATGAAGAAAATATTCTTGAGCTTAATTTGCTCACTTTAGAGGGAGCAATTAAATTTTTAGATAATAACGGTGTATTTATTGTTAAAACCTTTCAAAACTCAAATCTGAAGAAATTTAGGAAAGAAATGGAAAAAAATTTAAAAATAGTTCAAACTGCTAAACCCGCTGCTTCCAAGAAGCAGTCAAAAGAGATATATTTATACGGTATTAAGTAATTATGAATGATTTTTTAAAAAATATTTTTGTATGGCTGGTTTTAGGCTCTATTATTTTTTTAGTATTTAATAATGTTGAACCAACAGCGCCAAGAGAAACTATATCTTACAGTCAATTTAAGCAGGAAGTTCTCTCAGACAGAGTATCTGAGGTAACTTATAAAGGTGACCAAATGACAATTTTTGGTCAGAGATTAGATGGTTCCAAATTTAAAACTAATCATCCTATTTATAAGTCTGATCCTGTTTTAGATGCTGCCCTGCAGGAAAATGGCGTAATCACCTCGTATGAAGAAGTCGAACAGCCATCGGTATGGTCACAATTATTAGTTGGTGCATTCCCTATATTGCTATTACTTGCGATATTTTTCTTTTTTATGAGGCAAATGCAAGGAAGCATGTCCGGTAGAGGCGGACCAATGTCTTTTGGAAAAAGTAAAGCTAAATTAATGGAAGGTGGAAAGGTTAAGACTACATTTAAAGATGTGGCTGGTTGTGAGGAAGCAAAACAAGATGTTCAGGAGCTTGTAGATTATTTAAAAGACCCAACAAGATTCCAAAAAGTTGGTGGAAAGATACCAAGAGGTGTTTTGATGGTGGGCCCTCCAGGTACTGGTAAGACTCTTCTTGCCAGAGCTACTGCAGGTGAGGCCAGAGTACCTTTCTTTAGTATTTCCGGTTCTGATTTTGTTGAAATGTTCGTTGGTGTTGGTGCCTCAAGAGTAAGGGATATGTTTGATCAAGCAAAAAAGAATTCTCCATGTATTGTGTTCATTGATGAAATAGATGCCGTTGGAAGGCATAGAGGAGCAGGTCTTGGCGGAGGACATGATGAGAGAGAGCAGACC
>LUMR01000202.1_pt1 | contig 18129 bp, 17 predicted proteins | sample 730041 | NCBI WGS metagenome assembly LUMR01 (sample SAMN03860258, study PRJNA289734) | marine metagenome | biome: seawater column; feature: ocean; material: water; isolation source: Red Sea water column Station 12 - depth 10m | place: Saudi Arabia: Red Sea | collected 2011-10-15 | depth 10 m | reverse complement strand
TATCCATTAAATTTCATTCTTTCAGCAACCGCACCTGAAACAATTGTTGCTGCTGTTGCAACAAACATTGCTTGGAATACAAAATATGTCATGTATTCAGCCTGATTTGTTTTAAAAAAGAATAAATCAGTTCCAAAATAACCATTAAAACTTTTTCCAAACATCAAGCCAAAACCAAATAGCCAGAAAATTACAACTGCAAGACCAAAGTCAGCAGCATTTTTAAGAGCAACGTTAATGCTATTTTTGTGCCTTGAAAGACCTGTTTCCATACACATAAAACCTGCTTGCATAATGAAAACAAGAATTGCACAATCTATAACCCAAAGGGTATCAACAAATGATTTTACCGATTCCAGATCTACACTCTCCATCTTTTCCTCTAAGTTATTATAAAAAAGTATACATCATAGATAATAGATGCTCAAAATAGGTTATTATTCTTTTTTCTTCCAAATATAATAGAATATATAAGGAGATACAGCTGGGACTATCCCAAACCAAAACCATTCATCCCATCTAAAGCTTTTATCTAGCATTGGACTTTTTAATCCATTCCACCATGTTAAATATCCAATTAGTATTATCCAAGCTAAACTTATAGTTAAATAAATTTTAATATTTTTTGGTAAACCACCCGAGAATACTACTTTTACTTTTTCTAAAATTTCTTGATAGTTCATTAGATATTTAGCAATTAGTTCTAACGAAAGTACCTAAAGCTGTCATGGTAATTTCACAATTACCACCATTTTCTTTTGCAAAAACTTTATAATTTGTTGCATCATTTGCGACACATAATTCGTAGCCCATTTCACTAGTGATACTATCAGTGCCACCTAATAAATTAGTTTCTATTGCACTTGATGTGGTACTTGTTGGATTGCACGATGTGCCATTACTATTTCTGTAATACATGCCGTTATCGGAATAGTATTCTGTTTGGCCTAAAGATATTTGTTGCATAACATTCTCAGCAGATCTTTTTTTGGCTGAGCCTACATATCCATTATAACTCATGATACCAATAGCAGCTATAATTCCAAGAATTGCTACAACTACCAAAAGCTCAATAAGGGTAAACCCAGAGCTTTTGGAAGTCATAAGAATTTTCTAATTTAACTTTTACTCTACTACGACAGAATTTTCAGAAACGTTACCTGATGTTCCGCATTCGCTATCTTCTGTAAAGCAAGTTTTAACGTCTATCGTGTTAGAACTGGAACTATTATCAGTTAAATTCGTATATCCACCATTTGCAGAGCTAGATGATGAGTCACCAGTGTTCGGTCTTACTGCTTTTTTCGAAGTATCGTATGGGTTTTTAAAATCTGCTAATGCTAATGCTGCAGCGTCCTTAACAGTTTTTCTAGTTTTACCTGAGCAAGTAAGATTGCCTCCCATAGCTGTTGACTCTCCTAAATTACATTTTTGTAATTCTGCTGCTATGTATTTAACAACTGCTGAATGATTTGATTTAGCTGCTTGTTTTTTAGCTCCGGATGTGTAGCCCGAGTATGCAACAACTCCAACTGCTGCAAGAATACCAATAATTGCTACAACAACCAATAATTCTATAAGTGTAAATCCTTTATTATTTTTTTTCATAAGTTATGATCCTATAATTAATAAAAATATGTGTATACATATAAATTATATCTTTTAAAAGGCAATATCTATACTTCAATTGTAATCAAAATGGGTCATTTTTGTTGATTTAGCAAGGAAATCTAATAAATATTAAGAATTATGTCATACAAAGTTACTGAGGAAGGTAACATATCAACTGTTCATCTAGATGGTGAAATAGATATGGATGTCACTGAAAAGGCAAAAGAGATTATTATGCCTTTAATTGAAGCAAAAACACCAAAAAGCGACTGAACTTGGAACGAAAGTTGTGCTGAAAGAAATTAGTAAGTCAGTTCTCAAAGTAATTATGATGGCAAAACTTGAACAAATTTTAAATTTGGACTGATAAATGAATGTTGCAATAAAATCTATAACTGAACAAAGAGATTTTGTTGTTAGATCATCAAGTTTAAAAGAAGTAAGATCATTCTCAAGAGAAGTATTTGAGAAAGTAAATATTAATCAAGATTTAAAAGATGAATTAGTACTTGCTATTGCAGAAGCGGCACAAAATATTGTTAAGCATGCATACCAAGGTGAAGACACAGATGATAAAATGGAGATTAAAATTTCACTTGAAAACGGTCAACTTGAAATTGGTTTTTTTGACAAAGGAAGACCGGTTGATAAAGGAAATGTCAGACACAGAAAAATAGATGATATTAAACCAGGTGGATTAGGAACTTTTTTTATTCAACAAATAATGGACGCTGTTGTTTTTAAAGAAGGTGAGAAGCCTTGGATAAATCATTTAGTCTTAACTAAAAATTTAAACTCTTAACCGCCAATAATTGCACCAACATTAAAGATTGGTGAATACATGGCGATCATCAATCCACCAATCATTGTTCCCATAAATACAATCATTATAGGTTCAATTAAACTAGACATATTATCAACCGCTGTATCAAATTCTTCTTCATAGTAAGAAGATACAGAAGTAAACATTTCATCTAAATTTCCTGTTTGCTCACCAACAGAAATTAGCTGACTGAAGGTAGGTGGAAAAACTGGTTCTTTTAAAAATAATTTTGTAAGAGTGTCTCCTGAAAAAACTCCTTTTTTTACATTTTCTAAAGCTTGAGTTACAACATCATTATTACTTACTTGTTTTGCGATTTCTATACTTTCTAAAAGGTTTACTCCTGCTGCACTAAGATTACCCATTATTAATGAAATTCTAGCAATCAGTGATTTTAAAATCATATCGCCAAAAACTGGCATCTTTAAAACTCGTTGGTGCCACTTATATCTAATTGTAGGAATTTTAGTTGTTGTATATTTAAATATCACAAAACCTATTATTGATACTATTCCAAGTGTTAGTCCGCCAGCACCTCTCATAAAATTACTTGCATTCATAATGACAGCTGTTGGGGTAGGTAATGCAACACCCATTCCTTCATACATTTCCGCAAATACTGGGACAACTTTAATTAACATGAACACCATTACAGTTATTGCAACAGTAAACATAACTACTGGATAGGTTAATGCACTTTTAATTTTCTTTTTAACTTTTTCTCTTTTTTCTAATGAATCTACTAATTTTAAGAGGAAATCATCAAGTTTACCGCTGGCCTCTCCAGCTTTAATCAAATTTATATAAATATTATCAAATATCTTTGGATATTTTTCAAAACATTTAGAGAGAGTTATACCACCTTCTAAATTTTTTCTAATATCTTCAATAATTTCTTTCATAGTAGGGTGTTCTATTTGGTCTCTAAGCATCGTTAAAACATTTAAAATTGGCAAACCTGCTTTTACCATTGTTGCAAATTGCTTAGAGAAAAGCATTACATCCGCTGGAGTGACTTTTTTCTTACCAAAAGAAAAGCCACTTTTTTTGCCCTTTTCTTTTTCAGCTTTTTTCTTTTTAAGTTTGGTTAAGTTGGTGATGATTATTTTTTGCTCTTTAAGTTTAAAAGAAGCTTCTTCTTGATTTATAGCCTCTATTTCACCCTCAATATATTTACCTGCGGAAATTCCTTTGTAAGAAAAAGTTTCGGCTGACATTTACTACTCCATAGAGAGAACTCTATCATACTCTCTAAAATTAAGATCACCTGTAAGAATTAACTCTCTTCCCATATCTTGCATTGTCCTAAAACCTTCATTTGAAGCAATTTCTTTAAGTTCTGGCGTTGTAGCTTTTCTTAGAATTGCTTCTTTTATTGGTTTTGTGACATTTAAAATTTCATAAATACCCATTCGGCCTTTGTAACCAGTATCTTTACATTTAGGACAGCCACTACCTTTTTGAACTTTTGCCCTTGAAGCCTGTTCAACTGTAAATCCCAAATCAGCTAAAGCCTTGGGGGTTATGTCTTCATCTGGCACTCTACATTCTGAGCAGGTTTTTCTTGCTAATCTTTGTGCCAAAACAAGTGAAACAGCTGCACTAATCAAATAATCGGGTGTTCCCATGTTTTGTAATCTTGTAATGGTGCTTGGTGCATCATTTGTGTGAAGTGTACTGAATACTAAGTGACCTGTTAATGCAGCCTTTAATCCAATATCAACTGTTTCTTTATCCCTCATCTCACCAACAAGAATTATTTCTGGGTCTTGTCTTAAAAAAGATCTTAGGGCAGTTGAAAAATTAAAACCAATATCATCTTTAATTTGAACTTGTCCAACACCATCCAATTCATATTCAACTGGATCCTCAGCTGTTAAAATATTAAGGTGAGGTTTAGAAACCTCTTTTAGAATACTATAAAGTGTTGTTGTTTTACCTGATCCAGTAGGACCTGTTACAAGAACCAAACCTTGTGTGCCATGAATTGCTTTTCTTAAATTTTTTAAATCGTTTTCTTCAAAATTAAGTTGTTCTAAACTGATGTCTCCTGCATCTTTATTTAAAACCCTCATAACTATTCTTTCATTAGTTGCGGTTGGCAAAATTGAAAGACGAAGGTCAACTACTTTTCCATCAATTTTAAAAGGGATCGCTCCATCTTGAGGAAGTCTTCTTTCAGCAATATCTAGTTTTCCCATAATCTTAAATCTTGTGACTACAGCTCCATAATTTGAATGAAGAAATTTTTTAAAGTGTTCTTGTTCTTGTAAAATTCCGTCTAATCTATACCTAACTCTTGATGTAAATCGATAAGGTTCAATATGAATATCTGAAACTCCTGATTTAATTGCTTCTGCTACAACTGCTGTACTAAATTTAATTACTTCAGACTCGTTTTCTATAGCTTCAATGTCTTCTTCAGGTGGTTTTTCTAAAACTTCTGCTTGATCATCTACATCGTAGTCAAATGTTTTAGTCTTCTCAGCATTAGTTTGTCTAATATCAGAAATAGTTCTTTCACCGTCCGCTAGCAATTTATCTACAAAGTTTGAAATATCAGAAACTTTTGCTGCATGCAGTTCAATATCCATTTTTGTAATTGTTCGTAAATTTCTCATTAAACTCAATTTTGAAGTATCAGATATTGCTATGTGCAATACCTTTCCCTCAATTTTGAAAGGAGCTATAAAGTTCATATTAATGTAATTAGATGGAAGAATAGCTTTCAATTCATCAGTTATAGAAACTGTGGACAAATCTACTACATCTAATGATTGGTCTTTTACTAAAAGATCTAAAATTTTTTCTTCATCAGTTAGATTTAACTCAAATACAGCGTCTAATTGAGATTTTTCTCCTTCACCAGATATTTTTTTAATCTCAACTAAATCTTTCCCTGAAATAATATCCTGATCGATAAGAATATTAATTAAATTAATCTCAGACTCTCTACTAATATTTATCATTATAAAATTCTTGGTGCTATAAACACTAACAATTCATCTAGGTTATCAGAATTTTCAGTCCCTTTAAAGAGATTACCTATTACAGGCATATTACCTATAGCTGGAACTTGATCTTTAGATTTTGATAAAACATTCTTTTTAATTCCACCAATTACTACTATATCGCCATCCGCCACTAATAATTTTGTTACAATTTCCATTTTGTTAACTGCCGGGGTATCACCTGCAACTGATCTATTTGGTGTATCATTATTAACTTGAATACTTAATAAAACGTTTCCATCTCCGATAATACTAGGAGTGACCTCTAATTTAAGAGCCGCTTCCTTGAAAGATACTTGAGATCCTCCGCCCTCTCCTGGAGCTTCATATGGTATTTCCTCACCTTGTGTAACGGTTGCTACTTGATTATCGAGTGTGAACACTTTAGGATTAGAAATAGTTTTACCCATTCCCATTCTTTCTAATGCTGTAATTTCTGCTTTTAAAACACCTGAACCTGTTCTTCTTAATATTCCAATACCACTTGTTGGATTTGTGATTGCAAAGTTTGCTAAACTATCTGTTGCATCACCGAGATTAGCTGCTCCACCTGGTTCTGTACCTAAAGCACTTCCAGCGCTTCCACCTGATAATCCACCGGCAACTTTACCAGCTCTTTGATAATATCCACCAAGTCTTGTTCCTAGTGCTTTTTCAAAATCAGAATTTGCTTCAACTATAAAAGCTTCTATTAAAACTTGTTTTGTTCTTATATCTATTTCTTTAATAACTTTATCAACTACATCTAAATCTTTTTCTTTTCCTCTTACTATTATAGATCTAGTTGTTTTTTCTTCGGTAATTTGGATTGGTGTATAAGAACTGTCACCTGCTGTTGAAGTAAACAACTCATCAATAGTTTGTTTAGCTTGTGCTGGAGTTATATAATAAAGTCTGAAAATCTCAGAATATATTGGCTCAACACTATCTTCTAATTCTACTTTCTTTTTAACAGCTTGTGCTCTTTCAGACTTATACGTCTCTTGTGCTGTTAACGTTTCAGGAGAATGAACTCTTATTAAGTTGCTAGATACATCAACATCTGATGCATAGTTTTTCATATCTAAAAGTGCTTGAAAAGCTTTGTCCCATGGGACATCGATTAATTCAGCAGATATTGCTCCTGCAACTTCATCTCCAACGAGTACATTTATCTCTCCTATTTTACCCATCAATTTCATAGTTTCTTTATAATCTAGATTTTTAAACTTAAGAGTAACTCTTTGTTTTAATAATGGATAATCATCAGGTATTATTAAGTAATTTCTTTGTGCCTCAGATGATATTTTTTTTCTTTTTCCAAGTTTTTTTGCATCACCTTCAATAGGTTTAGGACCCATTTCTAAAGTTTTTGCGATTTCTGATTGTCCACTACTTACAATATCTTTATCTTTAATAAGAGGTGTATTGTGTTTGAAAGGCTTGTCATATTTTTTCAAATTTTGACAAGCATTTAATGCAACTAATAAAAATAATAATCCAAAATATGTTAATATTTTTTTAATAGTCATCTGACTCCCGGACCTGATTATTAAAATCAATTATCATGAATTTACCATCATCTTTTTTAAATATTGCCTCTGTTAATCTCAGATCAACTAATTGTATTTCTCCAAGATATTGACCCAAAGTCATTGTTAAAACTTCTCCACCAGAATTAACTAAAGAAATGTAACTATAATCTTTTCCAGAGATAAGTCCTGCTAATTTAAAATTATATAAGCTCATTTCATTATCTTGCTCATCTTGTGGTATGCTTGTTGAAGATGAAGTTCCCTCATTTCCTGCAAATGGATCGTTTAATGGAACTTCTTCATCTTCCTCCATTTCTTTAACAATTTCTTTTGCTGCATCTAGGACTTCTTGTTTTTGATCATGATTATCCGCAAACGCAAAGTTTGCCATAAAAGAAAATATTATGATGAATAGAATTTTAAAAAAATTCATCTGGTAATCCTACTATTGTTAATTCACCTTGCGCCATTATCGCTCCAGTTGAATCGTTTTGTACTATACTTATGGTCTCTTTGTCAAAATTTAACATTTTATTTTGTCTAGAAACTGCTCTTTTGAACTTTATGTAACCTAAAAAATTCCCTTTGATTTCATAATCTACAGGTATTTGATAATAAGAAACCATATCCCTTGTAATATTATTTTCTGCTTGTTGAGTAACTCCTTGTTTAAATACTGGCTTAGGTTTTTTCTTTTCAATTTTTGATATTACCAATCCATTAACAGCAGCATACTTACTTAAACTTTCATAAAGATCTTCAACTTCAGCTTTTGAATGAAATAGAGTTGAAGTTTTATCAAAATCTGGTTTCATTTCCTTAATTCTTGATTTGAAAGTAATTATTTCATTATCAAATTGTGAGATCTCATTTTGCTTTGCTATTTTGTCATTGTATTTAGCTTTTCTTTCTTTGACCATTGGATTTAAAATTACATAGTAAATTATTAAAAATAAAATTATTGCTCCAAAACCAGATCCAAATTTGATTAAAGTTTTTTTATCTACAGCAGCTAGCTTCTGCTTTAGATCATCCATAGTTATGTTTTTTAAATCCATTATACTTGCTCCAATACACAGGCTACTTTAAAGCCCTTCATAGTTTGTGATCCCTGCTGCTGGCCTTGAGGTAGTGTCATACTTGCCAATGAAGCTTGTGAGATCAATTTTTTATTGTTCAAATTGCTAATTAATTTTAAGATATCTTGATCACTAAATGCTGTTCCTTCAATAACAACTAAATCTGTACCATTATATTCTATTTTACTAAATTTAACTCTTTTTGGAACTGCAGAAGCGATCTGTGCTAATACTCTAAAGCTTACTGTTTTATTAGACTTAATTGATTTACTTAATTGAAGTGACTTAAGCATAAAACCAATTTCTTTTGCATATTTATTTTTCTCTAAAGTTTTAAGCTCATGCGTTTGTAAAATTTCATCATAACCTTCTATTTTTTTATTAAGATCTGTAATTTGCCAGAATGATAAACCAAATAATACTACATAGATAAGTGATACTATTCCAACTACTCCTTTGAACGCAAAATTTGAAAAAGCTTTTGCTTTTTTCTGAGCAATCATATTTTCTCTATTAGGTAAAAGGTTAATATTTTTAACAGCTGTAACAAATTTATAGTAACCAAAGACATCTAGTTTTCTAAATGCAAGCCCCATCACTGTTGAAAAATATGAACGGTTGTCCATTTTAATATCATTCTCTAATTGTGCAGGAATTTTTATTCCATCAAAAGGATCAAATAAATTGTATCCGGTGTTAACCATATTTTTTCTAAAGCTACCAAGATAATCTTCAACATTTTGTAGATTTGAAGTAACTTTTAAATTTCTAATTCTTTTTTCATATTTTTGTTCAAAGTCTTGAACTGCTTGTTTGACTTGCGTCATATATCTTCTAACAAGTGCATCCATCTCTTCTTGATTATTGCTTTCTTGAAGTGTTTTTCTATCTTGAGCTCTAATAAAAATATCAGTTATAATTGGATTGTTTTCGTAAAGTATCATTACATAGTTTTCATCTAAACCAAATTCTAGAACAGCAGTTAAGTTAGAGTCTTCAATTGAACCTGCAATTTGATTAATTTGATCAACAGCAGATTTTAATGCAAAACATTTAACATCTATAATAACAGCATTTAATCCACCTTTTTTAATAATGTCTGTATAGCTATTAATGTCTGATAATTTTGATGCCACAAAAAGGATATCCATTGTGTTTCCTGTTTTGTCTCTATTTATTACTTGATGGAATATAGAATAGTCATTTAAATTATCAGTTAATTGAACTAAGTTTTCCCAAAGTGAGTCTGTATCTATCGCTTTATTTAATTCTTCATCAGTCATTAAAGGTGCAGTTACAACTCTTATAATTGCGCTAGTTACTGGAATTGCGATCGCAGCGTTAGTCGTATTAATTTTAGATTTTTGTAAAGCTAATTTTAATTCATCAGCAACTTTGTCAGGATTTTCAAGTACTGTTCCATTTTCTGGAATACCCTCAAATTTATGAACATAAAATTTATCTAAAACCCATTGATTGGCTTTGTTGCTCGAAACTTGCGATAATCTTATCTCTGTAGGAGTAAGTTCAACTCCTAAAATTTCCTCACCTTTAATTGATTGTTTACCTAATCTATTTTTAAGAAGCTTACTAAAAAATCCTTCTTTCTTTTTGCTTTCCCCTCCTTGAGGTACTGGAGGTGCATTTGCATCATCTTTTTTTTTCTTTTTAAATAAATTTGCAAAAGGATTTTTCATAAATTTTATAAACGAATTTTAACTTTATACTCAACTTTTACTAGAATAAAAACACCTGATATTCAAATTGGGTTTTTTACAAAAATTAATTGGTAAAACAAGTCAATTTTATAGTACAAAGGGTTTTATGTTTGAAAAGTTAGAACAACTAGCCAAAGATAATAAAAAAATCTCTGATTTTCATATCAGAGCAGGATCTCCACTTGCATATAGACAAACTGGAGAAATAATAAAAGTCCAGGAAGTCATGGTTACAGCTCAAGATCTAAAAGATCTGCTTTCAATGAATTGTAATGAACATGAATTAAATAAATTTGAAAAAACACACGAACTTGATACATCTGTTACCCTAAGTGGATTAAGATTTAGAGCGAATTTTTATAAAACGATTAATGGACCTGCATGTGTTTGCAGAAGAGTTGAAAGCAAAATTCCAGATATGGAACAATTCAACTTACCACAAGCTCTCTATGACATTGTTGATTTTCATAAAGGTTTAGTTTTAGTAACAGGTCCAACTGGCTCTGGTAAATCAACAACACTTGCAGCAATAGTAAATGAAATTAATAAAACAAGAACTGCAAATATAATCACAGTTGAGGACCCTGTAGAATTTATTCATAAAGACAATAAAAGTATTGTCTCTCATAGAGAGGTAGGAAAACAAACAGAAACTTTTGCAGCGGCATTAAAAGCAGCTTTAAGAGAAGACCCTGATGTAATCCTTGTTGGTGAGATGAGAGATCTTGAAACAATAAGTCTTGCATTAACAGCAGCAGAAACTGGTCACTTAGTATTTGGAACTTTGCACACGAGTGGTGCACCGAGTACAATTAACAGAATAATAGATGTGTTTCCTCCTGAACAACAAGAACAAATTCGAGCTCAAATTTCAACTTCTCTTAAAATGGTTGTGACCCAAAGATTGTTAAAGACTAGAGACGGTGCAGGAAGAGTTGGTGCATTTGAAATAATGAAATGTACCGCACCTATACAAAACTTGATTAGAGAAGCAAAAATTCACCAAATTCCAAGTATAATGCAAACTGCCGTTAGAGATGGAATGATTACCATGGAAAAATCTCTTGAAGAATTAGCGAAATCAGGGAAAATAGATCCAGGTGCAGCAAGATCAGAACATTAAAGGATTTACAATTTTAGAGTTACTAGTTGTTATTACAATAGTAGCAATTATTTCCGCTGTTGCTTATCCAAATTTTTCAAATTGGCGACAAGATAGAGAGTTAAGAGCTGCAATGGAAAAAGCGGCAACTATGCTTTCATCTGTAAATACATTATCTCAAAGAGGAAATTATCCCTTTGTTCAATTTAGAGTAACACCCAATGGAACTACATCAACAAAATTTATTTCAAAAGGAATGGATGCAACTTCGTTATCAATAAAATTAAATAATGCACAAACTATTGAATGTAATACTTCTAGTGGTAGTTATTGGGATAATAACCAAGTTGACGAAACTACAAAAAAAATATCAACACATATTAGCAAAGACGGTGCTGTTTGTTTTTCTAAAGATGGAAGTTATTTTAAAGCACATGGAACTTTAAAAAATAATTTAAATGTAACAGTCGAAAATAGATCAACAAACCAATATTTGATACTTTGCACAACATCAAACGCAAGTAATGGTGGCAAATGTCCTTTAGATCAAGGAGGTGGATTGGAAAAACCTGCGTACTTGGTTGAATGGACTAGATTTGGTAATATAAGTAAATTTAAATGGAGTGGAAGTGATTGGACTAGGCAAAACTAAATTATCAGAAAAAGGAATGACCTTGCTTGAAGCTTTGGTTTCAACTGCAATTATAGGCATTGGATTTGTTGCAGTTTTTCAGATGGTTAATTATTCAGTTCAATCAATTGATGTTTCTGGAGAGAGAACAAAGGCAAATTATTTGGTATCTATGGTAGCAGAAGACTTAATTTCTGAAAGAGACTCAAACTCTCCTACTACAGATGTAAAATTTAAAGATTATTTAATAAATAATTCTTGGAGTATGGCAAACTGTTCTAATAGAGGCACATCTTCCACTAATTTTAATAATGCAGTCCAAAACAAATTTCAAAAATGGGATAAAAGATTTTCTAGAGAAAGACTAAAATGTAAGGGAAATAAAGATAATAAAATTCTCAAAATTTATGAAATCTGCAATAACAATGCTGCAACAAATAACTGCAAATACAACAATACTACAAATTACAAAGGTAATGGTGTTTACGAAAAATGGTATCTAGGAAAAATGGAAGTCAATCTAAACGACGGCAAAAAGAAAAAATATTTATATTTTCAATTTAATTAATGAAAAAAAAATTAAGCAATATTGCAGGTGTAACTTTAATAGAAATTCTAATTGGAATTTTAATTTCTGTAGTGATGATGGGTGCTATGTTCACCTCTTACACCGTAGTTAATAATACTTACTCTCAAGTTACTGATCGAGCAAAAATTTCAACAGCTGGAAGAGATGTTGTTGGAATGATCATGAGAGATGTTAGAAATGCTGGATTTACCTATTTCAATGATAATATCAAAACTTCAAATGAACATATTCCAATTCTAATTACTAAATATGTAAATTTTTCAGAATGCGATAAAATCGATATCGTTTATGGAGATGTAAATTATAAACAAGGAAGAACACCTGCTTACATATACGAGAGATATAAAATAACCTACAAATGCAAAAAATCTACTATTCCTGATAAAACGCAACCGCAATTAGGTGGAGGTGGATACCCTCCAATCGATGCTTTTGCTGTTTATAAAAAAAAAGTTAAATGGAATAATACATCAGGTAGATGGGATGATCCTACAACAGATAACAATGATAAAACATATGATGATCAACTGGTTGTAGACTACGTTGATGATATGATTTTTAATCCTGTTGACGAAAAAGGAATGTTAATCAATCCACCGCCATCTGCAACAAATGTAAATAAAGATTTAATTTATAAAATTAAAACTGTTGATATCGCATTAACTGTTAGATCGACAAAAAATTTCTTTAGAAATTCAAAAATTAGAGATGTATTTGCATTAAATGACTCAACTAGAAATAAAAAGAAAACTGATAAATATTTAAGAGATACGATTATCGTAACTGCTCACGCAAGAAATTTGGGAATGGAATAATGAGAAAAAATGAACAAGGTTTTGCGCTAGTATTATCTTTAGTCTTAATGCTTGCAATGTCATTAATGGGAGGGGCATTAATTGTAATACCCTGGAGCACTCAAAATCATACAAGAGATACATCTAAGAGAAATTTACCTGCTAATAACACTCAATGGAATGGTAATATGGCAAATTACAGGATGAATTATAATTCTAGCAATAGCTCTCTTTATTATAATACAGAAAATTTCTGCGCAAATAGCTTTAAGGACTTAGACAAGGTTAGATTAAGTGGAAATTTCTATGATGTTGTAGCCGCACAAAGTTGGAATTTTGGAAAATTGGTTCGTGATAGTTTTAATTCTGCAACTAATGATGAGAGAAAAGAAGCTGAAAAACTTTATAATTACTTTTATGAATTTTTTGTCATAAGAATTGGTGCAGCGCCTTTCAGAGGTACTGGTTCTAGTGTCAAAAAAGGCTCAACTGATAAAGGAAATGATGGAATGGCTTATCGAATTTATGGCTGCGGTTTAAAGAAGGGTAGCGAAAGAATGGTAGTTGCTTTAGAAAGTGTGATTGTATTACCTAAATAAAATGACGACAAATATAATGAGTTATACTAATATTTCTAAATCTTTATGAAAAATTTAATCAAATTTATTATAATTTTCTTTATCTTGAGCACACCTGTCCAAGCTGCTTGTGATTTTTTAATTGATATTGGCGATAACGGCAAAAAAGTTTTTGATAAATTTGATAAGCCGCTACCAGGATATAAAGGACAATATTATTTGCCTGTTCCATCACCAGAGTTATGTCCAAATGATAATTTAAATGATGATATTGCAGTAGAATATGTATTTTTAGGCGAAACAGAAGATGCTGCAAAATTAGCAGCTATTAGAATGATTGTTATGAATGATGGTAAAAATACTGAGAATAACAAATTAACATTAATGAGATACGTTAAAAAAGTTTATGGTGATTTCGATACAGGGCAAAATCCACAAATTTTTGATAGTTTCAAAATTTGGGAAAAAAGTAATAATGATGTCATTGTATATAAAAGAATGCTTGGTGAAGAAGAACTTTTTGAAGAAGAATTAATGATTACAACTGTAGAATACGATGAAAAATTAGGTAAATTTTACTATGATCTTGAAGTTGAGTTAGAGAAAATGGAGCAAGAACAATAATTATGAAATTAAAACTTTTAATTTTAAAAATCATTTTAATTTTATCTTTTTTTTCAAATAATAGTTTTGCAAAAAATTTACCGCCTGGTTCTGGAATATCCGATGTTCCAGCTAATGTATTAATCCTTTTAGATAAGTCTGGAAGTATGAGTGCTAGAATGACGAGTGGAGATGGGTTTTCTTATCCTTACAGTGTTGCAACAGATAGTAGTGGCGATGTTTATGTTGGTCAATACTGGATACGTGGAATAAAAAAATTTACTTATTCAACAAAGAAAGGTGATACCAGCTTTGGAAGTAATGGAACTTATAGAGGACGCGGCAATTGTAGATCTTATTATCCAATGAATATGAAGGTGCATAATAATAAGTTGTATGTTGCTTCTTATTATCAAAGAAGAATTTTTAGAATTGATCTTGCAAGCGGTAGCTGTGATTGGAACCAATATTTAAATTATCCAAGAAATATCTCTATTGCGCAAAATTTTTTATATGCGTCAGGAAATGGGGGCATGTTGACTTATAACATATCTGGAGCAACTCCTTCAAAAATAAGTTGCTCTTGGGGCGGTAATTTATCTTCTTTCGCTCGTTATTATGGTCAGACTGCAGATTATAAAAGAGAAAATTATTATGTGCATTATTATCGTTACATTTATAGATACACCATTGGAAGTAACGGTTGCATAAATACAAATTATTCTAGCAGAATATTTGTTGGTTATTGGTACTACTCATATGGAATGGATCATCATCCATCAAATGAATTTATTTTATATGGTAGTGATTGGAGAAATCATAGAGTTACTAAAGTTACATTAAACTCATCAAGAAATAGTTATACTGCAATAAAAAATATTGGTAGATACGGAAGAAATGCATCAAAAACTGGTAATGTTCGAATGTATGGTCCATGGGGTATAACCGTAGATAAAACTAACAATAGAGTTTTAAGTGCCAGTTATTATAAATCAAGTGTTAATGCTTTTGATCTGGATTTAAATTTTGATAAAGAATTTGGCGGAGGTGCTGGAACAAGAATGACAGGTGCCCATGAAGCTATTCAATCAATTGTTACAGATAGTTCTTTAACAGCAGGAGTAAATTTTGGATTTGGTTACTGGTCTTGGGATAATAATGGGTCTGGTTTTAGATCTTGGAGTGGCGATATAACTAATGGAAGAGCCACTCCTTGTACTAGTAGAGCCTGTATTAAAGTAAGAGCTCATAAACAGGGGGCGGCAAAAATCAATTCGATCATAAAATCAGTTCAGCCTGGTGGTGGAACGAATGCTGACAACTGGGCAAAACAAGCTGAAGAATATTATTTGCATAGTACTTTATCTCCAATAGATAAAAACTTAACTTGTCAGAATAGTTATGTTTTAGTTATAGGTGATGGAGATTGGTGGAATCACAACGGTGCTGCAAGGAGAGTTTCAAAATTATTAAATTCACATAAGATAAAAACTTTTACTGTAGCTTATGGAACAGGACTATCAAATAATGGTATAAGAAACTTTAATAGGATGGCTCAAGCAGGTGGAACTAATAGCGTTATTGTTGCAAGAACCACTCAATCTCTAAAGACGCAATTAAAAGCCGCCATATCGCAAATAATTGCTCAAAAATTATCTTTCTCTGCACCTGCAATTACAGCAACGATTGAACAAGGTGGATCTTTATATCAAGCACAATTTGATTATGAACAAAATAAAGAGTGGAAAGGAACCTTAAAAAGTACTGCCATAGACTCTAATGGAGTTGTTGGTAAAAAGAATTGGGATGCAGCCGAATTGCTAGAAAAAAGAAAAACAGATGACAGAAAAATTTGGACCCACCTTCCAAATACATCTGCAAATTCTGGTTATAGTAATTTAAATAATTGGGTAACATCAAACTATAAAGATATTAATAAATTGTTTACTCATACAAATAATGAAGTGCCAAATTATCATAGTAAAAGTGATAACCCTACTAATACACAAAGATGTAAAAATGTTGCTTCAGTTCAAAATGATAATGAAGATGACATTAAAGGCCTAATACAGTTTGTTAGAGGACAAGATTATTTTGATTATGATGGTGATTGTAATTTAACTGAAACAAGACCTAACCCTCTTGGAGATATTTATCATTCTGAATTAGTAGTGGTTTCAAAACCATCAGCTGAAACTGCATTTGCCGGAAGAAATCAAGAAGCTTATTGGAGATCATTAAAAAATTATTCTTCATTTGCACAAAAACATTCTTCAAGAAAAGAAACAGTTTATGTTGGTGCAAATGATGGCATGCTTCATGCATTTGATGGAAAAACTGGTAAAGAAATTTGGGCATTTGTTCCACCATTTATTGCATCAACTATGCCAAACATGGTTAACGTAAATTTAAATAGAAGCGGGGTTGGTGGATCTAATGCTATTTACGGTGTTGATGGATCCGTTACTGCGCATGATATGTTTTATAAAGGTCCTTACGATAGTAAAAAAGAATGGCATACAATACTTATGGTTCCATATGGTAGGGGTGGTGCAGGATTTTCTGTGTTAGATATTACAGATCGAGATGCACCAATGCATCTATATTCAGTGCTTAATGATGGAATTCAAACTCAAGTCCATGTAATGGATCATAACGGGACTATCTCAAGTTATGATTACATCAAAAAGATTTATGATTTAGCAAGTTTCTTTGAGTCTATTACTGTAAGTTCGAATAATAAAGGTGACTTAACATGTAAAAGCGATCAATCAACTGATTGTCAGGAAAGCAATGTTTGGACTTTAGATGTTCCTAATTTGAGTAAATCAGATGTTTCAATATTAATTGACGACAAACCATTTACTAATTTTACAGTGAAGGCCTCTACAATCACAATACCTGCACCTCCTAGTGGTGGGCAAGCTCAAACAAAGCCAGCAACTGAAATAACATTACAAAATAAAACATTAAAATTTTATGGATCAGATCCATGTGCAAGCAATCCAAATGCAGCCTGTAACAAAGAAAGTTCAAATATGGCCTTACATATTAAACCTGGCTCTGCACAAACTGGGGTAATATCCCAACCTGAATACGATTATAGTGAATTAGGTGGAACTTGGTCATCTCCTAGAATTATAAGAATGCCAAATCAAGGTCCTGGAGATAATAATTTAGAGGATGATATTTATGTAGCAATTATGGGTGGAGGATACGGTGTTCAAAACTCAGGTGTTGGTTCTAATTTAACAATTGTTAATCTTGAGGATACAACGTTCCCAGGTAAACTTGAAAAAAGAATAGACATAGAGGATATGCTGACGAATGATATCGTTAATTCAACACCAGGTTCACCAGTTGTAATTACAGCAGATACCGCAAGAGGAATTGATTTTAGAGGTGCGCTTGTCTACATCAGTGATCTTGAAGGAAAAATTACCAAGTTTAATTTAACAAATAATAGAACTGATGGAACAGGTAAAGCTTTAAAGATGTATGATAGCACAACATTATTTAAAGCAGGTTCAAACCAAACTAATGGAAGGTATATGTATCATTCTATGGATGCAACAATTGGACAAACTACTAATTCATTGTGGTTATATGCTGGAACTGGAGATTACGAGAGAATAGGAAATACAAGTAATGGTACAGACAACTTAATGATTGGTATTAGAGATCCTCATTATCCAGAATATAGAGATGTAGCGGTTCCTAAAAAAGCTGCTGATTTAACGAAATGTAAAAATACTACAAAGGACAAAACAGGTAATAAATGTCCAACTTCAACAGATACCGGTTGGTATATAAAATTAGATAAATCTCAGAAAGTTACTGCTGAACCAACAGTATCAAGTGGGCTGGTATATTTTCCAATTTATCAACCAACATCATCGGTTAATAAATGTAGTCTCGGTGATGCATTTATTTGTGGAGTTGATGATGAATGTGGAACAAATTTTTCATCTAAACTTAAAAATTTGAGAAGAGGAGATACTTGTAAATATGTTGGACAAGGTGTTTTATCCAAAATAGTAGTTTTTGCTGGTAAGTTATTTGCAAACATTGCTGGT
>LUMR01000450.1_pt1 | contig 18614 bp, 16 predicted proteins | sample 730041 | NCBI WGS metagenome assembly LUMR01 (sample SAMN03860258, study PRJNA289734) | marine metagenome | biome: seawater column; feature: ocean; material: water; isolation source: Red Sea water column Station 12 - depth 10m | place: Saudi Arabia: Red Sea | collected 2011-10-15 | depth 10 m | reverse complement strand
ACACCTTTTGTAGTAATCACTGTAACGGCAACATTAGTTGGTTTCGATATGAATATGGTAAAAGCAGCACAAAGCTTAGGTGCTAAACCAATGAGAACATTTTTTAAAGTAATTATGCCATTAATTTTACCAGGTATTATATCAGGAGCTTTATTTGCTTTTATTACATCGTTTGATGAAGTTGTTATAGTTATGTTTATGGCAAGTATTGATCAGTTAACTATTCCAAAACAAATGTGGGCCGGAATACGACAAGAAATTAGCCCTGTTATTTTATGTATGGCTACTTGTTTAGTGCTTCTTTCTATATTTTTATTAACTACAGTTGAGCTACTGAGAAGAAGGTCTGAAAAACTCAGAGGTATTAAAGCTCGATAGAATAGTGAAGAACATTGCTGTTATTGGCGCTGGCATAGTTGGTATATGTAGCGCATATTTTTTAAAAAAATCTGGATTTAATGTAACTTTAATTGATAGGGAGCAGCCTGGCTCAATGACAAGTTTTGGGCATGCTTGTACTTTTGCAGACTATGCAAATGTTCCTGTCAATTATCCTGGATTGATCTGGGATATACCATCAATGCTTTTAAGAAAAGATGGACCTTTGGCAGTTGATTTTTTTTATATTTTAAAGAACTTGCCTTGGGCAATAAGTTTTTTAAAAAACTGTAAAAAAGAAAAAGTTAATGAAATAGCAAACTCTCTCACCAACCTATTAAAGCACTCACAAATATCTTACGATGAAATTTTTCAAGATGTAAATGTAAAAGAATATATTAACTATGAAGAAAATCTTTATCTTTTTGATTCAAAAAAATCTTATGAAAATTATGAATACGCAAACATTATTAGAAAAAATAATAACGTTAAAGTAAGAAATTTAAATAAAGATGAAGTTAAAGAATTAGAACCAAATTTAGCTGATGTTTATTATGCTGGGCAAGTCTTTACTGGATCAAGACACACAACAAATCCATTAGCAATAAGTACTAAGATTTTTAAAAAGTTTTTAGAACTAGGCGGTGTTTATATAAATCAAAATATAAAAAATTTAACACAGAAAGAAAAAAATATAGAATTATTTTTAGAAAATAAAAAACTTAAATTTGATAAAATAATTGTAAGTGCTGGTGCTTGGTCCAATCAAATTGCAAATAAGCTTGGAGATAAATTCCCTCTTGATACCGAAAGAGGGTATCACCTTTTATTTGAAACCGAAGAGAAGTTAATAAATCGTCCCGTTGCTTGGTCTGAGTCTGGATTTTACTTAATACAAATTCATGATGGTATAAGAGCTGCTGGTACAGTTGAAATAGCAGGTTTAAATAAACCACCCAATAAAAAACGTCTTGAAATGATAGAGAGACAATCAAGAAAGGTTTTGCCCCAATTAAAAGAAGTAAGATCAACATGGATGGGTAGAAGGCCTACCTTACCAGACTCATTACCTGTTATTGGAAAATCTCAGAAAAATAATAATGTCATTTATGCATTTGGACATCAACATATTGGCTGGACTTTAGGAGCTGTTACAGGAAAAATTATTGATAGTTTATCAAAAGATCAACTGCCGAATATAGATATTAGCGCTTATTCTCCTGGCCGATTTTAACCTAAACTAATTCCAACATTTTTGACTTGAAGATAAGATTTAAGTCCATCCACTCCTTTTTCACGGCTATATCCTGATTGTTTATAACCTCCAAAAGGTGTTGCATGATTTCCAGTGAACCATTTATTTACATATACTTGACCAGCTTCTAATTTGCTTGCAGTCCAAGATGCTTTTTTAAGATCTTTTGTAAAAACTCCAGCACCTAAACCATACTCAGTATCATTCGCAATATCAATTGCTTCTTCTTGATCTTCATATTCAAGAACTGAGAGTACTGGACCAAAAATTTCTTCTCTAGCTACAGTCATACTTTGTTTAACATTGTTTAGGACTGTTGGTTCCATAAAATATCCTTCACGATCTAATCTTTTTCCACCATATGCTGCTTCTGCTCCTTCTTGGATTCCTGATCTTGCATAACCTTCAACTTTTTGAAGCTGATTTTCTGATATAACTGGAGTTAGGTCTGTATCTTTTTCTATACCAGGTCCAATTTTTAAAGATTTACTCATATCAACAAGCTTATCAACTAATTCATCTTTGATTGATTTATGAACTACCAATCTAGACATCGCTGTACAAATTTGTCCTGCAACACTAAATATTCCTGAACGCGCACTCTCTAAAACTTCATTTAGATCTGCGTCAGGGTAAACTATACCAGCTGACTTACCACCTAATTCAACTACAGCAGGTATAGCTTTGTCAGCACAAGCATGAAGTATCTTTTTTCCAGTTGCGACTGAACCTGTAAATACTACGTGATTTACATCTTCATGAGATACAAGATAAGATCCTGCTTCATTTCCATATCCACAAATTATGTTTATTAATCCTTCAGGTACTCCAGCATTTTGTATTGCTTTAGCAAAAACTGTTGCTGACAAGGGGGTTAATTCTGCAGTTTTAATAATTGTTGAATTTCCTGTAGCAAAAGAACATGACAGTGATCTTCCAATCATTGATAATGGAAAATTCCATGGAACAACATGTGCTGATACACCAAATGGTTCTAAAACTGTGTAATCAAAAACATTTTTTGCAACAGGTATTGTTTTACCCTCAAGTTTATCTGTTAAGCCTGCATAATAATCAAACATATCTGCTACATCATTGAATTCTTTAATTGCTGAAGCGATATTTTTTCCATTTTCATAACAAAGAAGCTCACCACCTTCTTTTGAAACCTTTCTTGTCTCTTCTGCAATTTTTCTCATTAGTTTCGCTCTTGAAAGTAAAGGCATATCAACAAGTACTCTGCTGTTATAAGAATTTTTAGCTGCTTCAACCGCAAGATCAACTTCATTTTTTTTTGCACATGAAATTTCACCAATGATTTTACCATTTGAAGGATCATCAACCTTTATTGTTTCTTTGGACTCACTTTCAATCCATTTATTATTTATAAAATTCTTATATTTTTCCATTTTCTGCGTTTTTTAATCAATTATTTTTGTTTCATTCTTTATCATTTAGGATATGAAAATGATACAAATTTAATTTTAAGAAACATGAGTATTACATTTAATCAGTTAAAAAAACTAATAACAAAAAAAGAAATAGATACAGTTTTAGTTTGCGTATCAGATATGCAAGGTAGACTAAATGGTAAAAGAGTTACTGGAAAAGCTTTTATTGATTATGTCTATAAAGAAACGCATATGTGCGATTATCTCTATACCGTCGATATGGATATGTTTACTGTACCCGGATATAAATCTTCTTCATGGGAAACGGGTTATGGAGATATGACTGTAATTCCAGATCTCAAAACGATAAAGATAGCAAATTGGTTAAATAAAACAGCTATAGTAATATGTGATTGTTTAGACCATTCAGGAAAAAAACCACTTATTCATTCAACAAGACAAATATTAAAAGATGTTTTAGCTAAGGCTGACAAAATGGGATTTCAATCTATGGTTGGTTCAGAATTAGAATTTTTTCTTTTCAATCAAACTTATGAAGAAATTCATAATAATAATTATACTAAACTTAAAGAGTCTTCTTGGTATATTGAAGATTACATGATTTTCCAAACTACGAAAGAAGAGGATGTGATGCAGGAATTAAGAAATTCTCTTTTAGATAGTGGAATTTATGTAGAATGTTCAAAGGGTGAAGCAGCTCCAGGACAAGAAGAAATTAATGTTGTTTTTTCCGATGCATTAAACATGGCTGACAATCATATTTTAATTAAAAATGCGACAAAAGAAATTGCTTATAAACATAACAAAGCCGTAACCTTTATGGCTAAATATAACAAAGAAGTTTGTGGAAGTTCATGTCATATTCATAACTCTTTATTCGATAAGAAAACAAAGAAAAATATTTTTTATAACCCTAAGGATAAATATGGAATGTCTGATATTTTTAAAAGTTATCTTGCGGGACAAATAAAATTATTACCAGATATTTCAATTTTTTTAGCACCAAATATTAATTCTTATAAAAGATTTCAAGATGGATCATTTGCTCCTACAAAATCTGTTTGGGGCATTGATAATCGTACTGCTGGGTTTAGACTAGCTGGTCATGGATCATCCATAAGAATTGAATGTCGAGTCCCAGGAGCAGATGTTAACCCTTATCTTTCTTTTGCTGCTTTAGTTGGTGCTGGGTTATATGGTATTAAAAATAAACTTAAATTAGATAAGCCTTATTCTGGGAATATTTATGAGAAAAAAGTAAATGAAGTTCCTAAAACACTTAACGAAGCAATCCAACTTGCTAAAAAATCTAAATTTTTAAAAGAGATATTTCCACAAGATGTACTAGATCATTATATCCATGCTGCTGAATGGGAACAAAAAGATTATGATGGTTCAGTTAATGATTGGCAATTACGAAGATATTTCGAACGAGGCTAATTTTACTAAATGTTTGAGACTATTACTCCAATAGACAACTCCGTCTTAGTTAAAAGAGAATATGCAACAGAAGAAGATATTGAAAAAAGTCTAAGTAATTCCTATTCTGTAAGAGAGCATTGGAAAAATATATCTCTAGAAGAAAGAAAAAAGTCAGTTTTAAATTTTGTAGAAATATTTTTAAAAAATAAGGATGTTTCTAGTAATTTATGTAAGCAAATAGGCAGACCTATAGCACAGTGCCCAGGAGAGATGCGAGGTTTTGAAGAAAGAGCTCGTTATATGATTGAAAATGCTGATAGAGCACTATCAAGAGTTGTATCAATTAAAAATGATGAATTTGATAATTATATAAACAAAGAACCACTAGGGACTATATTTGTAATTGCACCATGGAATTACCCTTTCAACACTTCTGTTAATTCAATTGTACCAAGTTTACTTGCAGGTAATGCAGTTATATTAAAACATTCTTCTCAAACTCCACTCTGTGCTGAAGAATTATATGAGGCAGCTAAACAATCTTCATTACCAAAAAATATTTTTCAGTATTTACATTTAGATCATGATCAAACATCAAGAATAATTTCAGATTCAAGAATTAATCATGTTTTATTTACAGGTTCTGTAAGTGGTGGAAAACAAATAAAAAAATCTATAGGCACTAGATTTATTGGAGCCGGTCTAGAGTTAGGTGGAAAAGATCCTGCTTATGTTAGAGCTGATTGTGACTTAGATCATGCTGTTGAAAATTTAGTTGATGGATCATACTTCAATTCTGGTCAATCTTGTTGTGGTATTGAAAGAATTTATGTTGATAAAAAAATATACAATACATTTGTAGAAAAATTTAAAGATGTAACTGAGAAATATGTTTTAGGAAATCCACTAGAGATGGAGACAAATTTAGGTCCAGTAGTGAAGCAATCTGCTGCAAATAATATTAGATCTGAAGTTAACAACGCAATTAGTCAAGGTGGAAAGAACATTATAGATAACAAAAAATTTAATTTAGATGATGGTAATAATTGTTATGTAAGCCCAAGTGCACTTATTAATGTCGATCATTCGATGAAATATATGATGGAAGAAATATTTGGTCCTTCAGTTGGAATAATGAAAGTAGAAAATGAAAATGAAGCTTTATCTCTAATGAATGATAGTTCTTATGGGTTAACAGCAAGTATTTGGACAAATGATAAGTCTTTTGCAGAAAATTTTGGAAAAAATGTTGAGACAGGAACTTTTTTTATGAATAGATGTGATTACTTAGATCCTGGTTTAGCATGGACTGGTGTAAAAGATACTGGAATTGGTGTTACTTTATCTGTTCTAGGATTTGATCATTTAACAAGAGCAAAAAGTTATCATATAAGAAATATTTAAATTTATGGAAAATATAAATTGGAATTATCCAACTACAATCTGGTTTGGATTTGATAGAATAGTAGAAATACAAAAAGCCTGTGAAGAATTAAATATTCAAAAACCATTAATTGTTACTGATAATGGAATTTTAAAAACAAACATTATTAATAAGTTAAATGATTGTTTAGATAAACAGGCAATTGTTTATAGTGATGTTAAATCAAATCCTACAGGTAAGAATGTTGAAGATGGTGTTAAAGCATTTAATGAAAATAAACATGATGGAGTAATAGCTGTTGGTGGAGGCTCGGGTATGGATACAGGAAAGGCAATTGCATTCATGGCCAAGCAAGAAAGACCAATCTGGGATTTTGAAGATATTGGTGACTGGTGGACTAGAGCTAATGCAGATTCAATTTTTCCTATAATTGCTCTACCTACTACAGCTGGAACAGGTTCTGAAACTGGAAGAGCGTCAGTCTTTACAAACGAACAAACACAAGAAAAAAAAATAATTTTCCATCCAAAAATGCTTCCATCAATTGTTATCCTTGATCCAAATTTGACAATTCCACTTCCTGCAAATTTAACAGCCTTTACAGGAATGGATGCACTAGCTCATTGCTTAGAAGCATATTTGTCGAATATTTTTCATCCTTATTCGCAAGGTATTGCATTAGAGGGCATTAGATTAGTAAAAAATAATCTTGTTCTTGCTTTTAATGATGGATCAAATCTAGAAGCTAGATCACATATGCTAGCATCTTCATCTATGGGCTCAATAGCTTTTCAAAAGGGTTTAGGTGCTATCCATTCTTTAAGTCATCCTGTTGGTGCAAAGAGCTTAGATCTAATTTAAATATTCCTCATACTTTAAGTGAAATAATTGATGATGACAAAAATTTAGAAAAAATGAGTTTAATGGCTTTTAATGATCCATCAACAAGTACAAATCCTATACCAGTTAACGCAGAAGATTTTTTAAAAATGTATATTAACGCCTTTAAAGGTGATTTATAAATTTATAGCGTTGCTCCAATTATCCAAGGATTAAATTCATCATCACCATAATCATTTATTTCACTCTTTGATTTTTCACCCGATGCAACTGAAATTATTTTATCAAATATTTCTTTGCCAACTTCATTAACGCTTGCAACATTATCCATAATAGTACCAGCATTGATGTCCATATCTTCACTAAGTTTATTATACATATTTGTATTTGTTGCTATTTTAATACTTGGAGTGGGTTTAAATCCAAAGCACGAACCTCGACCAGTAGTAAAACAAATAACATTAGCGCCAGAAGCAACTTGACCAGTTACAGATACAGGATCGTAACCTGGAGAATTCATAAAGTTAAAACCTTTGGTTTTTACCTGTTCAGCATAATCGAGAACATCAACCATATTTCTATTTCCAGCTTTGGATACTGCACCTAATGATTTTTCCAGAATTGTAGTTAAACCTCCTTTTTTATTACCAGGACTTGGATTATTATCTAATGTGCTATCGTTGCTAGCTACATATTCTTTCCACCAATCAATTTGTTTGTTTAGTTTTTCTATATTTTTTTCATTTGATGATTTTTCAAATAATAAATGTTCTGCTCCATATATTTCTGGAGTCTCTGATAGTAATGTTGTTCCACCATGATCAATAATCATATCTGAAGCAAAGCCTAGTGCAGGATTTGCAGTTATCCCAGAATACGAATCTGAACCACCACATTGCAAAGCAACTGTTAGTTCTGAAATGGGTATATTTGTTCTAGAAATACTATTAATTTCATTTAGTTGATTAATAATTTTTGAAGTTACTTTCGTTATTATTTCATTTGTTCCACCTTCATCTTGAATATTCAAATATTCAATATTTCTTTTTTCCTGATCATTGTTGTACAAACTTATTTGAGCACATTCGCATCCAAGTCCAATAACAAAAACTTTTCCAAAATTAGGATGAATTTTAAAACCTTCAATAGTTCTGTTAAATACATTCATGGCATATCCAGAAGTATTCATCCCACAACCTGATGAATGTTTTAAACAAACTGCCCCATCAATGTTATCAAAATTATTATCTTTTAAATAATTATTTATTTTATCAGATATTTTTTTAACAACTGTTGCTGAGCAATTAACTGTACTAATTAAACCTATATAATTCCTAGTACCTGATGATCCATTATTCCTTTTAAAGCCTTTAAAGTATTCTGTTTTTTCACTTTTATTAATATCATTTCTAATATCTTTACGGATATATTCTCTTTTGAATTCACTATATCCCATATTATGGGAATGTACATGTTCACCAGGTTCTATATTTTTATTTGAGATTCCTATTATCTGACCATACTTAAAAATAAAATCACCACTTTTAATTTTTTTTAAAGAAATTTTATGGCCATAAGGAATATTATTTATAGATTTAATTCCATAATTTATATTAATATTCTGAGGAATATCCATTGGAGCAATTCCAATATTATCTTTTTCATTTAATTTGATTATGTTAAACATAACTTAGATTAATATATCATAAATAATCATGAACGAAATCGCAACTTATCCATCACTAAAAGATAGAGTAGTGCTTATTACAGGAGGTGCCTCAGGAATTGGGGAAAGTATTGTCGAACAATTTGCTTCTCAAAAATCAAAAGTTGCATTTTTAGATATAAATGATGAGTTAGGTAACGAATTATCAAAAAAAATTAAAAACAAATATGATATTGATAGTCTATTTGTAAAATGTGATTTAAAAAATATAGAACAACTTAAAAGTTCATTAGAAAAAGTAAAAAAAGAAATTGGGCCAATTTCAATTCTAGTAAATAATGCAGCAAATGATGAGAGACATGATCTAGATAGTGTCACCCCTGAATATTGGGATGATAGAATGAATATTAATTTAAGACATTATTTTTTTGCAACCCAAGCTGTCTATAAAGACATGAAAGATTTAGGAAAAGGTTCTGTTGTAAATATAGGTAGTTTTTCATGGATGATTTCTCAAGGCGGTATGCCTGGATATACCACTGCAAAATCTGCTATTATGGGATTAACAAGAACTTTAGCAAGAGATTTAGGTGTCTATAACATCAGAGTAAATTGTATTGTTCCTGGTTGGATCATTACGGAGAGGCAAAAAAAATTATGGCTTACTCCAGAAATTAAAAAAACTCAACTTGAGAGACAATGTATTAAGAGAATGCTTATGCCTGAAGATATATCAAAGCCAGTTTTGTTTTTTGCATCCGATCAAAGTTCTGGTTGTACCGCACAAAATTATGTAATTGATGGTGGCATAGTTAATTAATGAAAAAAAAATCCAAAATTGCTTTTGGTAGATTAGACTTACTTAGAAATGATACTTTAAATAATAAAAATAAAATTAGAATTGGTTTTATTGGTGGAGGTCCTAATTCATTTATTGGATACACTCATAGGTTATCAGCAAGATTTGATAATAAATTTGAATTTGTTGCTGGAATATTTTCAAAAGATAAAAAAAAATCTAAATCTTTTGGTTCTTCATTAGGATTAGCTGATGATCGTTGTTACAGTGATTATAAGTCTATGGCATCCGCTGAGTCAAAAAGAAATGATGGTATTCAAGCGCTTGGAATAATGACTCCATCGGGTGATCATTATAAGATAGCAAAAGTATTTATTGAAAAAGGAATACATATTATTTGTGACAAGCCTTTAACCGCAACGGTTGAGGATGCTGTTAAATTAAAAAAAGTAATTTTAAAAAATAAAATTGTATTTGCATTAACACACAATTACTCAAGCTATCCAATGCTACGAGAGGCAAAAAATATTATTTCAAATCATAAATTAGGAAAAATCAATTTAATAAATGTTGAGTACCCCCAAGGTTATACAGTCGGAGTAAAAAAGAAAGATGAAAAAAGAACATTAAAATGGAGACTAGATAAAAAACAATCTGGGCCCTCAATGATATTATCTGAAATTGGAACTCACGCGTATCATTTGTTGAGATATGTGACTGGATTAGAAGCTAACGAAATATCTGCAGAAGTAAATTCATTATCTTCAGAAATTTCAGTTGATGATAATGCTTTTGTTTTATTAAGAATGCGCAATAAGGCAAGAGGTATAATATGGGTATCATCTGCTGCTACTGGTGGAGAAAATGGTTTAAAAATTAGGGTGTATGGAACAAAAGGTTCAATAGAGTGGTTACAGGATGATCCAAATAATCTAAAGTTTACAGAACTAGATAAACCAATGAAAGTTATAACAAGAGCAAGTAAATTAGTATCTAAATTTTCACTATCATCTTCAAGAATTGCTGCTGGTCACCCAGAAGGTTTTTTTGAAGCTTTTGCAAATATTTATTCAGAATTCGCTGATCAGATTCATAATAAAAATAAAAAATATTCATTTCCAACAATTGATGACGGTGTTGCTGGTATTAAATTTATTTATGCAGCAAAAAAATCTTCTAATTTAAATTCAAAGTGGATAAAAATCTAAAATGATTAATTTTACCTTATTAGGAACAGGAAGAATTGGGAAATTACATGCGTCAATCATAAATGCCCATCCAGAAGCAAATCTTAAATATGTTTATGATATTAATACAAGCTCTGCCAAAAAAATTGCAAAAAAATATAGTTGTGAAATTGCAAAGACTGCAAAGGAAGCAATTTCTTCAGATCAAATAAATGCTATTTTAATTGCTTCTGCCACACCGACTCATACAGATTATATTTCTCTAGGAGCAGAATGTAATAAAGCTATATTATGTGAAAAGCCAATTGATTTAGATATAAATAAAGTAAATAAATGTTGGCAAAAAATTAAAAAATATAAACCAACTATACAAATTGGTTTTAATCGTAGATTTGATCCTAATCATAATAAAGTACAAAGTGAGGTTCTATCAGGAAAGATTGGTAAAATTGAAATGATTGTAATCACAAGTAGAGATCCTTCTCCACCTGGTATTGATTATTTAAAACAATCGGGTGGAATTTTTAGAGATTGTTCAATACATGATTTTGATTTGGCACGATTTATTCTTAATAATGATCCAATTGTAGAAGTTTTTGCACAAGGTTCTGTAAATGTCTCAAATGATTTTAAGGTTACCAATGATTATGACACAACTATGTGTTTTATGAAATCAAAAAAAGGGGTTTTAGTTCATATAAATAATTCAAGAAGAGCCGTCTATGGTTATGATCAAAGACTCGAAGTATTTGGAAGTAATGGAATGTTAATTTCTGATAATGTTCCAAATAATGATATCAATTACTATAATCAAAATTTATCATTTGCAAAAAAACCTATTAAAAATTTTTTTATTGAAAGATACAAAGATGCTTACCAAATACAATTAGATCAATTCATTAAATCAATAAAAAATAAAAAAAATACATCAGTCACTTTTGAGGATGGAAAGAATGCTTTAATTCTTGCTAATTCAGCAACTAAATCAGTAAAATCAAATAAAGTTATAAAACCAAAATTTTAGTTATAGATAAATTCTATGAATGAACAATTTAAAGATAAGGTCATTATAGTTACAGGTAGTACACAAGGTAGTGGTGCTGAAACAGCGAGATTATTAGCTAGCAGAGGTGCTAAAGCAATTACAATTTGTGGGAGACAAGAAAATAAAGGTCTTGAAGTTAAAAATCAGATTGAAAAATTAGGCACTGAGTGTTTGTATATAAAAGCAGACCTTAAAAATGTTGATGATTGCAAAAAAATTGTTTCAGAAACTGATAAAAAATTTGGAACGATAAATTCTTTAATTAATGTTGCTGGATATACAGAAAGAGGTACAATTTTAAGTGCTACTCTAGAAAATTATGAAAATAATTATAATATTAATACCCGTGCACCTTTCATATTAATGCAAGAGACAATTAAAATAATGATTAGAGATAAGAACAAAGGAACAATTGCAAATGTATTATCTATGGCAATGTATAGTGGTATGCCATTTATTGTTGCTTATAGTGGTTCAAAAGCTGCTTTAGCTACAATGACAAAAAATATTGCAAATTCTGTCGCTAGTTATCAAATAAGAGTAAATGCCTTAAATATTGGATGGACAGACACTCCTGCTGAACATGATATTCAAACAAGAGTTCATAAAAAAAATCCTAATTGGTTGCAAGATGAAGAAAAAAAAGTTCCTTTTAACAGATTGATTAAGCCTATCGATGTAGCAAAGGGATTAGCTTTTATGTGCTCAGAAGAATCTGGATTAATGACAGGTAGTGTAATTGATTTTGATCAAACAGTACATGGCTGGCACTCTTACTCAGCATATGAAACTAGAGTTTTGGATGATTCTCTACTAGGAGAATAATTAATCACTTATTTCTCAACCATTTTTTAATTTTTAACTATAATTTATAATTTACACAAATTTAAATATTAATTAATAAACTAAAAATGGGAAAAAAAATAATTTCTATTAATGAAGGAAAATTATCAGAGTTTAAACTTCATAGTATTTGGCTTCGTGAAAGATTAAATGGGAGTGAATTTGTAGACCAAAATAATTTACAACGTTTATATGAACCAAGCCTTTTAGATGATAATCTATTTATAAATTCTCATAATGTTAACGAAAATATATTAAATGTTGAATTTAGTGATGGAGCAAAAGGATCTTTTAATATCGATGATCTTTATAATGAAATCAATAATATTGATGTCATACCTGAAAAAAAAATATGGAATGTCAGTGAACAAAATTTGGAAATTTTTGATAATAATAAAATCTTTGAGAATAAAAAGGAACTTATCAATATGCTTAAAGTATTTTATCAATATGGTTATGTAATAGCATTAGAGTTAACATCGCATTCAGATAACCCATATAGAAAGCCTGTTCCCGGAATTCAATTACTTCATTGTATTGCTAATGAATCTACAGGAGGAGATTCAAGTTTAGTTGATGGTTTTAGTGTTGCAAATTTTTTAAAACATAATCAACCTGAATTTTATGAAGTATTATCTAAAACTAATGTTACTTTTAAATTTACAGATATTGATACTATTTTAGTTGATGAAGCAAAATTAATTGAACTAGATCATAATAATAACTTTAGACAAATACGATTTAGTGGAAGACTTGATTATGTTCCATTATTAGAGGAAAACAATCTTGATCTCTTTTATAATGCTAGAAAATATATGTTCAAACTTTGTAACTCTGATGATTTCAAAATTAAATTTAGATTATCTAAAGGAATGATTGCAATGTTTGATAACCTGAGATTATTACATGGAAGAACTAAATTTGATCCAAATACTGGTTTTAGACATCTACAAGGATGTTATATTGATCATGATGTCACTGAGGGTAAGCTTAGAAGGTTACTAAAACCCTAATTGACTTCGAAGATCTTTTCAGCAGGATAAAAATTTAATATTTTACTATACCAATTACTATAATTATTTCTTTCAATTAATGAAACTGTAAAACCACCAAATCCACCACCAGTCAATCTGGCGCCTAGAGCACCACATTCAACCGATCTCTGAACAATTAAATCAACATCTAAAGTAGATGCTTCAAAATCTTTAGAATATGATACGTGACTTTCATTCATTAATTTTCCAAACTCCTGAATATTATTTTCTATTAAATTTTTTTTCGCATTAATCACTCTATCATTTTCAAAAACTACATGCTTTGCTCTTTTTGCTATAGTATTATTGTCAAATTTATTTGTTTGAAAATTTTCTTTTTTAACTTCACCTAAATATTCTACACCAAGTTTTTTTTCAGCCTCTTGGAGTTCAGCAAATCTTTCATTATAAGAGCTATCTCTTAAATTTCGTTGTACTTCAGAGTCAATCAAACAAAATTTCCAATTTTCTGGAAAATTAATAAGTTCGTATTCTAAATTCTTACAATTCATAAAAAATGCTTTGCCATGAATACCAATAGAAGAAACCATTTGATCCATTATTCCACCAGAAACACCTATATAGTTGAATTCTACTTTCTTTGCTAATTTTGCAATTTCTGGATCTTTGATTTTTGTTTCAAAAAAAGTATTAAGTGCTTTTAGTGTAGCAACACACAATGCTGAAGATGATGAAATACCTCTTTCTAAAGGTATATCAGATGAAATAAAAATGTTTAAAAATCTAGATGAAATCTTATTTTCATCAAAAAAAATATGCAAACAACCTTTTATATAATCAACCCACTCATTGTTGGTTGATTTTTTGAAATCATTGAATGTTTTTTTTTCTTTAAAATGTTGAGAATAAACTGTGAATTCATTAGAATTATTTTGAGATATCTCAATGGTATTTTTAAAAGATAAAAGTGTAGGCATGACATATCCACCAGTATAATCGGTATGTTCACCAATTAAATTTACTCTTGCATGAGCACTTTCCTTTACTTCTGCGTCTATATTAAATATATCTTTAAAACTCATATAATTACTAGTTATGACTAATCAAATTAATATATCTTTTACAAATGAAAATAAATTAAAAATTATTCTTGATGATAAATTAGTAGATTCAAATTTGAAACTGTGTTTCTCATTAGTTTATTCAATAAAATCTATATCAGGAGGTGAAATAACAAAGCAAATTGGACGTTATTACGAGTTATCTATAAAAAAAAATACAATTTTATTAGATTTACAAATTCCTAAAATTGGTAACTTCAACCTTTCGTGTGGTCCGGAAGGTATTTTCATTATTGATACATTAAACAATAGTAAATTAAATATAAATGTTTCAGATTTGATATTTGAAAAACCAATTAAAAAGAAAACTTATGAAGATTTAAAAACAAAAAATTTTATACCTATTATTCCTGAGCCAGAAAAAATTTTTTTACAAAATGAATTTGTAAATATTGAAAATAAAACATTTAATCTAAATACGGAAATTGAAATTATTTCTAATTTGCAAAATATTATTTACAAATTGGATATTAATTTTACTTCTGAAAAAGGATTTCCAATTTTCTTTAAAAAAGATGATCAGTTATTAAACGATCAATATTTTATGCAGATAACAAAAGATAATATTGAGATTAAATACAATACTTATGGTGGAAAGCTATATGGTCTTATATCTTTAGTTCATTTAATTGATTTCTATCAAACAAAGCTTCCAATTTGTACAATACACGATAATCCAAAATATCAATGGAGAGGAATGCATCTCGATTGTGCAAGACAATTCTATACTATTGATGAAATCAAACGTTTATTTAATTACATGGCATTATTTAAGCTTAATAGATTTCATTGGCATTTAACAGATAACGAAGCGTGGAGAATTGAAATTAAAAAATATCCAGATCTAGCATTAAATGGGGGATACAGAGGATATAATTTTAAAATACCACCATTGTACGGAAGTGGTTATGATAAATACGGCGGATATTACTCACAGGAAGATATCAAAGATTTAATTATATATGCAAAAAAATTAAATATCGAAATTATGCCTGAAATTGATTTACCAGCACATTCTTGGGCATTACTAGAAATCATGCCAGAACTTAGAGAACAGTCTTCAAATATAGTTAGTGAAGATGTTGGTTCGTATAAGAATAATACAATAAATCCTTCCTTAGAAAAAACTGTAACTTTTTTAAAAGATATGTTGAATGAAGTAAGTGATATTTTCTCATATGATGTAATTCATGTTGGCGTTGATGAAAGACCAAGTAATGCGTGGGAAGGTTCTCCAGCAATTATCGAGTTTATGAAAAAAAATAATATTAAATCACAAGAGGAATATCAAGATTACTATATGAATTTTTTAATAGATTTTCTAAAATCAAAAAATAAAAGAACAGCTGCATGGAATGAGGCGGCAGTGTCTCCTCATATCGATCATGGTGTGGGTGGAAGTGCTGGAAAAATTGATAAATCATGTTTGATCTTTTCATGGGAGCATTCAGATGTTGCAAAAGAAACTACAAATAAGGGATTTGAAACAATACTTTGTCCCGGTCAAAAAACATATTTTGATATGGCTTATAATAATTCAACTGAAGAAAGAGGTATTTGTTGGGCTGCAACTATAGAAGTAAAAGATATTTATGAATGGGACCCAATAAAAGATTTAAATAAATCAGAATTGATAAAAGGGTTACAAGGTCAACTGTGGTCAGAGACAATTACTGATAAAACATTTTTTGATCAAATGATTAATCCAAGATTAGCAACTTTATCAGAAGTTGCATGGAAAGGAAAAATTTCAAGAAAATGGATAGAATTTCGTTCAGCACTTCTACATTCTATGGATTTTTTAAAAAAATTAGGCTGGCGATATCACAATTTTTAATGTTAAAGTAAAATAAATATGAAAATAGGCGCAGTCGGTTTTGGGAGTAGGACAGCAGGTGTTTATAATGAATTTTCAAAAGTTAATCCAAATTTTGAAATGGTTGCTTATGTAGATCCTCAGCCAATAGGTAAAGATTTTGCTGAGAAAAATAATTTTTTTCCAAATAAATCATATTCAAGTTTAAACGAAATGTTGGATCGAGAGAAACTAGATATGTTAATGATTGGGTCCCCCAATCATTTACATTTAGATCATATTAAGCTTGGATTAAGAGCAGGATTACAAATATTTGCTGAGAAACCTATAGTAATAAGCGAACAAGAAACTTTTGAGTTAGCAAAATTAATAAAAGAATATGGCAAAGAAAGAATTATTGTTGGCTTAGTTTTAAGATATTCACAGCAAGCAAGATCTGTGAGAAAATTATTAGATCAAAATGCTATTGGAAATATAATATCGATTGAAGCTTCAGAACATATCGTACCTTCGCACGGTGCTTTTTTTATGAGAAACTGGAGAAGAAAACAAAAATATTCTGGAGGCTTTATGCTGGAAAAATGTTGTCATGACATTGACTTTTATTCAATGATTACGAAGAGCAGACCTATTAAAGTTGCTAGTTTTGGTTCAAGAAGATCTTTTATACCCGAAAATCTTCCAGAGGGTTCTCATGAACAATATACAAAAGACAGGTTAAAAGGTTGGGAGTCAAAATCAAATGTTTTTGATAGTGATGCTGATATCGTCGATCATCAAGTAGCAATAATAGAATATGCAAATAAAGCAGTACTATCTTTTCACACTAATATGAAAGTTCCAGACGAATTTAGAAGATTTGCAGTCATAGGATCTGCAGGAATGATTGAGGGAGATTTTGTTAAAGGATTTATGAAAGCTCATGATGAAAATAATAATGTACTTATTGATGAAGATTATGGAGCAGCTTTTGGAAAAGAAATTAAAGGTCATTATGGCGCAGATAGCATGATGGCTCAAGATATTAACAATTATTTATTAAAAAATAATAAAGAATTACCAGTTGGTGTAATAGAATGTATGGAGGCAGGAATTGTTGCTATGAAAATTGATGAAGCTAGAAATACTGGTAAAGTAATTGACTTAACAAGCACTTGGGATAAATTCGACTCTCTATTAAATTAGTAATTATGAATCAAAAATTAAAATCATATACCGCCCAAACATATATAGCATATGCACTAATTGCTCCTGCTGCTATTTATATAATTCTTATTGTTGCTTGGCCATTATTAGAAACAATTAGATTATCTTTTACAAATTCTAGCTTAGCAGGAGAAGATTATGTTGGGTTAGAAAATTATCAAAAAATGTTTTCTAGTAAAAAATTTAATGGAATAGTGACTAGAACATTTGTTTGGATGTTTTTTTCGGTCTCTTTAAAACTTATTATTGGTTTAATTGGAGCTGTTTTACTTAATGCTAATTTAAAAGGAAGATCAATTTTCAGAGTGCTTGTAATGCCTCCATGGGTAGTTCCAATTGCAATTGGTATGCTTGGCTGGTTATGGTTATATAACGGGTATTTTGGAATTATCGCAGGTGTAGGTATGCGAACTGGTATTTTGGACGGTCCTTTTGGATTTCTTGCTTACAAACAAAGTGCCTTTATTTCTACAATCATTGCCGATGTTTGGGTTGGAACACCAATGGTAACCGTTTTCTTTCTAGCTGCAATGCAGGGTGTGCCAAGAGATTTATACGAAGCTGCTTATTGTGATGGTGCTTCAAGATGGGATAGATTTTTTAAAATTACATTACCTCAAATCACGCCTGTCATTATTACAATGTCATTATTATCTGCTATTTGGACATTCAACTCATTTGAAATAATTTGGATATTGACTGAAGGTGGGCCAAGAGGTTCAACAACTACATTAATTATCGACACCTATAAACAAGCATTAGGCAATTATAAATTTGGAAGAGGTGCTGCTAGAGCCGTAGTCGTAATGATTTTACTAATGTTATTTGCAGGATTTTACTTAGCTTTACTTGCTAGAATTAATAAGAAAATTTCTCATGAATAAATATAATCCTTTTGAAAAAATATTGATCTATTTTGGCATCTTTGTCTTCATGACTTTTATTCTTTTGCCTTTTATCGAAATGTTTTATGCATCGCTTCGACCTTTAGATCATTTATTTCGCTCACCATACCAATTTTATTCAGATGATTTATCTTTTTGGGCTTATCAAGAAATGTGGAATACGGTACCAATGCTTGGAAGATATATCTTTAATAGTTTTTTTCTGGCTTCCTGCGTTGCTATACTAACTCTTATATTTGTTATTCCTGCAGCTTACGCATACGCACGTTTTAAATTTCCAGCTAAGAATACGAGCTTATACATACTCTTAGCAATTAATATGTTTTCAGGAGCAGTAATT
>LUMR01000107.1_pt1 | contig 18693 bp, 32 predicted proteins | sample 730041 | NCBI WGS metagenome assembly LUMR01 (sample SAMN03860258, study PRJNA289734) | marine metagenome | biome: seawater column; feature: ocean; material: water; isolation source: Red Sea water column Station 12 - depth 10m | place: Saudi Arabia: Red Sea | collected 2011-10-15 | depth 10 m | reverse complement strand
TGCTTGTCCAAGGCTCTTGATACTGAGGTGCCTATGCAGTACAACGAACAGTTCTACGCAACTACCATTTTCTGTCCTCAGTTGTCAAGTGACATGCGTGGTGCCAACGGCGTAGAAATTTGTGCCGTTGAATCATTTGACATTCCCGAATACCAGGATCAAGATGCAGCCATCGAATCCCTCGACCGACTGTCCATCCCTGATGATGACCGGGAATCAACTTGGAAGTTCCAAGAAATGTACAGCGACTACATCAACCAACACTCCAAGCAGGACGCTAGTCGGCTTGGTGGTGCGTATGGGATTAAAGAAGGAGTTGAGATTCTTCCACAATCCCGAACTGTACCAGTAGAAGTTGTTGATGAAGGATCAGTCAAAGTAATGGCTGGTGCAACCAAGGATTCACTTGGTGCGGATTCCCATTTCTGATTCCCATTGATCTAGGTTATCTTTAACCAATGCTTTAATGGCAACTTGGCGGGTCGCGGAGAGGTTGACAAGCAGCTTCGCGATCTGCTTTAATTCATCAACGGAACTGCATTCATCGATGTAACGTTCCATCTTGACCTTCCAGAACTCTTCTTCTGGACTAGCTTCAAACTTTAACATCACATCAAATTTTATTTCATTTCATTCTAATCATGTCCACACAATTACAATCTCTAAATGAGGCGCAAGCTCTCATTTATTCCCGAAACAACATATCAAGAACATATGAAGACTTTGACCCCAGTGACATTGCTGGTCTTTTCCGTAGTGATAGTGACATTATTGTTACTCGGACTGACGGGTCTCAACAAGCTTTTCCAACAGCGCCCATCAAAGAATCATTCAAAGAATTTACAAGCAGACTGCCCAACTTCTTTGAATACCTTGGACCAAATTTTCGAGGTCCCAGTATTTGGCGAAACAACTGCTATATCTTGTTCAAAGGATGGCATTATCAAGCTCAAGGTAGTGCCTTATCAATGCCAGCAAAAGCCCAAAGCCGTTGGGCCGACAAGCTTGCAGCCTCTTCCATCTATTCAGAAGATGGAATGGTCGCATTGCTAGAAGAATTTCAACTGGGTTATCTCATCTCTCCTGATGGCAAAACTGCACCACCTGCTGCCAGGGGCATACCCAATTCAGAAGCAGAAGTGGTTGAACAACAACAGCCCAAACCTTTCTGTAGTTGTGGTTCATTTCAACGCCAGGTCAATCTAATTGACGATATCCGTCAAGAGATTCCTGGCTATGAACCAACTTGCAAACACATGACTTGGTTTACCAAGTACCGTGAGTTCCTTGCAAAACGCAATGAGCTACTGGCTTCTTATCCCAGTGGCAATGCAGAGAAGGCAACTGCATGGTTTTATGCACCACCGACGTATGAGCAGAAGCATGGTCGTCTTGCTATCATCTTCACGAACCATGGTCAAAATGCGCCCATTGAAAAATGGCGCTGGTACAAATCCAAAGAACAGTTCAATGAAACACATCTCTGGGGTCTGCTTGACTCCATGATTAAGAACGGCTATGTTCCGTTCCCTCACACTGGATTACTTCAAACTGCAAACGCATTCAAATCAAAGTAATGTTTGACTTCATTCTCGGCCACGCTGTCTCCTTCTTCACCCAGGTTGCCACTGCTCTTGTCAGCTTTGGTGTTGCCATGGCAGTCAACTACGTCACTTCTCACTTCTCATGAAAACTTCTGCTGCTGCCTGGAAAAAAGTAGACTCTAAATGCCACCAAGATAAGCTTTACAACGATGGTATAAATTCACGGCAATGGAGACGTGAAGTTGCACGTTACAAACGAACTCAACAGACCAAGGTCAAAACAAACAAAGGATTCAAATGAACCAAATCACTGACACCAAACTCGATAACCTCAACACCTTTGAGTTGTTCAAGCATCATGCTGCCCTGTCGAGCAGTCTGTCTTTGCTTACTTCTGAGTCCCAGGACTTGGCGTTGGAGGAACTGGAGCGTTGTGCCAGGCTCCGCTCTAGCAAGATTGACGGCATTCACTACCACATGACTCAGCACAAGAAGCTGGTCGAAGTTGGTAAGGAAGAAAAGAAGCTCCTTGATCAGCAAATCAAGCATCATGAAGCTGAGATCGCTGCTCTCCGTTCACTTCTCCAGGAACTTAGGCGTCGTGGCTATGCCGAAGACAACAAGATCCACGGACAACGCTACACTTTTACTGTTAGTCCTCTTCCAGAGCCATCAGTAGAAATACATAGTTCTATTGAAGACTGGTCACCTGATGACCAAGACAAATACGCTATGGTTGAAGAGACTATTACAACTACTGTTTACAGATCTATTAATGGCAAGGACATCCTTCGGTCAGATGAAAAGGTCAAGCATAAACACGTACCAAACCTCGATGCCATCAAAGAAGGTCACGCCCAAGGTCTCATCCTCCCCCAAGGAGTACGTGTCTTATCAAACCACCGCATCCAAGTCAAACGTAATCTCGAAAGTCCCGATGGAAACTGAAACCTATACCAACTTATCTTGGTCAAAGTTTCATCCATCACTGCAAAAGAACTTCTACAACTCATTGGAAGTTCCTAAAAACATGGATGATGCCAAGATTAAACAGGAGTGTCACCTGCATGCAGTGGAAGACATTGTGATGCAAATGGAGGTTCTTGAATCTGAAATGGAATTAGAGAACCGTCAAGATGTTCCTTACAATACTTCTCGTATTGATCAACTTCATGAACGTCGCATTAAGTTAATCAACGCTAAGCGATATCACACCAACGCATCTAATGCTTACTGGTATTATATGCAGTAGTTACTGATATATAGGGCAGCCGTTAAGGCTGTCCCTGTTATTTTTTTATGGAAAATAATTATGAATATACTATCGAAGAGTCACGTTTTGGTTTGTTTACTTCTGTGCTTTACGATGGCACACGTATGGTTACTGGGCCAACTGAAGAATCAGTGCGTAAATGCACCGATGAAATCCACATCCCTGTTATGCAAGGAACTTTCAGCGGTTGGACCAGCGAACCTAAAGCGAGTGTCATAGATAGCAAACTGTAGAATATACATACAACATATACAAAGAGATGAACTCTAAAAATTACGAGGAGCATATCTATTACATCCTTGATAATTTCACCAAGGGTGGCACCTCTTTATCTGCTTTCTTAGGTGGTCGCATGGAATGGCAGACCACAACTCTTGTTGCTGGGCTACTATCTAATAACAGTATTTGCCAAGAACTTGATGCAGAAGAAATTGTAGAAGCTGCAATCTCTTATGCCAAAATCATTCAAGATAAACTCAGTCAATATGAAGGATCCACTATCAATAATCTTGAACGACTGATGGATAAATAATATAATAAACAAAACTATTTATCCTCTAGTGACCAAGTCTTCTGTCGTTATCAAGTTTAATCTTGAATTAGAAGCTGACTACAATTCTTTTGATGGACGCACTCCTGAAGAATTTGCTGATTTAATTGAAGAAGATCTTCATGTTTGCTTGTCAGACTTTCGAGAAAGTGACGTGCAAGGCATCTTTTCTCAAGTAGAATCAGTTAGCTTGATTGAACAAAATTAATGGACACCTCATATCTTGCAGGTTGGAACGTCAAAGAACAGCAACGACGTGCTGAATTCATGGAACACATGTATAAGTGTTCAGGACGTACCAATGGCTTATTTACTGGTCTTTGGCAAGACTTTTGTCTTAAAGAAGCTGGTCCTTATTGTATGAATATGTTCTTTGATCGCCGTGAAGCCATTGAAAATTACATTAAACTAGAGCAGGAAAAACAAGCGGAAGCACAAAAAGCTGACACTTGTGAACCGCAAGAGTTTATTCCTACCCTTCATGACTGACGCAATCGGAGCAGAGCTTTACAAAAGCGCTAAGGAATCTCGTGAAAAGATGCACAACACATCTGAATACGAAGATTCTTTTCCGAAGAAGCAAGCCTATGAGGCTATGATCCAGGGATTCATTGAAGTTATCAACCTCTTTAGTGAACCCTATGATCACAGTGATAGCGACGAGTATTTCTCTGATGAAGAAATCTACAACGCTTTACTAGAAGCATTCAAACGAGAAACTGCTTGGCGCAAGAAACAACTTGGATTGATCTACAGCGTTAGAGATCGTTGTCTTGGTCATCATCCAAATAAATTGTTTGATGATATTGATCTCAGTCTTGAGTGAGTGGAGGGTGTTCCATAGGGTCTGGTAAGTCTTTACAGATTGCACACGCTCTTTTGTAGAACATATTTTCTGTTTGACCTACCTCTTCGAGGTGGGTTTTTACTTTTGCCCAGTTTTCTTTTTGGAATTCATCCATGATAAAAATTCTAGTTTGTTGTGTGTTTTGTCTGCTTTACGAATAATTCTTTGTGCTTCCTCCCGATTTGTGCATTGATCTGCTTCAACAGTAAGACTATGTAATTTTCGGTGTTGTTTTTCAAGATTCATTTGTTTGTATAAGTAATATTTTTTTGTAATGAGTTCATTACATTTATTCTAGAATAAATAACATCATGTAAAAGTAAAGGTCATGTTTAGTGGGATGCCTGTCCAGCCAACGGAAACCGCTGCGAAACGGGAGCCAGAAAAAATATCCTATGAGCCACAACCCCAAAGTAAGAAAGAACCCGTAAGCCGACTTGCCAATGAACTCATCAGCCTTAGCAGCCATGCAGCTCATTTGATGCTGCAATCGCATCTGATACATTTGAACTTTGAAGGTGCCAACTTTTTTGGTGTGCATAAGTTCACCAAGTCTCAGTACAAAAAGCACCAGGAACAACTTGATCGCCTCGGAGAATTGGTGCGCTCGCTTGATTTTCTGATGCCAATGTGCTGCAAAGGTTTGATGGCAGCTTACAAAAAATTTGGTCATGTTGAAGCTTACGCAGGTCCTGCAATGTTGATTACTTACTATGAAAACTTAGAAGAGTTTGGAATGTGTGCTAAAAAGGTAGCCAAAATTGCTGAAAAGATGGATGCTTATGACATTGAAAACTATTGTGGCGAAATAATTGAAGACTGCTTTACTGCTTCTTGGCAAATCAAAAGCACGCTTCGGTGCGGGTAAAAAGATCATCATCCTTATCTAATAAAAGATTACGCCATACCCGAGTTGATTTTTCTGGTTGTTTTAAACTTTGGATTGCTTCTGTAAAAGCTTGGGTTTCTTCTTTGTGATAAGCATCTAAATATAGAAGTGCATTTACCATAATTTTAGGATCTTCCCTTAGTAATCCCAAAGAGGTATTGCATTTTTTGCAAAGCAAACCACGTACTCTTGTTGAGTTATGGCAGTGGTCTACACATAACGGCTTATGTGCTGTATGTTTTGTATTACAAATTTTGCACTTATTGCCTTGACTTTTTAAGATTGCATCGTATTCTTCTTGGTCAATTCCATATCGATACTTGAGATTATCTTGTCTAGTTGCCACAATCTTCTTCAATCTTCTTAGATACTAACAAAAAAAGGACCGATTAGGTCCTTTGATACTTCCTTAAACCGTCTTTCTTGGGAACTATTTGAACTAAATGGAATGTCTATTCGACATATAGACAGCTACACTATAGACGAGTAATAAATAAAAAGAGAATGCTGGACTGCACAGTCATCCTCACACTTTATCGTCGTCCTCAAAATTTGGCACGACAAATCGAGGCGTTGCGGTCCCAGACTTTTCCTCCTAAAGAAATCTGGATTTGGATCAATGATCATGTGGACAATTCTGATCTTTGTTTTGATTATCTGGATTGTGACCGGATTATTGATAGCTCATATAATTTCAAATTTTTCGGGCGATTCGCAGCGGCGCTTTTAGCTGATACCCAATACGTTGCCATCTTTGATGATGACACTATCCCTGGTGAAAAATGGTTTGAAAATTGCCTAGGGACTTATTGTGATCTAGAGGCGGAAGGATTTAAAACACCCATCCTTGGTACCGCTGGTGTCACCTTAAATAGTTTCCGATATGAAAACCACTACCGTTGTGGCTGGCCGACGAAAAATAAAGAAACCAAACGTGTTGATCTTGTCGGCCATGCTTGGTTCCTTAATCGTGAATGTTTATCGCACTTTTGGAGGGAGAAGCCTTACTCGTGGGATAACGGAGAAGATATTCACTTCAGTTACTGTGCACAAAAATATGGTGGTGTCCAAACCTTTTGCCCACCCCATCCCCCAGAAGATCAGTCACTTTGGGGTAGTCTCTATGCTGTTGAACTTGGTACGGACGCAGTTGCAACAAGCAACAACACTTGGCTTAGTCACACACTATTTTTCTCACAAAGAGATAAAGTAGTTAGGAATGCAATAGCAAATGGATGGGAAACCGTAAAGAATGTAACGCTCTAAAACCTATTGAAGACTTTGCAGTTTTAGATTTTAGCGGTTTCTCTATCACTGATCATGCTGATGCTAAGTGGCAAGCATGGTCTCGTGTCTATGAATATGAATGGGTCCTTAAAATTCTTAATCAATTAGAAGATAAATTACCTAATAAAAAATTTCCAACTTCAATCCACAACACCAGTTGGGGATTTGAAGGTTGTCATGTGGACTTTAAAGAAGAATTGGATTCTCGCGGTGGTACAATTCTTCATTCTGACATTCGAGAATCAGTGTTGGACCACACGACAGTGTGGGACTTGTTAACTGATCCACCTTCTGATTGGTGGGAAGGATTTGATTTTGTCATCAATGTGTCCACAATGGAGGAAGTCAATGGAAGCCATGTTGAAATTCTTCGTCGTTTATTTTCCATGGTCAAGCCTGGTGGCTTCTTGCTTTGTACGTTTGACCTCCCTGGGCTCCAGCTCCCTGCCATTGAGTCTGAAGTTGAGACTATTTATAAGACTGTTAAGAACCCAGTTAAGGGCAGCAACTCCATCTGCCCTCAACCACGCTTCGACTATTTAACCTTTGGTCGTCTAGTCCTTCAGAAAGTAGAAGAGTGAGCCGCATAAGTTGATTTGCTATCCATGTAAGGCCGAGTCTGTGTTTTATAAAACCACTCGTCAATAGCAGAACCAACATCAACATACTGATTATTGGGATTTGCTTTGTACATTTCATGGATAGCTACCTCAGCTGCTGGACCAATCGAAAGAAAAAATGTTTCATTACTATTTGTAGCAACATATTTCTGTAAGGTTTCAATAAAATCATCTCCGCCTTTTTCCCACCAGTTCACACAGTCATCTGGAAAAGGACAAAAAACATCAACATGAAAAGGCAGTAGATCAACGTTTCCCCTTTTGTTCCCAATTAGGGTAATAGATTTTTTTAGGTTCTTAAAAAAGTCTTTTGTTTTTTCATAGTTTGCGTTGACGAAAAGATTGGCATACGTGATGTTTAAACTTGGAATCAAAGTTGTGAGATATTCATAGGCCTCCATCGAATCATTTTTACCAGGAATGCCATAGTAATAGTTGTCCTCTTCATGGCTTAAAGATTCTGTTAATTTTTCTCCCAGCTTGGTAGCTTTTGCTGGGGCATCCCAACGGTCTTGATTGAATGCCTGGGTCTGACGGCTAATACCTTGGTTTTCCATCAACGCAATCTCACCATCGCCGTATCGAGCTAGAGCAAAATTATTTGATGAGTTAATCAGACCAGTGAAGTAGGTAAGAGAGTCTTCAAAGTTCATGCGTAAACTAATTTGCGATGCCAAAAATAATTATAGTTATTCGTATCAGCTGCACCCATCTCGGTTAAATCGCCACCCTCACTGGGTTTACACTCTGCCAGGATCACACCATTCGGTAGGACAAATGCTTTGTTATTTTTAGGATGATGTGGTGTCAGTTCCATGCAATCACCAAACAAATACATTTGATCAGGTTCTTTGCGTGTGCCAATTGACTCAGCGACACTACGTCCCCAGAGTGACGGACCCGTTGGACACAACGGGGTGAACCCATAATATTGATCACGCACACTGCTCAATACATTATTAATTGCAATTTGCAGTGCTACATGTCCTTCTTTTACATACATCAAACCGTTATCACAAGACCAACCTACGTGCGAATAACGAGGAACACTACGGAAAGCGCAGAGTTCATGGGGAAAATCGTAGCGTTCAACCGCAGTCAAACCGACATCCAAGTACCATCCTCCTTTCTTAAGCAGAATGCAGTAGCGAGCTAGATCGCATTTATAAGCCAGTGGTTGCAAGCGATTATAAGCATTGAGTACTTCATCGCCATATTCTTCATTCAAAAAATCTTCAACAGCTTCATTGTCATAAAAGGTGTACTGTGTATCTTCGTACAATTCCTTGACAGAATCTGTGGCTTCTTTAAGCTGCCAGGACATATCTGGACGATCATCTTTATTCTTGGTGCTAAGAAAGATCTGAGTTGTATTCACTTAAGATCGCGTTACAATATTTTTAATATACACAACTTACCGTGGTTGTAAACGATAACGAGACTGTCTTTGATATCTATAACAGGGATCCTGAGTTATTCCATAAATTAAACAGCGAGCCAGCAAGGATTACGCTTAATGGAAAACGTCATTACAACACACCGTTTAATACAGGTCCAGCTGCATCTGTGACCACAATTATTTCTGAAACTGCATCAGAAGCCAATAAAAAGAAATTGGAAATGTGGTCTAAGAACAATCCTGGAGTCAAAGAAGCTGCAGCAGAACGTGGTACTGCGATACATAGCTGTATGGAGATGTACCTGAAGCGAGAAGACTTTGACGTTCCTGAGCAGTACTCTGATTTTTGGGGTGGGATGCCAGACATTCTGGACCAATTCCAAGAAGTGATTTGGGCCGAAACACCGCTTTATGAAAAGCACCAGTTCGCTTTATCTTCAGATGGCATCGGGCGCGTGTGGGGTAGGGACGAGGAAGAGAGACCATGGGTTGGTAGTCCTGACATCATTGGTGTTGCTGGTAATAAATTAACTCTGGCCGACTTAAAAACAAGTGTCAAACCCTACTGTCGTTGGTGGCCTAAAGATTTAGAAAAGGGTTCCACCGAATGGCGGGACCGACTCGGAGGCTACATGAAGTTCAATAAGTGCTGTCTTCAGCTCGGAGCTTACGCTCTGGGAATCGAGCAGACACTTAATATGAAGGTGCAACAAGCCGCTATCCTTGTCTCGACACCCAAAGATACGCAGCTGTTTAAGATCTCCCGACGCCATCTCGATTCCTGCCAAGAAAAATGGCTAAAAGTCGTAAATGAATATTACAAACAAATTGAAAACTGTGTCGTATATGACGCAGATCTTATTTAGCCTTGAATGTAATCAGCTAAAAAACGAGCTTTAACTGCATCTCTTTGGTCTCCCATCTTGGACACATTACGATAATAGGTCTGGTCACTGGACTCACCACCTGCTACCATATTGCCAATTTCTGTATTTTCTCTAAACTCATGCAAGGCTGCCTCATGGCTGCCATCTAACGGCTTTGTTGCCCTGATTTTTAATGACATCAATTCCTTCTCGGCTGGACTGGTCTGCTCGTACACACCAGCGTCAATTAATGCTTGCCTACTCTCTTCTCGGTTATACATTTAAGAATAAAATCTCTTTTAAACATTCTATTCCATATGTAAGAATAAAAACAGACAGAAAAGAAAACTAAAATATTTCATACAAATCTTACTAAACAGTTCTAAACTAAAAATTCGATTATGAGCAGCATGTCATCTACTTCTTTGTCTCCTGGAACTATTAATCTTGATTTAATTCCTGTTGACTGGCCTCTTACACCACTTGGTGACAAGAAAAACCCTTATGTCACAGGATGGCAAAACAATCCAAAAGATGTTGATGACATTCGCAAAGAACTTAAAAGTGGTGAGTGCAAAGCTGTTGGTGTCCTTTCTGGTCCTGTCTATAACGAACCTTACGGTCTAGTCTGGATTGATATAGACGGACCTTCTACTTACAAACTTATTGAAGAAATTTCCCAGCTCACTGTCGAGCAGGCTCTTCCTAAAACTCTGACTATCTGTTCTGGTCGTGACGGACGTGAACGGAAACTCTACAAAGTTAATAAAGATGATTGGAAGCACTTCATCAGAAATAAATATGCCTGGCAAGCAGAGGGAGATGGCGAAAAACTTGAGGTACTTTGGAAGCGTCATCAAGGTGTCCTTATGGGGGCACATCCAGATACACCGGGATATTACACAAAAGAAGGAGAAGACTTTTCTTTTGTTACAAATTTAACACCAATTCCTGATTGGGTTCTTGGTGCTCTACTAATTAAAAACCAAAAACAAGGTAAACCAACCGAAGATATTACACGAATTTATGGACAAAATTTTGCTATTAACTCCAAGTTTGGTGTTGAACGCACCATGAAAGAAGCAGTCGATGCTATGTGGGCATTGCCCATTGAAGCTGTTGATGACTACGATATTTGGATTACAATCGGTCAATCACTTCATTCTGTTGATGACACACTATTAGACCAGTGGGATGAGTGGTCGAAGCAAAGTTCTAAGTATCAGAATGGAGAATGTCGTCGGCGTTGGGATTCATTCTCCAAAGCTGGTGGCCGTGGGATTGGTTCACTTTTTCACCTCGCAAAAGACTACGGCTGGCAACCAGACCAGTCGCATCGTGTGATGGGTGTTGATGACCAAACCCTTGAAGAAGTTACCAATATCCTTAAAGAAATGGATTTCAATTTTGAACTTGCAATGCCACAACCAACACAACAGAAACAAAAACAGAAACGCTCCCGTGCGACCTCAAAAGAGGACGAAAAAAATTCTGAGGGTTTAACACGTAAACGTAATGCACCATCTGATGAAATCCTAGATGTACTGATCAGTATTTACGGAGGAACACTGTTGTTCTCTGATGTAATGAATCGCTTCCTGCTTTATGAGTATGGACGTTCAACAAAAGGGCTTTGGTGTTCCATGACGGAACGCGAAATGAAGAATGATATTTATAGCAAACTTAAAGCAGTACGCTCTACTTTTCTGCCCAATGGTTTCAGTTTATCTCTTGTAGATGATATGTATAAAGGGTTATCCAATACCCTGATTCATTACGACTGGAATACTAATCCTCGCCTCCTTCTCTTTACGAATGGCGTGTTGGACATGGGCAGCATGGAATTAATGCCTCCTCAAAAAGAGTTCTATATCACTCGTGCTGTACCCTATCCATACGATAAAAATGCTACATGCCAACCAATTATTGACTGGTTGTATTACACCCAGAATGGTGATGGGCAACGCGTAGAACTATTGCGAGCATGGCTGCGAGCTGTGCTTACCAGTTCCCAAGAGATCCAGAAGTTTGCTGAGATTGTTGGTCCTGGTAAATCAGGTAAATCATCTTTTGCAAACCTTTGTCATGCACTGGTTGGTTTTGAAAACGCCAGTGTCTCAACTCTTGAGCACCTTGAGAAGAATAGATTTGAAACGTCCAACCTCGTTGGAAAGAAGCTTGTTCTTTTCAATGACGTAGAACGGTACGGCGGTAATGTGTCGATCCTCAAAGCTCTGACTGGCCGAGATCTGATTCGTAACGAACACAAGTACAAGAAAGACGAAAGTTACTTCAAGTTCGACGGTCTGATCATCATGACGGCTAATGAACAAATCGCTACCACAGACCCAAGTTCCGGTCTTTTCCGTCGTCGTCTAACTATTCCTTTTGATCGTCCCTTTACAGGAAGTTCTAAAGAGCAATGTGTTTTGATCGATGTCAATAATCAAGGTGAAGCTGTAGGTAAATTTGCACCCCATTTACAGGGTCTTGTGAATTGGTTACTACAGATGACCGAGGAAGAGATGCGTGAGTATCTGATGGAAACCGCCAAAAAAGTAGACTACTTCCAGAAGTACAACACACGCCAACGCATTCGTGCCAACCCCATCATGGATTGGTTGCATCACAACGTGGTGTTTGATATGAACGCAATGACATACATCGGTGATTGCAAACCTGCACCGGCAGGTGTCAATGCTTATTACGCCAATATTGATACACGCCTTTACCCCAACTATTGCGAGTTTTCTAGACGTTCCAACAACGGCACCCTGTCACGCTCACGCTTTGAGTCGATGCTGATGGATATCTTTAATCATCAGCTCAACCTTAATATTTATAGGGATAACAACCGAACAGCACGTCTATTTAATGTGCGATTACGGCGTCCTCAAGTTGATGACATGTTCCCTTCTTTAGTCGATCTAAGTCAGGATGTACAGAAGTACCGTGAATTCTATGGACCAATTCGTATTCAATACAATGAAGAAAAAGTTGAGGATTAATTGTTATATTTAGATCAGTTTTAAATATCTAATGTCTAAACCTAAAATTTTGTGGAGCGGCGATATCGTTGCCCGCACTGGTTTTGCTCGTGTTACAGAAAATTTAATTACTCGTCTGAAAGATAAATATGAAATCGTTGTCCTAGGCAACAACTGGTGGGGTGATCCCAATGAATTTCAGAAAGACTTTCAGATGTTTCCTAGCTCCAATCGGTTTGCTACTGAACCTTTTGGTGTGCAACGGGTGCGCGAAATCACTGAAGCTGTACGACCTGACATTGTTTTTGTAAACAATGATGCTTGGATCGTGAACCACATTTATGAGCAGATTCGGGAGTTGCATGAAAGAAAACTGTTTAAGTTTGTGGCTTATATGCCCATGGACAGCTACGGCTGGACAGGTTGCCTGAACCAGTATTCCAATGCTTGGGACGGTATTTATGTTTATACCAAGTTTGGTGCAGAAGAATTTAAACTTTCTGGTATCAACAAAGAAGTTGGCGTCATTCCCCACGGAATTACAGACGGTCAGTTCTACCCCATGGACAAAGGTGAGGTTCGCAAAAAGCTGTCAATCCCTGAAGACTGCTTTGTTGTCTTTAACGGCAACCGTAACCAGGCACGCAAACGAATTGACATCACCATTGATGCTTTCGCTCAGTTTGCTGTTGGCCGCCCTGATACCAAGCTCTATCTCCACATGGGCATGAAAGATCAGGGTTGGGACATCATGGCTCTCTTCGGGCGTGAGATGCGTAAACGAGATATCGACCCCAATGGTCGCATCATCATGACAACACGCGGTGCGCAGCCTCCTGGGGTCCCTGTAGAGACGCTCAACATGATCTACAACTCTGCAGACATCTCAGTCAACACCTGCAAAGGAGAGGGCCATGGGCTGGTCAACCATGAGTCAGCAGCCTGTGGCGTAGCCCAGGTGGTGCCCAACCACACGTCGCTGAAGGAGATCTTTGAAGGTGCTGCACCTTTGATTGACAACTGCTTTATGGATGTGGACATGAATTACAACCGTGACATGCCTGTGCCCAGTGCAGAGCACCTGGCGGAGATCCTTGCGGACCTGTATGAAGACCGCGATCTGCTGAAGCAAGTCGGGGCTGGCTGCTTCCAGCGGGCCACTTCCGCCAAGTATCAGTGGGACAACATCGCTAAGCAGTTTGAAGAAGCCTTTGAGACGGTCTTAAAGTCTGAAGAGGTGGAGAAACCGCAGATCAAGCGCCGGAAACGGAAGCCAAAAAAGGAATTGTCCATAGCAAACCAGTGATCACAAGGGGCCATCGAGCCCCTTTTTTCATGAGTTGCTGAACTTTGGCTGAACTTTTTAAGGCTATGACTGGGTTCTTGGCAAGTTCAAGAAGTTGACGTGTCTGTATAAGAGTTCCTCTACAAAGCAAACACCCATTTTTTGTAGCCTTTTTTTGGAGACTCAATAAGACTCATTGCTATACCCTGGGTCTCATCTCACTAATAATGAGAATGGTGGTGAGACCTGGGGGTGAGGGGAAAGTGCAAAAATTAGCTACAAAAAATGCTTGTTTTCTTTATAAAAGAGTCTATATTCAACTCTGAACTGCCTGAACTTATGGGAAACCCTCATCACCCTCGTGCTTCGGTAGCTCGTCTTGCTTTACCAAAGGTTGCTTTTAAGCCTCTTGATCCTGATATCTCTATCTATGACCAAGGTTTCTACCATGGCTTTCCCTGTCATCTAGGGCATACGATTCGCCATCAAGAGGATCATTGGTGTTATGAGTGCGTCAGGCGCATCCAGAGCAATGTCGTGGGCCTGGATGTCAATTTCATTACTGAAAACTACAGAAGAGAAGTTATTAACTTTTTGGAGCACGTCTCAATTCGAGACTCAAGTGAATGCTGGGAGACTGAACGCACTCGTCGTTACTACTACTCCACTTATTGTCGTCATCGCAGTGGAAACAAATCTCAAGTAACACCTACTAAACTTGCTTACAGTATTTTTTGGGGTGATATTGGGAAGCTTTCTGTAACACGTCATACTAAAGTTTGTGGTAACCCTAAGTGTGTGAACCCTTTACATCTTGTTTCCACATGGAATACACGCATGCCTCCTCGTCAACTTCATTATTTAGATCTTGAAGTTAAACCAGAGAAACTGGCAGTAATGGCGCTAAGGGAACATAACAAGATGAGTATTGATGACATTCTGATGAAATTATATAAACCTACAATTATTCATCCAAAAGAGCGAATGGAAAATCCCTAGCATTACCAATCTTAAAATGAGATAACGCCCAGGAAGTAGGTGGATGACAAATCCTAGTGAGTCGCAAAGACAACGTTCGCAATTTAATCCATTGAACTTGGGGACGTTTGACCAAACGGCTCTACGTTTGCTGACTGGTTCTCTTGGAATGAGAAGCCAGTTGATTAGTGGTGGTTACGGTAATTATACATATAATCATTGGTTTCAAATAACTTTACCAAAACCTGCGTGGATTATTTTATTAAAAGCAGGTACAAAATTAACGACCAGTCCCGCTAGTCCTGATAATCGTTTTCAAGATATTGATAGTCGTTTTGACTTTTCTGTTTACGCTCAAGACTATAGTCCAATTGAAGGTCGTTCAGTTCTGCAACAACCTGAACGTTTCTTTGGTTATGTAGCTGGCGCTCAATCTGATCTCTACAACACTTTTAATCCCAAGCTGGATTCAAAAGGGAATGAGATGTTCTATGAGCTAACACCTGGTAATTACTTGGTGTGTGTTTCTGCAACACGTAATGAACCGTTTAATTACGCTTTAGGTTTAGTTGTTGAATTTGCAGATAATGAAGAAAACTTTATATTAACTGAAGATCAAAGTCCTTCTGCAACCAGTTTTGTTTTGCAGGAATCTTTTAATGCTACCAGTGAAGGTGTCTTTGATATTCTGCCTTCTCCGGTTACTGTTAATACAACAATTACTCAGCTACCCAACTTATCAATCAATGTAGGCGAGATTGCAAGTGGTATCTTTGTTCAAATTAATAATAAAAATAGTGATGATGCACTTCTCTCATGGGTGATTGGCGATTCACCACCAACAAATGATGATCCTTTTGCTAACCTTATTGAACTTGACTTCACAGAAACTTGGCCACAATCTGCACCACGGGGTCATTCTTTAGATGAATGGCGTCGTGCTTGGCAACGTGATCATGCTCAAGATGATAAATTCCCAAGTGGTGTTTTTGCACCTTTAACAAATTTATCTTAAGATTGAGGAACAACTTTTGGTCAAATGACTAAACCTTTAGTCGGAAACACCGACGATCTAATTAGTGAGTATTGGACTGGTAAAGCAAAAGAAAAAAAAGAAAAGAATCCAACTGAAGAGTTTAAAAAGTATTGCGAAGAGCTTCCATGGATGCCAGAATGCAAAAGTTATGATGTCTAAAAGTGGCAACTTTAATTACTAACGTACCTCCGGTCAAAGTGTGGGTGCGTAAAGAATATCTACGTGATTTGAGAGATGGACATGGTGAGTACGTTCTTGGCTATTGGGTGTCTGCTAAGTCTCTGCCTGGCCGTTGTTTCTATTTTGAGACTTACTTACCTGAATATGGTGCGCTCTTTGATAAGTTACCGATCTCGGCGTTCCTTGCCTGGGATTCAGACTCGCCGCAAGCACCTGAAAATCCGACCCCGGATCTTCCGCTAGAAGAACTTCAGTTCTGGAATTGTTTTAGTCATGACATTACAACGCTTGAAAAAAATCTTACATATTCAGCAGGGTGGGAAGTCCGAACCAAAACTAATGGATCCCTTACTGGCGATTATCTGTTTACTATTGACAGTTTTAACGGTGATCGAAGTCGAGCAGACATCTCGTTCTCTGAAACGCCAGACGAACACAAGTCATTTAACATTATTGCGTTGCAAAATGGTCAAATTGCAGCGTACCCCAACAACAGGTGTCGTGTCATTGACCCTAGCTTGTCACCAGAGTCCCTTAAAACCCCCGACTTTCTCGTCTCCTCCAGGTACTTTAATGTTGAATACCCCAATGCTAAATGGGGTCGATTAGGTGAATCAGAAGAATATTTCTGGGAAACCAAGACAGAACAAAAAATAAAACCTTACAAACCTTTTATTCCAGTAAGTGATCAAGAAGAATTTGACCGGTAGAATATTACTGTTGAGTTGGTTTTAATTATGCAAGAAATTCTTGCTAATCCTATTACTTGGATTGTAGTTGCAGCTGCTTCTGAAATCATTGCGTTGACTCCTTTAAAGTCAAATAGTATTGTTCAGTTGCTTCTTAAGGCAGTCGTTTCTCTTAAGCCTTCCCTAAAAAAGTAAAGGGTATCACTCCAGATGATGCATTCTTTATTGCACAGTGGTCATTACGGAGTGATAAACAACGTACTAAAGACGAGATTCTTCGTCGAAAAAACGAAAGCCTAACTAGCTATCGTATTGATGAAGCTATCCGCAAATATAAAAAAGAAACTAACTGGGACAAATAAGATTCAGTTGTTTTAAAATTACTTTATTGAATTCTTTATTGTCATGGTACGCGGTGCTGTTAATGATGCGAGAGTAGATCTCAATACTTTCCAACAACTCTTAAATCGCTTAGAAGCTTCCAAAAAACGTCAGCAACGTCAGCGTTCTGTTGAAGGACGTCGTGATATCTACGCAGGTGGTCTCGCTTCCATGATGTCTAACTTCTGATTAGTTAGTCATCTAAAGCTTGAAACCAAAAGACACAACCATTGTTGTCGTCAACATGTTTCCTTAGAGCGTAAGCCTCATCTCTTGAAAGAGTTTGGCACTTGCGCTCATCTTTTAGTTGCCAGCAAATGTTGACGCGTTTAGGTTGATCTTTTTTCATTTTAAAAGAGCGTAAAGAATCAAGGCAATTGAGACAATTGCCCATTGTGCCAGGAATAAAATAATGGCCTGGTTAAATTCCGAAGACTCTTTTTGTGATTTCATATTTTTTACAGCGATCATCCCAGCCGTTATAACCTCCATTAATTCTGACACAACAAGATTCAAATCCTTGTGTTAGACAGATGTCTAGAAGATCGTTATCTTCTATCCAGGTAAGAGCAGATCGGAAAGGATAGTGATTAGCTACGTAATCGCATCCGCGTTCAACAATTAAAGGATCTTGTAATTTTGCGGCTGCCCTGGTGTAGTTGTATTTTCCAGTGAGCATTAATACACCTGCACCTTTATATTTAGGCCCATCGTGGGGGCCATTGCCCAAGTCAGAACGGTTGTTATAGGCTTTGCCATCAGCCAATTCTTTCATCCACCGGAAGTTACCGGTTTCATGTAAAAGATTAGCAATAAGCATGCACATGGCATCTTTATGCTTATCAAAGCCAGATGTCATAAGCAACTTATTAAAGTCACCTACAAAAGTCGCATCAAACTTATCTTGAGAATAACCAGTGAGCTGCTGGCAAACTAAAGGTGTGATGATACGTTGTGAAGGATTTGCAGGACCTGCACGATACAGGTCTGCAAACTCATCTAACTGCTCATCTGTAAGAATTGACTCAAGCCAATTCCAAGCGGCAATCTGATGTGACTCTTCTTTGTAGTACTTAGCTGCTCTATTAAGATTGATCGTCACTGACTTCTCCTTCTGAAATAGCGGTTTCTTCTGGTGCAAATTCAATAGTTTCCAAAAGCTGACCAATAAGTTGTCCAGCATAACCCGTAAGATTTGCATCTCCAGTAGCCCGTGCTGCTCCAAACGAGTTGATAGCAGATACTAATTCAGATTTTTTGCAAGTCATAGCAAGACTTTATTTTGTATTTACTATAGCAAATTAGACATTATCAGTCCAATCAAAAGGGCATTCTCCTTCTACTTTATTACGCAAGTATCTAATAAGAAACCAGCGTTGCCGTTCTGGTAAATTTTTATCTGCAAGAATTTGATATGAACGTTTTTGCCATCTCTCACAAGACATGTGCCAATCGTAAGCTCCAACACCATGCGTTGCTATTAGTAACGCAGCGATAATATTCATTTATCAATACGTCCGTATAACCTATCAAGTTTTTTCTTTTGCTCCTTTAACAGTTGTTCAGCATTAGTAATTACCGGCCACTTTTGTAGTCGTAATGCTTTTTTAAATTTTTGCCAGAATAAAATCACTATGATAATTTAAATATTAATGTTTACCAAGGCACACCTGTTGCTTCAGTAGGTGTTTCCAGTTCATTTAGTTCAGCAGTTAAACCAGATACCATGGCGTTTACAGTTTCTGTGCCCATAGAATCTTGCACCCAACCAATGCAATCTGCCTCAGTTAAGTCAGGATACTGAATAAAACTAGGGTCAGATGGATCTGCAGTAAATCCCATAGAACCATAAGAATCTGCAGTATAAGGCTCACCACTTACA
>LUMR01000293.1_pt1 | contig 18773 bp, 19 predicted proteins | sample 730041 | NCBI WGS metagenome assembly LUMR01 (sample SAMN03860258, study PRJNA289734) | marine metagenome | biome: seawater column; feature: ocean; material: water; isolation source: Red Sea water column Station 12 - depth 10m | place: Saudi Arabia: Red Sea | collected 2011-10-15 | depth 10 m | reverse complement strand
CATGGCTTACATGGATGGGTTTCAAGGTGAGACCATTGACTCTCAAAGCGTAATGACCATGGTCAAACATTTTCCTGGCGGCGGGCCTCAAGAAAATGGACTTGATCCACATCTTTTTAGCGGAAGAAATCAAATCTACCCAGGTGGTAATTTTGAATATCACTTATTACCCTTCAAAGAGGCAATAAAGAATAATCTTAAAGTTATTATGCCTTATTATGGCATTCCCGTTGGTCAAACAGATGAGGATGTTGCTATGGCTTTCAACAGTTATATTCTCAAAGATCTTCTAAGAGAAGAACTTAACTATGATGGAGTAATTTGCTCTGATTGGGGGATTATTACTGGAAGACATTGGGGAGTTGATGAGCTTTCAATTGAACAAAGATATGAAAAGTCTATTAAAGCTGGAATCGATCAATACGGAGGAGAAAAGGATACAGACTATTTAATAGATCTCGTAAAAAATGATCAAATTACAGAAGTCAGAATTGATGAATCTGTAAGAAGAATTCTTTTAAATAAATTTGAATTAGGTCTTTTTGATAACCCTTATGTAAATGAGGAGCTCGTCCAGTATAAAGTCAATACACAAGATAATATCGAAGCTGGCTTAGAGGCCCAGAGAAAATCGATAGTTCTGCTGGAAAATAATGGGATATTACCCCTAAAAAAAGGATCAAAAATATTTGTCGATGGTTTAAGCGAAGAAGAAGCAAGAGAATTTGGTGAATTAGTAAAGGATCCGGATGATGCCGATGCAGTTATTATGTATATTCATACTGTATTCAATGGGAATCAAGAATCTGGATTAAATAGAGCTTTTGATAACTTTCTAAGTACATTGTTTCCGAATGGAGACTTAAATTTTAATAAAGAAATAAATAAAAAAATTGAAGCCTATTCAAATGAAAAGAAGCTAATTGTAGTTGTAGACCTTAATAGACCAGCTATTCTTAAAAGTATTAAGGAAAGCTCATCTGGTTTAATTGGAACCTTTGGTGTTCAAGATCGGATAATTTTTGAGGGACTGTTTGGAGAATTTAATCCATCAGGTAAATTACCTTTTGAAATACCATCCTCAATGGAATCAGTACTTAATCAAAAGGAAGACTTGCCAGATGACTCTGCAAACCCAACTTATGAATTTGGGTATGGGATTTCTTATTAAATAGAACCTTTTCTAGGAACAAATTCTAAAACGGTTGCATTTATACAATATCTTGGCAATCCATTTGGGCCATCATCAAAAACATGACCTAGATGAATGTCGGAGGATACAGATCGAATTTCAGTTCTACGCATGCCGTAACTATTATCAGGTTTTTCATAAACTGAGCCCTCTACTGGTCTTGTAAATGAAAGCCATCCTGATCTTGATACGAATCGATCTCTAGTATCAAATAGAGGCTCTCCGCTTAGCTTATCTATAAATATGCCATCAGGAGTATTTTTAAAGATTTCATATTCCTTACAAAATCTTGCATCAGTCCCATTATTAAATGCAACATCATATGCTTCAGTGTCTCCTAATTTGAATTTTCCAAGCATCAAATAGAAATCTTTTTGATCAATATAGCCTTGATGTGAAAAAACCTCTTTACCGTCTTCTAAGAAGATTACAGATGGAGTTGCCCAAGTGGGAGCATTAATTTCTAAGTCATGCAATTGATCAGATGTTCTATAAGACATCGGAATGCTTCCTTTGTATTCATTAGTTACATCAAGCTTTAATTTCTCACAATAGGGACAATAATTTTGCGAGTCCAGGATCAATATTTGCTTACCGATAAGCAGATCTTGATTATCTAAAATATCTTTTTCTTTTTCATTGAATACAACACCAGTTGATAAGTCTGGACAATAACCATTAGGATTTTTCTTTAAATAATCCTGATGATAGTTTTCAGCTAAATAAAAGTTGTCTAATGGCTCTATAAGGGTAACTACTCTCCCATAACCCGCTTCAAAAAGAAGAGATTGATATTCATTCAAAATATCTTGAGCAAGTTTTCTTTGAGTTTCATTCGAGAATAGGATCACTGATCTATACTGAGTTCCAATATCATTTCCTTGTCTATTAAGTTGTGTTGGATCATGGGTTTCAAAGAAATGTTTTAGAATTTCATCAAGTGAAATTGCATTGCTGTTAAAGGTTACTTTTACCACCTCTGCAAAATTATTTTCATTATATTTGTTCTTAAGCTGGATGATAGATCTATAATTTGGACTTACTCCATACCCATTTGCATAACCTGAAACTGCATCAATAACTCCATCAAGGGATTCATATCCCTTTTCAGCGCCCCAAAAACAACCTGAACCAAGATGAATGGTTTGAATATGATTAGTTTTATTTGCATATACAAAAGAGTTTGCAAATAGGATAAGTGAGAAAAAAGTAACTAATCTAAGTTTCAGGTTCATATTTAAAGCCTTTGCTTTTTATAAAAGCAGGTCTAGAAAAAAGATTATCTGTCCATCGCTTTATATTTGGCTTAAATGCTTGCTCTATTCCTAGAGCTTCAGCAAGGTTTATTGCATAACTGACACATATATCAGCCAAGGTAAAACGGTTTGAACACAAATACTCCCTGTTATCTAGGGTTTTTTCTAAAAGTTTCAACCTTGAAACAAACCATCTGCTATATCCCTCTACTGCAGCGTCAGCAACGCCTGGCTCTTGGAGTTTATATCTTAGAACAACAGTTTGTGGAAATGTCAGAGTAGCGTCAGAATGAAATAGCCAATTTAAGTAATTTGGGTAATCATACTCGTCAGGCGTAACTTGAAGATCGCTTGGACCATATTTTTCTACTAAGTATTGAGAAATTGCAACAGATTCGGTCATTTTTACAGATCCATCAACCATGAATGGAACAGTACCAAGTATGTTGGTTTCTAGATATTCTTTCATAAAAACTCTTGGTGGAAATGGCATCATTATCAACTCGTAATCTAATCCCATTTCTTCTGCTGTCCAAATTGGTCTAACTCCTCTTGAATTCTCACAACTATAGATTTTTATTGCCATCTTAATTTCCTTATTTTTACTATTGTTAATATAATATCATCTCTCAAATTGCATTATGAAAAATAAGAATTTAGCCCCTATTTTGAAATCAAACATTGATCAAAACTCCTCACAATTTCTTGAAAATAAAGAGGTAATGCTTAATAAATTGGAATTTCTAGATGGCCTTCTAGATCAAGTAGAGCTTGGTGGAGGTAAACATCATCACGAAAGATTGGCAAAAAGAGGAAAAATGCCTGTCAGGGAAAGAGTAATGAAAGTCCTAGATCCTGATACGCCATTTCTTGAGATTAGTCCTTTTGCAGCATATGGCACTGACTATACAGTTGGTGGTGGTTGCGTTAGCGGAGTTGGAGTTATTGCAGGTGTTGAGTGTGTAGTATTTGCTAATGATCCATCTGTTAAAGCTGGAGCAATGACAGTTTATGTTGGTGAAAAATGGGCGAGAGCAATTGAGATAGCAAGAGTTAATCAAATTCCATTCATAAGTTTTGTTGAGTCTGCTGGTGGAGATCTGAGTATGGGAACCGGTAGTAAAAGTGGGCAGGCTCCTATAGCGCCTACACTTCATACAACTCATTTTGCTGCCACGGGAAGATTCTTTTATGAGATGACCGAGCTGTCAAAATTACGTATTCCGGTCATTTCTGTTGTTTTTGGGTCATCTACTGCTGGTGGTGCATATCAACCAGGAATGTCAGATTATAATATTTTTATAAAAGACCAATCAAAAGTATTCCTTGCTGGACCTCCTTTAGTAAAAATGGCTACTGGAGAAGAGTCTGATGATGAAACTCTTGGAGGTGCAAAAATGCATTCAGAAACCTCCGGCTTATCAGACTATCTTGCTGAGGATGAGATGGATGCACTTAGGATTTGTAGAGAGGTTGTTTCACACCTTAATTGGGAGAAGAAAGGCATTGGTCCAATAAAAGAATCTAAAAGTCCTAAATATGATCAAGATGATCTTCTAGGATTGATAAGCGAGGATTTGAAGTCTCCCGTTGATATAAGAGAGATTATTTCTAGAGTAACCGACGGTTCACAATTTGAGGAATTCAAGCCTCTTTATGGTCAAACTATGATTTGTGGATGGGCTTGTATTCACGGCTATCAAGTTGGTGTGCTAGGAAATAATGGCCCAATTTATCCAGAATGTGCCGAAAAGGCAGCTAGCTTCATTCAGTTATGCAATAAAAGAGATATACCGTTGATCTTTTTACAAAATGTAACAGGTTTCTTGGTAGGTAAGGATTTTGAAAGGCAGGCAATCATTAAAAAAGGTTCGCAAATGATAAATGCTGTATCAAATTCAACAGTTCCTCATATAACCATAATTGTTGGTGCCTCCTATGGTGCAGGAACTTATGCAATGTCTGGAAGAGCATACAACAATCGTTTTACCTTTTTGTGGCCGACTGCAAAAATTGCTGTGATGGGTCCAGAGCAAATCGCAGGAGTAATGTCTATAGTCAGGAAAGCGAAAGCAATGAGGACTGGCGAGAAGTTTGATGAAAAAGCAGATGCAGAAATTGTAAAGATGGTTGAAGACGCTGCAGAGAGAATGTCACATGCTTTAGTAGCAAGCAGTATGCTAACAGATGATGGAATAATTGATCCAAGAGATACAAGAAAGATAATTGCTTTTTGTTTATCAATTTGTAACAACACTCCAATAGAGGGTGCCAAAGAGTATGGAGTGTTTAGGTTGTAATGTTTGATTCAATTTTAGTTGCAAATAGAGGAGAAATTGCATTAAGGATAATGAGAACTGCTCAAGCAATGGGCATCCAAACTATTGCAATTTATGTTGACGCAGATAAGGATGCGCCTCATGTTAGGTTTGCTGATAAAGCAGTACTTCTTCCAGATGGAGGATATCTTGATATAGATGCAGTTTTAGATGCAGCACAAAAAAGTAATGCTGGCGCTATTCATCCAGGATATGGTTTCTTATCAGAAAATTCTGAGTTCGCTAAAAGAGTCATTAAAGAAAAAATTATTTGGGTTGGCCCCTCTCCTAAAGTCATTTCTGTAATGGGTGATAAATTAAAAGCTAAAGAGCTTGCTATAAAAGCTAGCGTTCCCACTCTTCCAATGACCTCAGATGAAAAAGAAGTCAAAAAAATTGGATACCCCCTTCTAATAAAAGCAGCTGCAGGTGGAGGCGGAAAAGGAATGAGAGTAGTTACTGATAAAAAAGATCTACAAGAGTCGCTTGAAGGTGCGAAAAGAGAGGCTTTATCAGGTTTTGGAGATGAGAGAGTTTTCATCGAAAGATATGTAGAAAAATCTCGACATATAGAAATCCAAATTCTTGGGGACTCTCACGGCAATGTTATTCATCTTGGTGAAAGAGAATGCTCAATCCAAAGAAGACATCAAAAAATAATTGAGGAGTCTCCATCTCCGAGAATAACTGAAGAGATAAGATTCGCAATGGGTAATGCAGCAGTTGATCTTGCAAAAAAAATAAAATACGAGTCTGCAGGAACTGTTGAATTTCTTTTTGATGATAAAAGTGGTGAATTTTGGTTCCTAGAGGTCAATACAAGACTGCAAGTTGAGCACCCAGTTACGGAAGAAGTTACTGGAATAGATTTAGTAGCTGAACAAATAAAAATTGCTAGAGGTGAAGAGCTACAGTACTCGCAAGAGGACATTGAGTGGACAGGGTCCTCAATAGAGGCTCGTCTGTATGCTGAAAATCCAAATAATGATTTTTTACCTGAAACAGGAAAAATGTTTGCTTACGAACAAGCTGAAAATGATTTTATGACTAGGTGGGATTCTGGCGTTCATAAAGATTCAGTTATTGGTACTAACTTTGATCCGATGCTTGCAAAAGTTATTTCCTATGGTGAAACAAGGGAGGATGCTGCAAGAGTTTTAGCTAAATCTTTGGAAGATTCTCATATTGGCGGCGTTATTACTAATAAAGATTTTTTAATTGCAACACTAAGGTCTGATGAGTTTTTAAAAGGAAATACAACAACAGACTTCATAGAGAGAGTTAAACCACCAAGAGTAAAAAACCTTACTAATGATGAGCTTAATCTTGCACTAACAGCTGCAGCCATGTGGAAACAAATGAGAAATAGAATCTCTTCAGATATCGCACCTTATATTCCATCCGGGTGGACAAATGGGAGACTTCCAAATCCTAACATTACATTTGTGCTCGATGGTGAAGAAATATTCGTTGAATATAAGTTGATAAATAAAAATAAATTCCTTGTTTTCAATTCAGAAGTTGAAGTAGTTAATATTGATGATAAATATATAGATCTAGTTTTTGATGGTGTAAGAGTCAAATCTAGAATTTCTGAGGATGCTGAATTTATATTAGTTCATATCCCTAGCGGTGATGTATCTTTTGAAGTTAAACCTAGATTTTCAATGCCAGGTCTTGAGGTGCAAGCTGGTGGATTGGTAGCTCCAATGCCGGGCAAAGTAGTCGATTTAAAAGTAAAAAAAGGATCAAAGGTAAAATCTGGAGAGACTCTAGTAATTCTAGAGGCTATGAAAATGGAACATTCTATAAAGGCAAGTGAAGATGGAGTTATTGCTGATATTTTTATCAAGGAAAATGATCAGGTCGAGAATGGTGCCGTTTTGATGGTGGTTGATTCTTAAAAGTGGGTTCTGAAGTAATAAAAATAGCAAATTGCAGTGGTTACTATGGTGACAGATTATCTGCTGCAAAAGAAATGGTTGAAGGAGGTCCGATTGACGTCCTAACTGGTGATTACTTGGCAGAACTTACCATGACTATTCTTTTTAACCAAAAGCTGAAAAGAGGAGATGATAAAGGATATGTTGGTACATTCCTTAAACAGCTAAAAGATGTTGCAAAAACTTGTAAGGAAAAAGAAATAAAGATTGTTACTAATGCTGGAGGCTTAAATCCGAAGTCTATGGCAAATGAAATTCAAATTATTCTAAGTGAATTAGGTTTAGAGATGCAGGTTGCCTATATCGATGGCGATGATTTAATGCCAAGAATGAGCGATCTTCAAAACAGTGGTGAAGAGTTTATAAATATCGATAAAGAAATCTCTCTTAAAGATTCTGGCTACACTACATTGACAGCTAATGCTTATCTTGGTGCATGGGGGATAAAAGAAGCTTTAGATAGAGGGGCTGAAATTGTAGTTTGCCCTCGTGTCACAGATGCAGCAGTCGTAATTGGTCCAGCTGCGTGGAAATTTAATTGGAAAAGAGATGATTTTGATCAACTTGCAGGCGCTCTTGCTGCTGGCCACATTATTGAATGTGGCTGTCAGGCAACAGGAGGCAATTACGCTTTCTTTGAAGAAGTTCCAAGTTTCGAAAATGTTGGTTTCCCAATTGCTGAAATTCAATCTGATGGTAGTTTCTTTATAACAAAACATCCAGGTACTGGTGGCTTGGTCTCTACGGGAACTGTGACTGCTCAGCTTTTATATGAGATTAGTTCACCTGCTTATATTAATCCTGATGTGGTAGCTCATTTTGATACATTAAAAATAGAGGATGTTGATAAAGATAGGGTCTTTGTTTCGGGCTGCAGAGGTAGCTCCCCTCCTAATAAGCATAAAGCATGTATTAATCTTGCTGGAGGTTATAGAAATGGTATGGATCTAATCTTAACTGGGCTTGATATTGAAAAAAAAGCTCAAGCATTTACAGATACTCTCTTTAATCTTGTTGGTGGTAGAGAGCAGTTTGATGAAGTACGAACAGATCTTCACAGAACGGATAAAGAAAATCCAAACTCAAATGAAGAGGCAATGGCAACACTTTCTCTTTCAGTAAAATCAAAGGATCCTGATTTGGTAGGAAGACTTTTTAGCGCAAAAATTGTTGAACTTTCTCTTGCTAACTATCCAGGCTTTTTTGCTCAAGGCGGTGTAAAGGCTAGCGGTCCTGTAATTGTTTATTGGCCTGCATTAGTAGAAAGTAAGCATATTAAAGAAGTGGTTCACTTAAATGATGAGGTGTTCGAGATTACTCCAACAAGCGAGTTAGGACTCGATGATATTTACTATCAAAAAGAACCTGTAGATATTCTCCCCTGCCCTGAGGATGAATTAGAAAAAATAGCTTTTGGAAGGATTTTTGGGACTAGGTCTGGAGACAAAGGCGGATGTGCCAATTTAGGAGTGTGGGCAAAGACTGATATGGCTTTTTCTTTTCTTAGTTCTTATTTATCTGTTGAAAAGCTAAAAGAACTCCTTCCAGACTTATCTGAATTCAAAATTGAAAGATATGATCTTCCAAATATAAAGTCATTAAATTTTTATATTCATGGCATTCTGGAAGATGGAATTTCTTCTAATAATAGAAAAGATGGACAAGCAAAATCACTTGGTGAATACTTAAGAGCTAAACATATTGAAGTTCCTAAGATACTAAAAAAAGAAATTAAAAATGGATAATAAGAATTTATCTTTAGAAGGACTAATCTTTGAGGCAATTGAATTGTCGGTTGTAAATAATATTATGTGTATTACTCTGAATAGGCCTGAAAAAAAGAACGCCATTAATCCAGTAATGGCTAATGAAATTTCTTGGTACTATGTCGGGTAAATCATCTGAGAGCACTTCGAATGTACCATCACTCGGGGGTGGAACTGAAGAAATAAGCCTTAGAATAAGAAGTTTGAATAAACCAGTGATTTGTGAAATACAGGGCCCTGTTCTTGCTGGCGCTCTTCTTATGGTTACAAATTCAACTCATGCAATTGCTGTTGAAGAAGCTACTTTTTCTGCGCCTGAGATTAAAAGAGGAATTTGGCCTTTCATGGTTATGGCTGGTCTATTTAGAGTTATGCCTAAAAGACAAGGTCTAGATTTCATTATGAGAGGAAATAAAATTAGTTCTCATGATGCAGAAAGATTTGGTCTTGTTAATAAGGTTGTTCATAAAGAGAAGCTAAGTGAAGAAGTTAATAAGATTGCATCCGAACTTTCTAAGCTAGCTCCGGGAACAATGAAATTAGGACTTGAAGCATATAATCATCAAGATAAAATGGATTTTGATGAAGCTGTTCCTTTCCTTAAAGAGCAGCTAGAAAAATGTCTAAAAAGTGATGATGCAAAAGAAGGTATTACAGCATTTTTAGAAAAAAGAGATCCGGACTGGAAATAAAAAAATGAAAGTATTTAATAAATTATCTCCAAATGATGAACAACTTAATGGTTTTGTGGAAGGAGACGTAGAGACTCCAATTGCTATGGTAAATCTCCTTAAATTTAAAGAAAAGGCAGAGTATGAGGATGGTAGAGAGACTAATTTATCTGGTGCTGAGGCATATGCTATTTATGGAGAAAAAGTTCAAGAATGTCTTAAGAAGGTTGGTGCTGAAATGACTTTCTCTGGTGTGGTTAGCAGACTAATGCTGGGAGAAGTTGAGGATCTATGGGACTCTGTTGCAATAGCAAGATATCCAAGTAGAAAAGCAATGCTTGAAATGATTATGGACCCCTATTACCAAGAGATTGAAAAACACCGATCAGCAGGTCTTGAGGGTCAACTAAATATTGAAACAAAGTACTTCTAATGGATTTAAATTATGGTCCACAATATGAAGACTTTAAAAAAGAGGTTCAATCTTTTTGTAATGAATATAAGGATCTAAGATTTGTCGATAGCTCCCAATCACCTCTTGCATCAGATGGAAAAGGGAAACATGGTCCAGAGCTTACAAGGGCTGACTGGCAAAAGTTGCTGATTGAAAGAGGATATTTTGCAAGGTCAGTACCAAAAGAATATGGTGGATATGGTGGCGATCCGGACATTATAAAATCAAGAATAATAGCAACAGAGTTCTCTAAAGCTAAAGTTCCCTCAGGAATGGGTGGACAAGGAGAAATTATTTGGTGTCAGGGTTATTCAGAACCCAATGCAGGAAGTGATTTAGCAAGCCTTCAGACCAAGGGTGAGCTCATTGATGGAAATTGGGTAATAAATGGGCAAAAAATTTGGACTAGTACTGCTCAATATGCCCAAATGATGTTTTGTCTTGTGAGAACTGAACCTGATGCTCCAAAACATGGTGGTATTAGTTATTTGCTTATTCCAATGGATACACCAGGAATAGAAATAAGACCTTTAGTTGATATGACTTTAAAAGCTGGATTCAATGAGGTTTTTTTTACAGATGTAAAAATTCCAGCAACAAATATCGTTGGAAATAGAGGTGAAGGTTGGGCTGTTGCAAATGCAACCTTAACCCATGAGAGAGGTTCTCTTGCTGACCCAAATGCCACAATGAATAGAATCAATATGCTTATTGATCTAATGAAAGAAGAGTCAATTGATGGGAAGAAACTTATTGATATTCCAGTCTACAGAGATAAACTAATGGCGCTTCAAGGAAAAGTAGTTGCTTTTCAATCTCACAGTCTTAGAACTCTATCTTCAAAAATTAATCCTGGGCAAGATGTGAAACTAGGAAAAATGATCCAAAAATTGGTTGGGACAGAATTAAGGCATGAACTAGAGGGATTTGCTATCGATATCATGGGAGAAATAGGAACATTATATGAACAAAGTCCCCTTTTAAGAGATGGCGGGAGTTGGCAATTCATATACATGTATTTCTTAGGTCTAATAATTGGCGGCGGAACAAGTCAAATTCAAAAAAATATTATCTCTGAAAGAGGTCTTGGAATGCCCCGTGAACCGAAGGTTAAGGATAATTAAAATGTATTTTGGACTCTCAGAAGATCAAGAATTTTTTCAAGAAAATATTAAGAAATTCTTAGATGATAACGCATCAGTGGATGTTATAAGGAAGATTGCAACGGATCATCCTGAGCATCAGAAAGATATTCAAGAAGGTCTTGTTTCTCTTGGTATCAATAGCTTGTTAGTACCTGAAGAATACGGTGGGTTAGGTCTTAATATTCTTTTTGCAACAGCTGTAAGTCAGGCATTAGGGTCAGGAATTGCACCTTCTGCATTTATAGGATCATATGTTATGGCTCCAATCGCTATTTTGAATGGTGGCTCTGAGGACCAAAAGAAACTTTATCTTCCTGATATAGCCTCTGGAAAAATTAGTTTTGCTGTGGGTTTTTCTGAATTCATTGGTGCCAGAATTGTGAAATTATTTTTAAAAATGGCAAATTAAATGGAAGGTCAATTTTTGTATTAGATTCTAATGATGCTTCTCACATTATGGTCGCTGACAAAGATGGAAAGATTTATATTGCAACTATGAACTCTGAGGGTTTATCTAAAAACCATCTTACTACTGTAGATAAAACTAGATCTTTTTCTGAGGTAATATTTAAAGAAGTTGAAGTTGAATTACTAGAAAAAACTAAAGACACTCTTAATCCTATTCAAAAGTCTATAGATGCTGGAAGGGTAGCTTTAGCAGCAGATACTGTAGGCGCAGCTCAAGAAATGATAAATAAAGCTGTTGAGTATTCAAAGGAAAGAAAACAATTTGGTAGAGTTATAGGTTCATTTCAAGCCGTTAAGCATATGTGTGCTGAAATGACTGCGGACCTTGAGCCTTGCTATGCGATGGTTTGGCACGCAGCTCATTGCATAGATGAAGATGAAGAAGATTCGCGATTTATGTCATGTCATTCTAAAGCTCATACTTCTGAAGTTGGAAAGGCAATCGCAAAAAAAGCTACGGAAGTCCATGGTGGAATGGGATTTACTGATTTACTTGGGCTTCATTATTGGTTCAAGAGAATTGGTGTTAATAGACAACTTCTTGGTGCACCAGAGATTATTAGAGAAGAAGCAGCTAAAATCCAGAAACTTATTTAAAATTGAACAAAATAACTAAAAATTTATTTTTATTAGCCTTTTTTGGGATATCTTTATTTGCATCTTCTGAAAAAGTTGATTTTTCAATTTCCGAAAAATATCAAGATCTAAGCTCTGAGATTTTCAAGAACATATCCTCACATCACTACACAAGAGAAATTGATAAAGAAAGTTTTAATGATTTGTATATTGATGCCCTTCTAGAGGAATTAGATGGAAATAAAAATCTATTTTTAAGCTATGAAATAAAATCTTTCAAAAGAAAATCTTCTAATTACAAAAAAAATAGAGAGAATTTTGATATTAATTTAGCTTATGAAATCCTCAATACCTATTTTAATAGAGTCATTGAGATTTCTGAATATCAAATTAAGTTAGCTAAAAAAGATAGCTTTGATTTATCTATAGATGAGAGTATTGATATTTTTTATGATGATAATGAATATGCTTCTACTATGCTTGAGTTAAAAGAGAGATGGAGAAAAACAACAAAAAATGATTTTATCGTTTCTGTTTTAGCAAAAGATGATGAAGATGAGATTATTTCTAATCTTACAAATAGGTATGAAAGAAGAATTAAAAGAGTCTTGCAAAGAAAAGATGAAGACATCTTTTTGTTAGCTATAAATATAATGACTAGACAGTTTGATCCTCATTCAACATATTTATCTCCTTATAATGCAGAAGATTTTGAAATTGATATGAGTTTAAAGCTTGGCGGCATAGGTGCATTGCTTTCAAACTCTGCGACAGAGGACTACGCAATAATTGTAAGTCTTGTTCCAGGTGGTCCTGCAGAAAAAAATGGTGAACTGGAGCCTAATGACAAAATCGTAAAGATCAAACAACAAAATGAAGATATTTTTGAAGATGTAACTGGATGGAGGATTGATGAAGTTGTACAAAAAGTTAGAGGGGAGCCTCAGACTTTCGTAACATTGGAGATCATACCAGGAGATGCTGAAGATAACAGTGTTCGTAAAATAGTTGAAATTGAGAGAGAGATAGTCGAATTAGAGGAGAGAGCGGCAAAATCAAAAATTTATTCTCTTAATAAGAATGGTAGTGAATATAAAATTGGAATTATTGATCTGCCCTCTTTTTATTTAGATTTTGAAGCTTGGCAAGCCAGGGATCCAAATTATAAAAGTAGTAGCAAGGATGTTAAAAATATTTTGGATGAATTTAAGAAACAATCAGTTGATGCAGTTTTGGTTGATCTTAGAAATAATTCTGGTGGAGCTCTTACGGAAGCAAATAAACTTACAGGGTTATTTACATCAGCTGGGGCTACGCTTCAAATCAAAGAATCTAATGGCAATATTATCCCCTGGGGTGATGCAAGAGTGAGGCAAGCTTGGTCAAAACCTATGGCGGTATTAGTTAATAGGTATTCTGCATCAGCTTCTGAAATATTTGCTGGTGCAATTCAAGATTATCAAAGAGGGCTAGTAATTGGACAGAGAACATTTGGAAAAGGAACAGTCCAAAGATTAGATAATTTGTCTGAGGGGCAGTTAAAAATTACTGAGTCAAAGTTTTATAGAGTCAGTGGAGATAGTACTCAAAGCAGAGGCATAGATCCTGATATTGTTCTTCCTTCAACCTGGGATATAGAAACAGTTGGTGAAAGTTCTCTTCCCACTCATTTGCCATGGGATAAAATAAAACCAACAAGATATAGAACCTTTACCGAGGACTCAATTGCAATTGAAAAAACTATTGTTGCTTTTGAAGAACGTTTATCTACTGATCCAAATCTAATTTATTTAAAAGATGTTAGGTCACGCTATGATCAAAATAAAAATAAAATGGAACTATCTCTTAATATAGACGAAAGAAGATCTGAGCAAGAAGAGAGAAAGCAATGGCTTCTTGAGGTAGAAAATAAAAGAAGGTCATCTCTTGGCATGGAAATTTTTAAAGATTACGAAAGCATGGATGAATTTAATGATAATTTTGATGCTGAGGATATTGATACAATTAGAGACTATTCTTTACTTCAAGGTATAGAAATTATTGGTGACTATATTGATTCAGAATCTAATTTTCTAAGTTGGAGAAACACATAATGAAATGTATATCATTTAATATTAATAGCGTTCGTGCTCGGCCTCATCAACTCATTCACCTTAGAGATAACCTTGATCCAGATGTTATAGGCCTTCAAGAAACAAAAGTTGATGATCCTGAATTTCCTATGGAGGAAATTAATGAAATTGGTTATCACGCAGAGCATTGGGGTGGTAAAGGTCATTATGGTGTTGCGTTACTTAGCAAAGAAAAACCAATTTTTGTTCAAAAAGGTTTTCCAGATGATGATGAGGATGAGCAAAAAAGGTTCATACACTGTACTTATAAAATAGGAAAAAAAGAATTTGATATCTTGAATGGTTATTTCCCGCAAGGAGAAAATAGAGAGCATCCCACAAAGTTTCCTAAAAAAGTTAAGTATTACAAAGATTTAGAGAAGTACATACAAAATCTTGATAAAGAAAATATTATTCTAATGGGTGACTTCAATGTAGCTCCTGAAGATGAGGATATAGGCATTGGTGATGTAAATGCAAAAAGATGGTTGAGAGAGGGAAAATGTGCTTTTCTTCCTGAAGAGAGAGAAATGTGGTTTAAGATCCTAAACATGGGATTTACTGATAGCTGGAGATCTCAAAATCCTGGAATAAATGATAAATATACTTGGTTTGACTATAGATCAAGGATGTTTGATCAAGATCCAAAAAGAGGTTTAAGGATTGATCAAATACTCGTATCAGAGTCTCTAAAAAGCTCTATTAAGACCACTGGCATGGATTATGATGCGCGTGCCATGGAAAAACCATCTGATCACTGCCCTATTTGGCTAGAGTTGGCTTAATTAACGCTTTGCTTTGAAAAATCTTTGAATGATCTCTTTGCATTCACTCTCTAAAATTCCAATTTCATAATGAGTCTTATGATTATGAAATGGCTTATCAAGAAAGTTGTCTTGCGAAACTATTGATCCTTCTTTTGGTTCCTTAGCTCCGATATAAAGATTATCTATTCTTGAAGCAATAATTGCCTTAGCGCATAAGTGGCATGGCTCGATAGTTGAATAAATATCACACCCAATTAATCTATAATTCTGTTCTTTCTTTGATGCCATGTTAATAGCTTCAATTTCTGCATGAGCAAAGACCGAATTTTTTTCAATTGTTCTATTTTGGCCATATCCAATAATTTCATTATTTTTCACCACAACTGCGCCTATTGGAACTTCATCTTTTTCGAAAGCTATCTTAGCCCTTATTAGAGCTTCTTTCATAAATAGTTCTTTCATTTAATTATTTGAGCTAGCAAAAAAGTTTTGAAGCTTTTCTAGTATCTTTTTTTGGGAACCCTCAGCAGTTTCCATCTTTGAAATAAGTTCCTCATAAGCTTTTGCGGCATCTGGCCATGGACCCTCTTCGTTAAACCTTTTATGTATTAATTCTGAAACATTTTTTTCAATCTTGCTATCAATCCTGTCAGGGAAATGAAGGTATAAGATTCTTTTAGCAAATTCTCTATATCTATCATCTTTTATTCTGATAGCAATATTATGTTTCGTTTCAAAATCTTCAGATTTATGAAATTCTTGAAACAATCTTGAATCGTCAGGTGATGGAAATCCTTCATAAACCTGTTGTTCAATAAAGTCCTTTGCAGGATAAAATGGTTTATCTATATCTGAACAAGCAGCAACTATTCTCTCTTTAAATTCAAAATTCTCTTTTATCTTTTTAGCCCTTGATACAAGCTCATCCTGAGTTAAATCAAATTTGAAATCAAATTTCTCACCATCGGCCACTGCTTGAGACTTATTTATTGCTAATACTTTAAAAGGTGACTCAGCATTCGGTTTTTCAATATAAGAAATGAGTTCATGGTATTCAAGCTCAAGGATATCCTCGATTGGATAAGACAGGTCTAAGAAAATTGCTTTATTTGGAGACTCTGGATTCTGACAAATAAATGTTAGTGGATATATAAACCTGTATCTCGGGCCCCTTTGCACATAACCAAAATAGTTTCTGGTTGAAAGCATGTCTATGAAACTTGCTTTTGTTGCTTGAAGAAAAAAATCTTCAACTAAATCAGAGTGCTCTGAATAAATGTACTTAATAAGATGCACCATGAATTCACAATCTGTAAGAGCATCGTGAGCATCTGATACATCAATACCAATTTTTGGAAGAATCTGATCAAGTTTTAGTATTGGTAAATCATAATTATTCATATTGAACTTAATAAAGTCAGGATAGAGATAGGAAACTAACAAAATTAAGAAATATAAATCGCTTCTACCATTACCATTTGTGTTTGTAATATATGGTGGCAATAGATTCCAATAGAACTGTCTTCTATATAGCTCTTCGTCAAACTGATGACCGTTGTAGGTTATAAAAATTGACTGTTTATCATCACTCCATTTCTCCCAAGTATCATATATATCTTTCATCATTTGGTAATGAGATATATTTGAATCTAGGCTTGAAATCTTTTTGTGAACTAAATAAGCGCCTGGTTGAGGAACGACCCACGGTAGTGGCCTAGATTCAATATTCTGTGCATCAATTCTTTCAAAACTCTCATCTGTTAAGATTGAGGCAGATTGAATTATTTGTATAAAATCTTTTTCCCTTAAGCCTGTGGTTTCAGTATCACTAAAAATGAAGTTTTTTTGCATCTATGCGTCTATTTCTGAATCTATTAAAACAGCTATAAATAGAGCAGGTTCATTTCCATTATTCCGCCATGCATGATTTGTTCCTCTTTGAACAACAGTATCAAAAGGTTTAAGATCTATTTCATCCTCATCGAGTATGAGGGTAACATCACCTTTTAATAGAATAATATAATCAATACTGTCTGTCTTATGCATTGCTGGATGCTTTGATACATCAACTCTGCAATGAGATGCTTTGATCTTATCGAATGCATCTGCAGCCATTTCATTTAAAATTTCAACTGGAACACCTTCTGGAGTAGGGTTAATTTGAAAGTATCTAAATTTTGTTCCTCCCTTTGAAGGTTCAAGCTCTATATCGATATCAGCCTTATCCTCAAAACCCTTTGTTGTAAAAGGAGTTGATTCAGTATTCCAAATCTCATATAGACCTCCAACATCTTCACCAATGGATCTGGCTGGCGGCCCCTCATGCATTACAACTGATTTTCCTTCCGCATTATGTCCTGTAATAATTCTTCTCATTTATTTATCCTCCTATCTTTCTTCTATCTAAATAAATATATGGCGAGTAAACTAAATATATAAAAAATATAGCTACTGGATATAGTATAAACATATGAACCGGCGGTTCGGGCATTAGTGAAAGAATATTATCGCCATATGGTCTTTCATTAAGATACCAATAATTTGCTCCCAAAATATAATTAATGCCATACATAATCGCCAAAAGGATTGACGAATAGAATATTAGCTTTGGTATATCTTTTAAATATGGTCGTTGACCTAAGTTAACAATTGAAAAAACTACTGCAAGCAAAATTAATGAGTGGCCATACATAGTTGCAAAATATTCATAGTGAGGGAAAGCAAACTCAGAGTCGGGAGTTAATATAGACATACCAGCGCCAGCAATTCCCCAAAAATATGCAAAAATGAATAAAGGTCTAAATCCTGTTAAAAGAAAGACCGCGATTACAATTGCTGAAAAGTCGCACAGATGCAAAGGCAGATTTTCTAATAGGTTGCCACCTTTAATTAAAGTTTCAACGTATGTAGATCTAATTTGATTCTCGACTAATAGAAAAATTAAGAGATATTTTGAAAAGTTTTCTAATCCAGGCTTTGCTTGAATTAGTTTTGGGATAAAAACTATTGCCGCTAGGCAAATACAAAATCCCAAAAAGTGAGATAAAGATAATAATTCAAATTCTTGCATATAGGTTTGATTTAATTTTGCAGATTTATGAGAATCTTAAACTGTTGTCCTCTATTTTCCCATAATTTATTTCAAAAATATCTTTCAAATAGTTTTGATTATTAATCCATGGTTTTTTGTTCCCTTGCTTTACAGTAATGGAGGCTGCTCTTCTTACGTAACCTGATGAGAAATCATCTAGGAATCCTTTTGTTTCCTCTAAGTCATCAGGAGCTATCGGTAGACATTTAGCATAATTATTATCATTCATAAAATTGATTAGTCTGCAGGCATACTTGCTTGTAAGATCTGCTTTGAGTGTCCATGAGGCATTTATATAACCAAAGGTATTAATAAAATTTGGTATTTGGGTATACATCATACTTTTGTAGATAAAGCTTTTTGAAATATCAATCTCATTTTCATCAACAAAAATTCTGGAATCAAAGGAAGTTCAAGACATCAGTACATCTATTGGCGTAAAGCCTGGCGAGTCTGATTTATCAAAACTTAGATATGAAAAGATATGTATTTTAGCTGATGCAGATTCTGATGGCTTGCACATAGCAACTCTACTAATTGCCTTATTCGTGAAGCACTTTCCTGATCTTGTTCTTAATGAACATATATATGTTTCACTTCCTCCACTATACCGTCTAGATTTTAAAAATAGTGTTCTATATGCTATTTCAGATGAGCATATGACTGAAGTTCTAAAGCAAAATAAAATAAAATCTTCAGATCCGAAGTTAAGTATAACAAGATTCAAAGGACTTGGAGAAATGAACCCTTCACAGTTGAGGGACACGACTCTTAATCCATCTTCACGAAAACTTTTACTGCTTTCATTAGAAAATAAGGCGAAAGATATGAAATTATTAAACATGATGCTCTCTAAAAAGACATCCATAGATAGGAAGTTGTGGCTAGAGAAAAAGGGTAATCTTGTGCAGGCAAACTAATGGCAAAAAACAAAGACTTATTTTCATCAAATATAGATAAAATTTCTATTGGTGCTTTTAGTGAGGACGCATATTTAAATTACTCAATGTATGTG
>LUMR01000118.1_pt1 | contig 18859 bp, 22 predicted proteins | sample 730041 | NCBI WGS metagenome assembly LUMR01 (sample SAMN03860258, study PRJNA289734) | marine metagenome | biome: seawater column; feature: ocean; material: water; isolation source: Red Sea water column Station 12 - depth 10m | place: Saudi Arabia: Red Sea | collected 2011-10-15 | depth 10 m | reverse complement strand
AAATCAGAAAATTGTAGATTTTCACTTTGATAACTTAGATCATCATAAAAATTATTAAAATCTACATTGCATTCTCTGTATTTTTTATTTGATTTTACTTCATCTGTTTTTTTAAATCTGATTATACCCTTAAGTTCTATCAAAAATTGACCGTTATCATTTTCTCTAAAGCTTGTAATTTTGCCCATACACCCAATGTCATATAATTCAGGGTTAACTTCACTTTCTTTTGAATTTTTAGGTTGTATCATCCCAATAAGCTTGTTTGACTTCATACTATCATTAATCATATCGACATATCTTGGCTCAAATATATTTAATGGAACAGTAGTTCTTGGAAAAATGATAAAGTTACTTAATGGAAAAACTGGTATTGTTTTTGGTAAATCTTCTTTTTTCATGAAAAAAACATACCATAATTAATATTACTTGAATTAAAAAAAACGACACACTATATTAATTTCTTTTGCGGGCGTAGCTCAGTGGTAGAGCGTCTCGTTGCCAACGAGAAGGTCGAGGGTTCGATCCCCTTTGCCCGCTCCATTTTTAAGTAATATAATAAAAATTTAATTAGATGAGGATGTAAATTAAATGAGTGAACTATTCGATAAAAAATGTGTTCCTTGTGAAGGTGGTGTACCTGCGCTTGATATAAGTGAAATACATAAATATCAAAAAAAAATTGATGGATGGGATGTTATTAAAAATGAGAAAAATATACATTTTTTAGAAAAAAAATTTACATTTAAAAACTTTGTTGAGAGTCAAAAATTTGTAAATGAAGTAGGTAGAATATCAGAAGAGGAAGGCCATCACCCTGAAATTTTATTTGGATGGGGTTATGCGAAAATAAACATCTCAACCCATGCAATTGAGGGATTATCAGAAAACGATTTCATCTTAGCTTCAAAGATTGACAAGATTTAATGTCTAAAATGTCTTGTTTTAGAAAAAATTAAAATAGTATTAGTTTTATCTGCAAACTTTATAATTTCTTTATCTCTGATTGATCCTCTAGGTTGGATTACAGCAGAAACACCGGATTGAATTAATTTTTCAATACCATCAACAAATGGAAAAAAAGCATCAGATGCGGCAACAATTTCTTTTTCATTTTTTTTGAACTTTCTCATTTTATTTATTGCAATTTGACAGCTATCAAGCCTACTAGGTTGTCCAGATCCGATACCAACTGTTGTTTTATCACCAACGAGCACAATAGCATTGGATTTAACATGACGTGAAATATTGAATGCAAATAATAAATTTTCAAATTGTATTTTGTTTGGTTTTTTCTTTGAAACAACTTTGAAATCTTTTTTTTTAAAAACAAGGTCATCTTGAGATTGAATTAACATTGAGTTTGATACAGAGTTAATTTGAAGAACATCATCAAAATTAAAGTTTGTTGAATCTATAATTCTAACATTCTTTTTAGATTTTAATAATTTAAGAGCGCTTGTTTCAAAACCATTAGCAATAATTACTTCTAAAAAAGTTTTGTTTAACTCAACAGCTAAGCTTTTATTAATCTTAAAATTACAAGAGACAATACCTCCAAATGCGCTCACAGGATCACATTCAAATGCAGATTTATAACTGCTTACTCTATCCTTTAAAATAGAAACTCCACAAGGGTTAGCATGTTTGATAATTACAGTGCCTATATTTTTTGGTAGACTTTTGGATATCGTTAAAGCAGCAAAAATATCATTGTAATTGTTATAGCTTAATTGTTTTCCATGAATTTTTCTTAATTTGAAATCTTTATTTTTAGAGTAAATAGCAGATATTTGGTGTGGATTTTCTCCATATCTTAATCTCTCAATTAAGTTTCCGTAAATAATTTTTTTCTCTGTAAAATTTTCACTTGTGACTGAATTGAAGTAATCTGAAATTACGGAGTCATAATATGCTGTTTCATTAAAGGCTGATTGAGATAATTTTTTTCTAAATTCTAATTTTGTTGCACCCTTAAATCTTTTTAACTGATCAATCAATGCTGAATATTGATTGGTGGATGTTATTACTGCAACGTCATTGTAATTTTTTGCAGCACTTCTAACTAAGGCAGGACCACCAATATCAATTTTTTCAATTATTTTATTATGATTTTTTGTTGTGTTTAAAGTTTTTTCAAATGGATAAAAGTTGACTATAACTAAATCAATATTTTGAAAATTATTTTTTTTTATTTCTCTTTTATGAGAATTATTGTTTCTTTTATTTAAGATTCCCGCATGAATTTTTGGATGTAGTGTTTTAACACGTCCATCAAGAATTTCATTAAAACCAGTATAATCAGAAACTTCAAGGCATCGATAGCCTAATTTTCTAATTGCCTTAAATGTACCCCCTGAACTAATCAGTTTAACATTATACCTGTTTAAAGTTTGTAATAATGGTTTTAAGTTTGATTTATCTGAAACAGATATTACAGCTGATTTTATTCTTCTTACTATATTTTTTTTATTTGCCATTTAATATCTTCGGTCTGGTTATTTGAAATTCCAGAAATAAATATATTTTGATTATCAATATATGAATTTTTATTACCGAAATATAAACCATTATCAATATTTATATCATAATTATCACAAGTAAATTTCCAACCCTCATCCTCCAATTCAATTAATATTGATTTACCATCCTGAGTTTTCATTAATTTTACGTCAGGTTCTACATGAAATCGAATATCAAATTTATAATTTTTATTAATCTTTTTTAGAATTTTATCACAACCAACAAAAGTTTCTTCTCCAGGATAAAATTCTATATTTCTTTCATGAATAGTATTATATTTTTTTTGGTATCCATCATGAGAAGCATTTATTTTCCAATAGTTTTTTTCAAAAATAGTCTCTCTTTTTGTAATTTTTAAACCCCTGGTAACAAAAAAAGATTTATCACTGTTTGTAAATTTGCAGGAAGAATTATCATCGATTACTAAGGTATTCTGAGCGGCAGTTGATCTTGATAAATGATTTAGTTTTATATTTGTTTCACTATGATAGCCACAATTGCTAATTAATTTTTTTCCATTAGAAATTATTTCAAAAGATAAAGCTCCAGATTGATAATCTTTAGAAAAAAATGAATTTGGTGAAGGACCAGCATCCATAGTGAGACACATCTTTTTATTTCTCAAAATTATATATCCACCATAATCTTGATTGTCATTTTTGAATTTATAACCTAGTCTTTGAAGATAATTATCAAAATTATTATTATCTGAGATGTTATTACCGTTATAAAGAATATCACTTTTTAGATTTTGCCAAACAAAAGCGTAACCTTGTCCAAGATAGTAGATTGTTTCATTGATATGTTCTGGAATATTAATTTGAGATTCTTTAAACCACTCTCTGATTAAAATATAATATTTCAAATAAAATATTAATTGTTTAATACTCCTTGATTTAGGAAAACCAGAATTATCAAGAGTAATTTTAGATATTTTTTTTAGTAAATTTAAACCATATGGCAAATACTTTTTTTCATCCTGATAACAAAGTCCAACTAATATAATAGATGCACAACCTATCAATTTATCTTCAACAAATTTTGATTTATTAATTTCATTTATGAGGTGATTTGCTTGTTTTTGTACCATAGTGTTGAAATCAATTTTATATTGTCCGTTACCATCTTCATAAGTGAGATTATGACTAGATAACCAAGCAATAATTCTTTTTGCAGTTAAATCGAAATTCCAACTTTTTGCATTGTATTTATGATTTAAAGTCATCCAGTTTTTTATAACTGATTGGGTATTTTTTTTTGAAGACTTAAGATCTAAACTAAAAAGCCAATAAAAATTATTAAGTTTTCTTAAGTTTTTTTTGGTTATTTCTTTATTATCCCAAATTTCATTTAATGCAAAATCTTCAATCCTAAATTTTTTTTTTTGATATTTAATTAAGGATGAAAGTAAATGAGGACTAGGCTTATAAATCAAATTTTGATAATAAGTTTTTGAAATTTTTTTATCGTACAGACTAGAATTTAAATATAATTCTCTTATTTTATCGAAAATATTAAAAAAAAACCGATTTATGTAAATCATGAAATTATTTTGATTTTAATAATTCAATATTCTTTTTTATATCTCCATTATTACTTTTAAAAATTGTTGTTCCAGAAACGAGTATATTTGCTCCTGCTTCTATTGCCTCTTTTGAATTGTCAAAATTGATACCTCCATCAATTTCAATATCAAAATTGAGATTTTGAGTTTTCTGTATTTCTTTTAGCTCTTTAATTTTTACTAAAACTTCTGGCATAAATTTTTGACCACCAAAACCGGGGTTAACACTCATTATTAAAACTAAGTCAATTTCGTTCAAGTGTTCTCTAATTACATCAACTTTAGTTTCAGGATTTAAAGATACTCCGACCTTTTTATTTAATTGTTTTATCTTTGAAATAGATGAACTTAGATCGTCTGTAGCTTCTGGATGAATAGTAATAATATCTGCACCTGCATCAGAATATGCATCGATATATTTGTGTACTGGAGAAATCATTAAATGGACATCAAATATCATTGATGATTGTTTTTTTAATGCTTTTATAACTGGAGGTCCGATGGTTAAATTTGGAACAAAATGCCCATCCATCACATCTACATGAATCATATCGGCCCCAGCGTCTTCCAAACGTTTTATTTCGTTTCCTAATTGACTAAAATCAGCAGATAAGATTGACGGTGATATTTGTATTTTTTTCATTGATAACTAAATTACTAGTACCAATTTTTAAAATTTAATTGAATTAAAAAATTGATAAATTTGTCTAGAAATTTCACTTTCCAAAGGAAAAGATAACATTCCCATGACAGAATATCCCAAAATCCATGGCATTAAATAAAATCTTATCATAAAGAAAAACCAAGCAACATATAGTGGAACTATCGGTTGAATAATAAATTCGGGTGTAATTGGTTTAAAAATACGTAGTAATGGATTGGTAAATTTTACGAATACTTTCATGAAAAAAAATTGAGAGTCTTCTTTTTGGAAAATATTCATTGCAACTCTGCCAATTAATGTCCACATTATTACCCCAAGTATGTAATCAATAATGTACACCATTGGGTGAAAATTAGCCGACATTTAAGAATTTATATTGGAAAAAGACTTGAATTAAAAGGGGCGAAATTAATCGCCCCTTAAAATAATTATTTAGTGTTGTTTGCCAAGGATCGATTTACCTGATGGTACACGAACCTCATCAACCATTTTCTGCGTTGCAGCGTTTGGCGCTGAAGTCATTAGACTTACAACAACCATAGCTACTAAGCTGACAGCTGAACCAAAGATACCAAATGTTAACTGTGTAATACCTAAGAATCCACTTCCACCTGTTCTTACCCAAACTAGGTAAGCAGCACCAGAAACTAATCCTAAGAACATACCAGCTATAGCACCTTCCTTGTTAGCTCTCTTCCACCATACACCGAGTACAAGTGGGAAGAATAATCCTGACATCGCAAAGTCAAAAGCCCAGATGACTGAACCTAAGATACCTTGTATCTCAAGAGCCGCAATAGTTGCTCCAGCAAAACCAATTATTACAAGTAGTACCCTTGCAACAACTAGTCTTTTAGCAGTCTCAGCTTTTGGATCGATGATTTTATAATAAACATCGTGTGAGATTGCGTTTGCAATTGCTAGAATCAAACCATCAGCTGTTGACATGGCAGCAGCCATACCTCCAGCAGCAACTAGACCTGAGATTACGTATGGTAATCCGGCTATTTCTGGAGTTGCTAACACAACGGCTTTACCACCCATGAAAAACTCATTTAATTCAAGAGTTCCATTTCCGTTAAAGTCGCTTACAAACATTAAGTTTGCTTGGTTCCAGTTTTGATACCAATCTATCGCTTGGACTTCTGTAATTGATTTACCAATAATACCTGTTGGTAATGTTGGATCAATCAATGACAACTTAGATAGTGTCGCTAACATTGGAGCAGAAGAATAAAGTAGGAAGATAAAGAATAAAGACCAACCTACTGATTTTCTAGCTGCTTTTACACTTGGAGTAGTGAAATATCTCATCATCACGTGAGGCAATGAAGCTGTTCCCATCATCATCGCTAGTGCTAATGAAATAAACGCCCAAGGCGTTGCATTCACCGCTGAGTGAGCTTTAGTTATACCAGCCAAACCTTTTGGCACCTCTTTTAGATTTTCAGCAGAGTTTTTCACAAAACCAAACTGAGCTTCTAATTCAGCAATTCTTGATACTTCATCAGCTAACATAAAGTGTGGGAAGAAACCCGCACCCATTTTGTTACTGATCCAGAATACTGGTAATAAGTAAGCTATGATTAGTACAATATATTGCGCAACCTGTGTCCAAGTTACTCCTCTCATACCACCTAACATTGAACATAGTAAGATACTTACTAATCCAACATAAACTGCGTATTGGAATGGAATATCAAGTGCAACAGATGCAATAGTACCTGTAGCGTTAATTTGTGCAGTCACATAAGTAAATGATGCGACAGTTAAAACTACTACCGCCATGAATCTACTTAAATTACCACCATATCTTGTACCAATAAAATCTGGAACTGTGTAACAACCAAATTTTCTTAAGTAAGGTGCTAATAAAGATGCAACTAATACATATCCACCAGTCCAACCTACAAGTAGTGCCATATATCCGTAACCTTTGAAGTAAATACCTCCTGCCATTGCAACGAATGATGCACCAGACATCCAGTCTGCTGCAGTTGCCATTCCGTTGAATACAGTTGGCACTTGTCTTCCAGCTACGTAATAAGCATCAGCTTGAGCTGTACGTGATAGATAACCAATTATAGCATAAATGGCTACTGTGAAAGCAACGAAACAAATTCCGATTGTTTTCGCAGTCATACCCATCTGCTCGGCAATTGACATAATGATTATGAAAGCTAAAAAACCACCTGTATAGATTCCATAAACCTTAGGTAAATTGTCTATAAAATTACCTTTAATCATTTAGTCATCCCCTCTTTCTGAGAAGCCGAACTCTTCATCAATTTTCTCCTGCCTGTTCGCAAACCAGAAAATTAGGATTACGAAAGCACCAAGAGAACCTTGACAAGTGAACCAATAAGTTAACGGATAACCAAATGGTCCCGTAACTTCATTCATTTCAGCCCCGAATAAGAAGATGCCAATTGAGAATACAAACCAGATTGCTAGTGTCATGAATAGCAAACCTCTGGATTTTTCCCAGTGTTGTTCTTGTTTTGACATTTATACCTCTCTCTTTTTAGTTATAACTGGCAAAAACCATAACCATTATCGAAGAGATTTAAAGTGTTAAAATTGCTCAAATTAGTCCGATTTATGGGTTATAACTATCAAAAATAGCTTATTTTATGGGAAAATATAAACTTACCTGGAAAGATCTTACCTTGAGGGACTTCAAGATCTATCTATTTGCCCTTTTTAAAGCATTTATCCCTAAAAAAAAAATAAAGTCATTAGATGAATTAGAGGATTTTATTCAAACAAAATCAGCTTGGGTGTCACAAGTTACTTTGTATGGTTATTTAAAGACCAGGATGGGCACTAGGTATGTTCTTCATTTTGAAAATGATGAATTTATGAAGTCAGTTAATTTAGCTAAGTGGAATATCTATGCTGTGGCTTTGCAAGATCTTACGTTTTTTACCTTCTCTTATTTAAAAGCAACTACAAACTATGAAGATACCAATAGGGCTAAAGAAATTTTTTTTAAAATTCTAGACGATGAAATTTCAAACAAAATGCCTTTAGATATTATCGAAAACACCAAAAAAAATTTTGATGAAAGATTTGAGAAAATGAATTGGGATACTTATCATAGTGATCTCCCTTTTAATCCTAGTGCATTATCTTTATATAAGTGGGCTCCTATTGCTGAGGAGCTAAAAACTTTAGATCGTAAAATAGTTTTGAATTCAGTCATTCTTAAATGGGATGTTGTTAAAAAGGAATTTAAAGAAAGATTAGGTTTCTAAGTATTTTTTCTATTGTCAACTAAACTATCAACAACACTTGGATCAGCTAAAGTAGTAGTATCACCTAATTGACCATGTTCATTTGCTGCAATCTTTCTAAGAATTCTTCTCATTATTTTTCCAGATCTTGTTTTTGGAAGCCCTGGAGTAAAGTGAATCAAGTCAGGAGTTGCTAATGGACCTATTTGTTTTCTAACCCATAATTTTAGTTCTCTTTCAAGATCTCCTGTCTCAGTCTCACCTGCATTAAGAGTTACATAACAATATAGTCCATTTCCTTTAATGTCATGTGGATAACCAACCACAGCAGCTTCAGCAACTTTAGGATGAGCAACAAAAGCACTTTCAATTTCAGCAGTACCCAAGTTGTGTCCTGATACAATAATTACGTCATCTACTCGTCCAGTGATCCAGTAATATCCATCCTTGTCTCGTCTGCACCCATCCCCAGTAAAATATTTTCCATCAAATTGAGAAAAGTAAGTATCAATAAATCTTTGATGATCGCCATAAACAGTTCGCATTTGGCCTGGCCAAGACTGAGCTATACAAAGTCTCCCTTCTCCTGCACCTTTAATTTCTTTTCCATCTTTATCGACAAGAACAGGTTTAATTCCATAAAAAGGTTTTGTTGCTGATCCAGGTTTTAAAGGTATAGCTCCTGTTTGAGGCGCAATTAAAATTCCGCCTGTCTCTGTTTGCCACCAGGTATCTACGATTGGACACTTTGAGTTTCCAACTGTTTTGTAATACCACATCCAAGCCTCTGGATTTATAGGCTCTCCGACTGTACCCAATAATTTTAGTGATTTTCGAGATGTTTTATTTACTGGATCATCACCCTCTCGCATAAGGGCTCTGATAGCTGTTGGAGCAGTATAAAAAGTATTAACTTTATATTTATCAACAATCTGCCACCATCTTGAGCTGTCCGGATAATTTGGTACTCCCTCAAACATTATTGTAGTAGCTCCGTTAGATAAGGGTCCATAAATAATATAACTATGACCTGTTACCCAACCTATATCTGCAGTACACCAATAAATATCTTTAGGCTTATAGTTAAATATGTATTGATGAGTCATGGAAGCATAAACCATGTACCCGCCTGTTGTATGTAGTACACCTTTCGGTTTACCTGTAGATCCAGACGTATAAAGAATAAATAAAGGATCTTCAGCATTCATTTCCTCAGGTTCACAATGACTTGGTACATCTTTAATTAGATCATGATACCAAACATCTCTGTCGTCATCCCAATAAACATAGTTTCCTGTTCTTTTGACAACAATACATTTTTTAACATCAGGACAATTACTTAATGCTTCATCGGTTGTTGCTTTTAATGGAATTGTTTTTCCACCTCTAACACCCTCATCAGCTGTTATAATGTATTCTGATTTACAATCATTTACTCTTCCAGAAATAGACTCTGCTGAAAACCCTCCAAATATTATAGAATGTATGGCTCCTATTCTTGCACAAGCTAACATCAAAACAGCCAGCTCGGGTATCATCGTTAAATATATTGTTACTCTGTCTCCTTTTTGTATCCCTAATTTTTTTAGACCATTAGCTGCTTTTGAAACTTTTTGATGAAGTTGTTTATAAGAAATTTTTTGAGTATCCTTAGGATCATCACCTACCCAAATTATAGCTGTTTTATCTTTTTTATCTTTTAAATGTCGATCAATACAATTAGCAGAGGCATTTAAAGTTCCATCTTCAAACCATTTTATTTTAACTTCATCTTTACTATACTTCACATCTTTAATTTTTTTATATGGTTTTATCCATGTAATTCTTTTTCCTTCTTTTTTCCAAAAAGCATTATTGTTCTTAATAGAGTCAGTATATTTATTCTGATATTGAGATTTATTAATTAAACCACTTTTCACCCACTCTGGTTTTGGTTTAAAAATTAGTTCTTGAGTTGAGCCTTCGTTATTAATTTTAACTTTTTTAATCTTACTTCTAATCTTTTTTTTTCTTTTAAGAATTTTTTTTCTTTTTTTAACCTTCTTTCTTTTTGAGGTTTTTTTTCTTGATTTAGATTTTTTCTTCTTTTTAGGCATAAATATTATTTCTAAATCTTACCCATGTTATTTAAAATTTTCCAGCTTTTAGAATCTATTGGCATTACTGATAGTCTGCTTTGTTTAATAAGTGATAAATGGCTTAATTGCTTGTTTTTCTTAATATCCTCAAGACTTACTGGCTTATTTAATTTTTTTAGAAACTTTACTGTAACAGCAACAAATCGACCAGATTTATCTGTCTTGTCTAAATATGCTTCCTTTATAACTTCAACAATACCAACAATTTCCTTTCCTATGTTCGAATGATAGAAAAAACATTGATCTCCTTCTCTCATTGATTTTAAATTTTTGGCAGCTTGATAATTTCTTACTCCATCCCAAGGAGCACCTTTAATACCAGCTTTTTTTTGTTGATCAATTGACCAAACGTCAGGTTCTGACTTAAGTAACCAATATTGCATTAAAGTTTAACCCCAGCACCTTTTAAAAATAATGCATTTTCATCTAAGGGCCATCTTGGTTTTGCTGGATGATCTAGTTTATTAAAAAGTTTTAATTTATACTTTTCCAAACCTACCATTGCTATCATTGCAGCATTGTCCCCACATATTTCAATTGGTGGAAAAACACTTTGATAATTATTTTCTTTACACAAGTTTATCAACATAGATCTTATTTTTTTATTTGCTGCTACACCACCCGCAACAACAAAAATTTTATCTTGTATATCATTTTGTTTTTCAAATTCATTAAAAGCAATTTTGGTTTTTTTTTTCAATATTTCTTCAATTGTTTTTTGAAAAGAAGCTGCCAAATTAAATTTTTCTTGCTCTGTTTCAATGGTTTTACTTATCTTCAGGATTGCAGTTTTAAGACCAGCAAATGACAAATTACAACCACCCTTATTAATGATAGGTTTTGGTAGATCATAAGAATTTGGATCACCTTTTTCTGCCCAAAGCTCGATTTGGGGTCCTCCAGGAAATTCTATTCCTAAAAGTTTTGCAGTTTTGTCGAAAGCTTCACCTAGTGCATCGTCAATAGTTGTTCCTAGTCTTTTATATTTTCCAAGACCTTGAACATTTAAATATTGTGAATGACCACCCGAAATTAATAGCAGGAGGTAAGGATAATTTAAGTTTGAAACTAATTTTGGACTCAACGCATGTCCTTCTAAATGATTTACAGCTATAAAAGGCTTGTTTATTGAAGAGGCAAAAGCTTTCCCAAAGCTTAAGCCTACTGACAAACAAACGATTAGACCAGGACCTGCAGTCGAAGCTACTGCATCAATATCTTTAATTTTTATTCCACTTTCATCCAAAGCTTTCTTCACGATTAAATCTATTTTTTCGATATGTGATCTGGCCGCTAACTCTGGAACTACACCTCCAAATTCTTTGTGGACATCAGTTTGGCTAGAGACAATGTTTGATAAAATTATAGGTTTCCCTTGGTCATTCTCAGTTATAACTGAGGCAGCTGTTTCATCACAACTAGTTTCAATTCCAAGAATTAAGGGTTTTTTACTCATACAAATAGTTTTTAATAATTGTACATTTCCAATACAAGAAAGAAATAAATTTATTTATGACTAAAAAAATTATCATAGGTTCAAGAGGTAGTAAATTAGCATTGTTGTATGCTCAAAAAGCTAAAGAACAAATTATTAAAAAAACTACTTTAGATACAAATGATATTGAAATTAAATCTATTTCAACAAAAGGTGATCAAGTTAAAGATACTAGGTTATCTGATATAGGTGGCAAAGGATTGTTTTCAACTGAAATTGAAAAAGAGTTAGAGAATAAAAGTATCGACATTGCAGTACATGCATTAAAAGATATGCCAGCAACAGAAACTAGCGGACTTAAAACAGACTGTTTTTTAGAGAGAAATGATCCAAGAGAAATTTTGATAACAAATAACAAGAAAAAATTAAATGATCTTAAGCTGAAATCAATTATAGGAACATCTTCATTTAGAAGGGAATTTCAAATTAAAAAATTAAGATCTGATCTAACATGCAAAATAATTAGAGGTAATGTGGATACTAGAATTAAAAAACTAAAAGACGGAAATTATGATGCAATAATTTTGTCTTATGCAGGGATTAAAAATTTAAATCTTGAAAATGAAATAGCTGAAATTTTCTCAGCACAAGAAATCATACCAAGTGCTGGACAAGGAATAATTGCACTTCAATGTCGTGAAGCAGATAAAGAAATTATTTCAATTTTAAAAAAAGTAAATCATGAAGAAACCTATAAAAGAGCTCATGCTGAGAGAAATGTCCTCAAAGTTTTAGAGGGAGATTGTGAAACAGCAATAGGCGTTTATTCAAAAATAGAAAGTGATACAATTGTAGTTGAGGCAGAACTTTTTTCAATAGATGGCTCTCAAAGGTTTTATGAAAAGAAATCTGGCCAGATTGATAAATTTAAAGAGATAGGTAAACAAATTGGGCAGAATTTAAAAATGCAATCAAATAATTCTTACAAAAAATAATATGCATATTTTATTAACAAGACCACTGGAAGATTGTTCAGAAATGATTTTAAAGTTTAAATCATTAGGTCATCAAGTTTCGCACATCCCACTGATTAATATTGAAAAGGTTAATTATGAGGAAATTAAATTTTCTGAATATGGAGGAATTATTTTTACCAGTGCTAATGCAGTGAAATATTTAGATCAAAATAACATAGACAAAAATATCAAATGTTTTTGTGTTGGTAATTTTACTGAAAAAAAGGCTAGATCTTTGGGATTTCAAAACACAATAGCTGCAGAGGGTAATGTTTCTAATTTAAAAGAGTTAATTTTACAAACTTACGAGACAAAAAGTAAAAAGTTACTTTATGTCAGCGGTGAAATTATATCTGTTGATTTAGATCAACAACTCATGAAAGAGGGCTATGGCATAAAAAGAGTGATTAATTATAGAGTAAAACATAATCAAAAATTCAATGAAAGTTTTGTAAAAGATTTGAAATTGAACATGCCTGATATGGTTTATATTTATTCACAGAATAGTGCTCAAAGTTTTTTGAGTTTTGTCAAAAATCATCAATTTGAAAGCTTATGGATGAATACTAATTTATCGTGTATTGGCGAGAAAACTTCATCTATATTGAATGAAATTAAATGGAAAAAAATATTTCTTTTTAATCCTGGAGAAGAAGAGTTTTTGTTATATAAAATTTAATTATGGAATTGTTTAATAATTTTTCTGAAATATTTCTATCGGTATGGAACAAAGGTATTTTAGGTGTTGATATCTTACAAATATTAATTGGTTTAGGAATTTTTTTAATTTTTTTAATTTTTAGAGGTCTAATTAGTAAACTTGTAATCAAAAAGTTAGAAATAATTTCAAAAAGAACAACAAACAAATTGGATGATACTTTTGTAAATTCTTTAGTTGGTCCAGCAAGATTTTTACCAATTGTTTTAGGTTTTTTTATAGCAAGTTATTACATGACATTTTCTATGGAAGGTAGAGAAATTGTCGATACTATAAATAGAACTCTAATAACCATATTAATATTTTGGGTTATTCATCAAATTATAGAACCAGTCTCATATATCTTAAGCGGTCTTGATAAATTATTAACTAGAGAACTCATTGGATGGATTATTAAATCTTTAAAGATATTAATATTCATTTTAGGACTTGCAGCAGTCTTAGAATTATGGGGAATAAAGATTGGACCTATTATTGCTGGTTTAGGTTTGTTTGGAGTAGCAGTTGCATTGGGTGCTCAAGATTTGTTTAAAAATTTAATTTCTGGGATTTTGGTATTAGTTGAAAAAAGATTTAAAATCGGTGATTGGATTTCTGTTGATGGAATAATTGAGGGTATTGTTGAAAAAATTGGTTTTCGATCAACAACAATCAGAAAGTTCGATAAATCATTAGCAATAATTCCAAATTTTCAATTTGCAGAAAATGCTGTAGTAAATGTGAGTGAAACTTCAAACTGGTTAATTAGTTGGATTATTACTCTCCAATATGACACTTCGGTTGATCAATTAAAAAATATTAGAGATCAAATTGAAGATCACATAAAAAAAAGTGATGATTTTGACACTAACATAGGAATTGCAGTTAGGGTCGATAAGTTTTCAGATAGTTCTATAGACATGTATGTGCGTTGTTTCACAAAATCGGATAGTTGGAACGAATGGCTTTCAGTAAAAGAAAAACTTGCAATTGCAATAAAACAAATTGTTGAAAACAATAAGGCCTCTTTCGCATTTCCAAGTTCTTCGATTTATATTGAAAAAAAATGATTGCTATCTTTTATTTAGTTTTACAATTATTAAAACTTTATTCGTATGTAGTGATTGCCAATGTTATCATCAGCTGGTTAATTGCTTTTAATGTATTGAATACTCAAAATAGATTTGTTTATGCAGTTTTAGATTTTACTTACAGATTAACAGAACCATTTCTAAGAAGAATAAGACGATTTTTACCAAATTTGGGAGCCTTAGACATTTCACCAATTATTTTACTGCTATTGATTTGGTTTATAGAAATGTGTATGAAGCTCTACATCGCACCAATGATATTCTAGGATTTATGATTTTAATTGATGGAAAAAAAGAAGCAGCACTATTAAGGGAACAGCTTAAAAAAGAAGTATCTGATCTTAAAATTAAGTATAATAAAGTTCCAGGGTTAACAGTAATTTTGATTGGAGACTTAACTCCTAGTCAGATTTACGTTCGAAACAAAGAAAAATCTGCTAACGAAGTTGGACTTAAATCCGATGTGATTAAATATCCAGATAGTGTTGAAGAAAAAGTTATTTTAGAGAAGATAGATGAATTAAATAAAGATAACTCTGTGTCAGGTATTTTGGTTCAATTACCATTACCAAAACATATTGATAAACAAAAAATTATTGAAGCGATTGATCCATCAAAAGATGTAGATGGATTTCATCCAATGAATGTTGGAAATCTTTCATCAGGTTATGAGAGTTCCGTTCCATGCACACCATTAGGATGTTATTTGTTAATTAAAAAGATAGAACCTAACTTAAATGGTAAAAAAGCAGTTGTTGTTGGTCGATCTAACTTAAATGGTAAACCAATGACTCAACTTTTACTGAAAGAAAATTGCACTGTTACTATAACACACTCTAAAACAAAAGATTTAAAAGCAGAGTGTTTAGAAGCTGATATTATTATTGCAGCTGTTGGTATTCCCGAGTTAGTTAAAGGTGATTGGGTTAAAAAAGATACTATCGTGATCGATGTTGGAATTAATAAAACTGAGAAAGGTATCGTTGGTGATGTTGCATTTGATGAAGTTTCAAAAAATGCTAAAGCACTCACGCCTGTTCCTGGTGGAGTTGGTCCAATGACAATCGCTTGCTTGCTAAAAAATACGATTGACTGTTTCAAAAGATCGCAAGCATAATATTGAATTCCATAAATTTTTTTTGATAAGATAGGTTATGAAAAAACCTAGATACCCCTATAGAATTGCACTTCTTATGCTCATACTGACAGTTCCACCAATTGGCGCGACACAATTAGGCTGGTATTTATATGATAAACAAACTGGATTTGATTATGGTATGATAGTTGGAACATTTTCAGTAATTTATGCTGCATGGTTAATGTATGAAAAAAATTGGAGAGAAGATGATGAGGATTAAATTGTGGAAAAAATAATTTTTTTCGGATTAGCGATACCAATTTTAGCATTTGTCCTTTACTTGGGCGGAACAGCTATCATGAAAGGCTTTGAGGCCAAAAGAGAAAATAAATCCAATGAGAGCTTAGAAGATCAGGACCACGAAGACAACTTATCTGACAATAATGACAAGTTAACAGATGAGTTAGGTAAATTAAATCAACTTCTCAAAGATGGTGTTTTAACTGAAGAAGAATTTAAAAAAGCTAAAAAGAAAATTTTAGATAATTAATTATAATCAAGTAATTTTTTAAAAGATCCAAATTCACCAATTTTATAAATAATAGCATCCTCTTTTTTAAAACCATATTTTTCCGCACTAGCTTTAAATCTTACTGGAGGTTCCATTATAGGCTCTAAAGATAATACAAAAGTACCCCAGTGAGTTCCTAAAACTTTTTTACTCCTTAAATCTTGGGCAACTTTTAGTGCCTCTTCAGGTGTAGTATGATAAATTGATTTTTCAAACATCGGTCTAAAATCATAAGCCCCAATATTGATCATCGTTAGGTCAATTGGTCCGTATTTTTTACCTAAGTCTTTATAAATATTTCCATAGCCAGTATCGCACGCAAACAATATTTTTTTATTTTTATATTCAATTAAAAAATTTCCCCAAAGGGTTTTGTTCATATCTGTTAAACTTCTTTTTGACCAATGAACCGCAGGCAATAATGTAATTTTTAAATCATTGTTAATTTTTATTTCATCATACCAATCCATTTCATTTACATCTTTGTATCTTTGAAAATATTTACCAAGCTTAAGTGGGAGCAAAACCTTTGCATCTTTATAAGGAAATCCTCTAATAGTTGACATATCTTGGTGGTCATAATGATTATGAGTAAGCAGAAATACATCTGTTTTTGGAATTTCTTTTAACTGAAGAGCTGGCTCGACATATCTCTTTGGTCCAAATATCAAAGGTCCTGCATTTTTTGAAAAAACTGGATCTGTAATAATAGTTGTCTCACCTAATTTAATTAAGAATGTAGCATGCCCTATCCAAGCAATATAATCATCATCTTTAAATTTCTCTAAATTTTCTTTAACAATTTTTTTATCGATGACATGATCTTTTGGAACAGTAATATCAATTTTCTTTTTTTCTTTAATAAATGTTCTGTATGAAAATTTTATATCTTTTGATCTTACAGGAGATCCCTCAGGGTTTCTAAAAGTTCCATCTGGAAGATGGTGATAAGGTTTCTCCATTGCAATACTTAAACAATTATTTAATAAAATTCCAATTAAAATTAATAAAATTTGAATTAACTTTTTTCCATCAGCCATAAACTATCTCCTGCTAAAAAATAAATTTTTCCATCATTTGGATGCACTTGTATATCTCTTATTCTTCCTATTTCATTTTTAAAGATAATATCTTCTTTAACATTTGATAGATCATTGAAAATTAGTTTTCTTAAGGATTGGTCTTTAAGTGAGGTAACTAACGCATGTCCATTCCACTCACTAAATTCTTTACCTTTGTAGATAGTTATTGCACTTGTTGCAATAGAAGGCACCCAATAATGTATTGCTTTTGTAAAACCTGGCTTCCATTTTGGACCAATTGGAAGGATTTCTAATTCCTATTTGGTAAATTTCTGGTAGCCAATCAGACTTTCCTTGAAATTTTGGGTTATCTTTAGGAATGCTTCCATCAATATTAATTCTAATAATACTTCCAGGATGTTTTGTTGGATCTTGTGCAATCATTCCTTCTCCTCTTTCACCAGCTGAAGCAAATAAGAAATTATCTTTAATCGCCAACCTTGATCCAAAGTGATATCCCGAGTTAATGGGAGGGTTTGCTTGAAAAATATTTTTAAAATTTAATTTTTTTTCATCAAATTTTGCTTTAGCTATTGAAGTACTGGTTTTTCCATTTCCTCTATTTTCTGAATATGAAATATAAACAAAACTATCTTTAAACAGTATATCTAACAAACCTCCCTGACCATGCTCTAGATAATTAAGATTATGATTAACTTCAGAGATTTTTTTAGAATTAAGATTAATCAACTTAATTTTCCCACTTTTTTCTGTAATCAATAGTTCATTATTGTTGATGAATGTAGAACCCCATGGGTCATTTAAATCTACAATTTTTTTAAAAATAAGATTTTCTGCAAGTGAAACATTTATAGAAACTAAAAACAAGAATATGGAAATAAAAAATTTACTCACTTTAAGAAAGTTTTGATCTACCACCATCAACGGCAATAATCTGACCAGTAACCCATGAACTATCATCAGTAATGAGAAATTTTGCAAGTGAAGCCGAGTCTTTTCCTTCACCCAATCTTTTTAAAGGATGAGCTTTCGCTATTCCATCTGCTAATGCTTTATTCTTCAACATTGGTTCCGCAATCTTTGAATTAGTTAAACTTGGTGCAATACAATTAACTCTAATATTAGGAGCAAATTCAGCTGCTAATGAAACAGTTAATCCCTCAACAGCGGCTTTAGCCGAAGCAATTATCGCATGATTAGTAAATCCTCTTTGTGCTGCTACTGTAGAGAATAAAACTACCGAACCTTTATTTTTTTTTAAACTTTCTTGATAACCTTTAATAACTTCAACTGCCGAATAGAGATTTAATTTCATACATTTATTAAAATCATTTTCATTAACCATTCTCAAAGGTTTTAAATCTATTGAACCAACACAATAAGCAACACCTTTTATATCTGAAATGTCATTTTTAACCTTTTCAATAAATCCATCTTCTAAAACATCAGCAATGGTAAAAGTACAACCAAGTTTTTCTGAAATACTTTTTGTTTCATTTTCATTTCTTCCAACTAAATGAACAGAATTTCCTGAGTTTACCAATTGTTCAGCTAAGCTAGATCCGATTGAACCTGTCGCACCAAAAATAAGATATTTTTCTGACATAAAAAATTTTATTCGTTATATTTAATTATGAAGTTATTTTTTATACTGGGTAATCAATTATTTCCATCAAAATACTTGGACCGCTTCAAAAAGGATCACCTATTTTTTATGGCTGAAGATTACCAATTATGCACTTATGAAAAACATCATAAACAAAAAATACTCCTTTTCTTATCATCAATGCGTTCACATGCAGA
>LUMR01000302.1_pt1 | contig 19004 bp, 19 predicted proteins | sample 730041 | NCBI WGS metagenome assembly LUMR01 (sample SAMN03860258, study PRJNA289734) | marine metagenome | biome: seawater column; feature: ocean; material: water; isolation source: Red Sea water column Station 12 - depth 10m | place: Saudi Arabia: Red Sea | collected 2011-10-15 | depth 10 m | reverse complement strand
ATCCAATTCTGATAAAATAATATCATCTTCTTCATCTGACATGTGAACACTCCTGTATAATCAACCAATTAAGGTTGAAGAGAACGCTTTTGATTTACTTTTCTAGCTTTTATAAATTTCTAACTGTCATTTTACGACATGGAGCATTTTAAAGCCGACCAAATTTTCTAGAGCGAAGATTTTTTTAATTTAAAAACTAATAAAAACTGAGGTTTAGGTGACTTCTACAGATTAAACTCTACGGCGTCTTCTTTTTTGATTTTTTCTTTCTGCTACAGGCTTCATTGAACTGGAAAAGGGTCCAATTTCCAATTCGATTTGTTCAAGTGTGGGGGCTGGCATTAAAGGGTTTGCTTCGAGAGCATTGCGCATGGATGCTAAATGCTCTGGCTTTGTACCACAGCAACCACCAATAATTTTAGCTCCACTATCCCTGGCCATAATAGCATATTTTGCCATTAAATCTGGGGTTCCGTCGTAAAGTATATGACCATCTACGTATCTGGGAATCCCCGCGTTTCCTTTTGCAATCAAGTTTTTCCCAGGTGCAGATTTTGAGAAATCTTGAATGGTTCTAAGCAAGTCTGAAGCTCCTGTGCCACAATTAGCGCCAAAACCAATCGGTTTATTAGACATGGACGAAATTAAATTTACCATTGACGACGGACTAGTTCCCATCATTGTATGCCCGGCTGTATCAAAGCTCATTGTTCCAATCCAAGGAAGATCCACATGTGAAAATGCCTCAGCAGCAGCTACGAATTCCTCAGGTGCAGATATAGTTTCTAACCATAAAACATCAGCACCTCCATCCTTAAGACCCTGAGCTTGCTCAAGAAATACTTCTACTGCAATTTTGTGTGAAAGATCCCCAATTGGTTCCATAATTTCTCCAGTCGGGCCAACCGAACCAGCAACAAAAACAGAACGTTGACATCTATCCGCCACGTTGCGAGCTATTTCAGCTGAAATTTTAGATAACTCAAATGCTTTTGTTCCTAAATTATGCAGTTTTAATCTTAGAGCGTTTCCACCAAAGCTATTGGTCAAAAATATATCACTACCTGCATCAACAGCACCTCTGTAAAGATTAGAAATTCGGGCAGGATACTTTATATTCCAAAGCTCTGGAGCATCGCCCGACTTTAATCCCATATCAAAAAGGTTTGTGCCAGTTGCCCCATCAGCAAGGAGCCAGTCCTCTGAACCCAACTTTTCAAGAAAATTTGACAATCATTAAATTCCAAAACTATAATTTTGTTTCTCACGACTGTTAATGGTTGTCTAACGAATACTTTTCATTTTCATTATGAAAAATCTGCAACAATTTAAAATTAGTTGTTCATGTTTAACAGCTTGCCCAGCTTAGTTATTTCCCTTAATACGAAAGCAATTATTTAGAAAACAAGTTATGGATTTTTTGATGGCACGCCGTTCTAAAATATATGAGGGCAAAGCTAAAATTTTATATGAAGGGCCAGAAGCTGGAACTATAATTCAATACTTTAAAGATGATGCTACAGCATTTAATGCCGAGAAAAAGGAAGTGATTGAGGGTAAAGGCGTACTGAACAATCGATTATCTGAATTTTTTATGTCGGGCTTGAATAACATTGGTGTTCCTACGCATTTTATTAAACGAATAAACATGCGAGAACAACTTGTTCGGAGCTGCGAAATAATTCCCCTAGAGATAGTTGTTCGCAACTTTGCCGCTGGATCGATATCAGATCGTCTTGGTATTGAGGAAGGCACACAGTTGCCACGACCAATTATTGAATATTATTACAAAGATGACAGCTTGGGTGATCCTATTGTATCTGAGGAACATATTGCTGCCTTTAATTGGGCATCTGCTCAAGACATGGACGATATTTTAGGATTAGCTTTAAGAGTCAATGATTTCTTGTCTGGAGTATTATTTAGTGTCGGTATCAAACTAGTTGATTTTAAAATTGAAATTGGACGCCTTTTCGAGGGTGATTTTCAAAGATTAGTTGTAGCAGATGAAATCAGTCCAGATAGTTGTCGTTTATGGGACATCAAAAGCGGAACGAAACTTGATAAAGATGTTTTTAGACGTGACTTGGGCAGCTTGACGGATGCCTACACAGAAGTTGCTTACAGGTTGGGTTTACTTCAAAAATCAACATCTCAAATGAAACCAACATTGGTTAAATGAAAATTCTTTAGAGGCGGATTAATAGAATGAAAGCTCGAGTTACAATCATGCTAAAAGATGGAGTTCTTGATCCTCAAGGTGAGGCTATTAAGCAGGCATTAACTTCACTTGAATACAATAATGTAAACTCTGTGCGACAGGGAAAAGTCATAGACTTGGAGTTAAATGAAAGTTCGGAAGAGGCGGCAATAGATAGTATTCAAGAGATGTGCGAAAAGTTACTGGCTAATACTGTAATCGAAAATTATGAGATAAAGTTATTATAATGCGAGCTGCAGTTATTGTTTTCCCAGGATCAAACTGTGATCGGGATATGGTTTGTGCTCTTAACTTAGCGGGCCATGAAGTTATTTCAGTTTGGCACAAAGAAACAGAACTACCAAAAAATATAGATTTAGTCGCTATACCCGGAGGCTTTTCATTCGGGGACTACCTCAGATGCGGCGCGATTGCAGCTAAATCGCCAATCTTTAAAGAAGTCCTAAAGCATATTGAAAGAGGAGGTTATGCTTTAGGCGTTTGTAATGGCTTCCAAATTCTTACCGAGGCCGGAGTTTTACCTGGCATACTGCAGCAAAACATAAAAACTAAATTTATTTCAAAAGCCGTCGACCTGCGTGTACTCAATACAACTAGCATATTTACTCATAGGTATGTTCATGAGGAACCGATTTCTATACCAATCGCACATCACGAAGGTAATTACTTTGCCTCAAGCGAAGATCTAAAAAAATTGAAAGATGGCGATCGTATTGCTTTTAAATATATCGATAATCCGAATGGGGCACTAGAAGACATCGCAGGTATTCTTTCCGAAAATCATAGAGTTTTAGGGATGATGCCGCATCCGGAACGTCACACTGAAAACGTTCATGGTTGTCAGGATGGCTATCCATTCTTTGAAGGCTTGTTTCAATCTAATTAAACGTCTTAACAGACCGAAAGTTTTAAGCCATATTGCTGTTATGGATCCTATTAATTCCGATAATGATCTTGATAGTCTAGAAAATTCTCTCTCCAGAAACCCTATTACGGCTAGAGTTTTTTTATTTAGCTTATCTGTTTTATTTGTGGTTTTGTTAGTTGCTACAAATTCATTTTTCACTTCAAAATATTTAAATGATATAAAACAGGAAGGTGAAATACGTCTAACGCAAAATGAGAGAAACATTGTTAGTGAATTGCAAAAAAATTCAGTTATTCCGCAATTTTTAGTTCGTGATCAAAGTATTTGGAATGCATTACTTTCCAACAATTTCTCCTCATTGCCACAAATGTTTTCCGAATTCATTAATGAAATATCAATAGAATCAATAACCTTAATGGATAGAACTGGGCAAATTGTTGCAGTGGCCGGAAAAGAAAATTTAAACGTAAATTCATCAAATAAAATTATTTTCAATACTGCTATTTCAACTAATGACACGGTGATGAACATCATTGAAAAGAATGAGAACGAATTTGGTTTTTTTTATTCAAGGAAAATAGAAAATGATCAAAGGGTTTTAGGAGTTCTATCTATCGAGGTTGATTTAAAAAAATTTGAAAATTCTTGGAAAAGCGCTGGGGATCGTATTTTCATTTCAAACGGTGAAGGAAAAATAGTTTTAGCAACAGAACCTACATGGAAAGGTTTGAGTGATGATTTAGCATGGAAAAATCAAAATTCGAAAAATATTATAAAACGTGGCTATAGTGTAGCAAAGGGGTGGGTGGATTCCAATGAAAGCGATCAGTATTTTAATGATAGCTCTTTTGTCCGCTTCAATAAAAATATTCCAATTTTGAATTGGAAAATATCAAGTTTTGAAAATTACTCAGGCGTTCGAGAGAGAGTTAATACTATTCTTGCGTTGGAAATTTTAATTTTTCTACTTTTACTGGTCTTAAGTCTTTACTCATTAAACAGAAAAAAAATCCTTCGACTCAATTTATTTGAAGAGGAGACCATAAAATTAAGGGAATTGAACAAGAAGCTAGAAACAGAGATGGAACAAAGAAAACGGGTTGAAAAAAATCTTCTTGCTGTTGAACAAACCCTAGAACAACATTCTAAGCTTGCTGCACTTGGAGAAATGTCAGCAGCCATTAGTCATGAATTAAATCAACCTTTGGCTGCAATGAAAACCTATTTAGCTGGTGCATCTTTACTTTTAAAAAGAAACAGACCTCAAGAGACCGTTGCCGCACTGATGAGAATAGATGGCTTAATCCATAGAATGGGAGAAATAACAAAACAATTAAAATCTTTTGCGAGAAAGAATACTGAAAGTTTTGTTCCTCTCAATTTTAATGATGCCATTTTAGAAGCAATGTCAATTATGGAGCCTCAATTAAAACAAAGCGGAATAAAAATAGACACAAATATTCCAAGTGAACCTGTTTTGATCGTTGGTGATCAACAACGTTTGGAACAGGTAATAATAAATTTAATTAGAAATGCAATTGATGCCTTGGATGATACAGAACTCCCTTCGATTACTATTTCGCTGTACAAAAACAATTCTGTTAGATTCTCAATACGGGATAATGGTAAAGGTATCAATAATTTAGAAAAACTTTTTGAACCATTTCAAACCTCAAAGGATCCCGGAAAAGGGCTTGGACTTGGGCTTGCGATTTCTTCAAATATTATATCTGAACTTGGAGGGTCACTTTCGGGTGAAAATCTTACCCCAACAGGAGCAGAATTTACAATAAAATTACCTTTGTTTGATCCAAGTCGAGTTAATGTAGTGGAAGAAAACCAAACAAAAATGCGTGAAACACTATGAGAGTTGCAGTTGTTGACGATGAAAAAGACATGCGTCTTTCAATTACGCAATGGCTTACTCTATCAGGCTATGAAACAGAAAGTTATTCATCTGCTGAAGACGCCTTGGCACAAATAGGTTCTGATTATCCCGGGATTGTTGTTACAGATATCAAAATGCCTGGCATGGATGGTATGCAGTTTTTAAAAAGAATAATGGCGCAAGATACCACACTGCCAGTGATCCTAATAACAGGCCACGGGGATGTGCCAATGGCAGTAGAAGCCATGAGACTTGGGGCATTCAATTTTTTAGAAAAACCTTTCAATCCCGAAGCATTAACTCAGTTAGTAAAGTTAGCCATTCAAAACCGTCGCTCGTCATTAAGTAATAGAGATTTGAGAAGTGAATTATCTGACGGATCAAAAATTATAAAAAAGTTGGCCGGCACTTCTAAATTCATGGAAAAATTAAAAGAGGATATATTGGATTTTTCTCAATCAGATGCTCCCATTCTAATTGAGGGTGAAACAGGTTCCGGAAAAACACTAGTAGCTCATGCTGTGCATGCCGTCAGTCAAAAATCTTCAAAAAAATTAATAACGGTGCACTGCGGTGCCTTCGATAATGAAACTATTTCTAAAAGATTATTTGGCCCAACTAATGATGACGAAAATTTTTTATCTGCGTTTGAAGAGGCAAGGGGAGGCACACTAATTTTGGAAGATATAGAAACTTTAAATAAAGAAGCTCAAGGAAAACTTTTAGAAAAACTTGTAAAATTAGAAAATTCTTCGGAAACTAGAGTAATTACAATTTGTAATCATGTATCTTCTGTACTTCCTAAAAATCTTTTAAGAGAGGATCTTTATTTCAGATTAAGTTCTTTGAAAATTTCTGTCCCCCCGTTAAGAAAGAGGAGTGCTGACATCCTAGATCTATTCTCCCAGTACACCATAATATTTTCTGGGGAATATGGGTGCTCACCACCTTTACTTACCTCTGACCAGTCAAGCCAATTATTGCAATCACCTTGGCAAGGTAATGTCCGTCAACTTATCAATGTCGCAGAGCAGGTAATAATGCAAACTAGACGGGGGGAAGTAAATTTAACTTCCTTACTACTAGAGACCGATGACAAAACTGAAATTGCTACAACCTCTGAAGGAAAGCCCCTCAAGGAATACGTTGAAGCCTTTGAAAAATCTTTGATTGAGAAATTTATGCGCAAGCATAAAGGCTCAATAAACAAGGTAATGGAAGAACTGTTAATTCCCAGAAGAACGCTCAATGAAAAAATGGCAAAATACTCTTTACAGAGAAATGATTATCTTGAGTAAGATGCTATATTTCTTTGCGTTTAATGAAGTAAAAAAAGCAAGTCAGAAACAAGATAAGTGAAAATATACCATTCCAACCAGCCATAGAAATGTTAATAAAATCCCACGCGACTTCATCACAGCGTACAAGTGGAGCATTCATAATTTGTTCTAATAACTGGTCTGTGCTTAAACCTTCTATAGAAGAATTTGAGCAAGAATTGGGTCCAAGCCAAAGTTTTTTTTCAACTCCAACATGATAAAGCGCTAAAATTGTTGAAGTAAGCATGGACATTGAAGCAACAAGAACGAAAGATTTCTTAGGAAAAAAATAAAACAAAAAAATAAGTAAAATATTTAAAAAATGTGGATAACGCTGCCATAGACATAATTTGCATGGATATAGGCCGCCAATATGTTCAAACGAGTATGCCCCAAGTATAAGTGCTAGAGAAGCCATACCAGCAACAAACGGTAAATGCTTTATTTCCATAAAAAATCCAAACCTATTGTCCCAGTAACCAAAAGAATAATAAAAAATAAAAAGAGCCAACCTAGATATTTTTCTATGAAAAATTTTATCTTTTCGCCATAATATTTCAATAGAGCAGCAACAATAAAAAATCTGATGGCTCTTCCCAATAATGCCGATAGAATAAAAAGACTAAGTTGCATTTTGGTAAAGCCTGACATTATTGAAACCACCTTAAATGGAATTGGTGATACACCCGCAGTCAAAACAATCACAAATCCGTTTTGATTAATGGAATTTGCAAAAAGGTTCATCGCAACTTCTTTACCAAGAGCTATTAGTAGAGGCTCAGCTATTTGCTCATATGCAATAAATCCTAAAAGGTACCCTAATACTCCTCCGGCTACAGATGCTATTGTAGCAACAAGTGCATAAAGCCATGCTTTACTAATATTTGCCAATATCATTGGAATTAACAAAACATCAGGAGGTATTGGAAAAAAAATAGCTTCAATAAAGCTCACACAACCCAACAACCAAATTGCTTTAGGGTTTTTGGCTAATTCCATCGTCCAGTTATATAGAGATCTGAGTATTTGCATTTAACTGTTCCGGCTATTCGCATTTGTTCTATTGATGGTCAATACTTTCATTTTGCATCTGGACTGGCGGTTAATGTTTCCCTATGTAGAAATACAGTGCCCGAGTGGCGGAATGGTAGACGCAGGGGATTCAAAATCCCCCGCCTTCACGGGCGTGTGAGTTCGAGTCTCACCTTGGGCACCATTATCGCGTTAGTTAACCTCTTTAAGAAACAGAAAAAGTGTATTTTTCTATTTATTTCTTCATGTTCTTGAGATTGACCGTTGTTTTTGAAAATTTATCTTGATTATGAAAAATAGACTGGTAATATTTTACCACTTAAGTCGGCTTGGTTCGACGGGGAGGAACAAAAGGCTGGTGCTGTAGCGTCAGTCTTTTTTCATTTTAATCAGGTTTTTTTGATGTCACTTATTAAGAAAGGCCTGATTACACAATATGTAGTATTTTATATAGACTTTTTATCAATATAATGGTATCAATAAGGTACCACTTTTTGGAAGTGGGAGGCTTATGCCTATTATTTAACCTCCCTTGAACTGGTCGGGGTCTTCTGGGGTGTCCAAATCTAAAAAATAACCTCTTGTGTTAGTTGAAAAATAATTGATCGACTGTTTTTCTTTTTTCAAAACTTCCTTGGCTCCGATATCACCAGTAATTTTCGTAAGACTATGAAAATATTTTCTTGGAAATATAACAGGATGTCCCGTTGTAGTTTTATTTTCATCAATTGGGCAACAAATCATTTCTGGAAATTCTAAAGAAAAATCTATTACTTCCTTTAAAGCTGCTGTTGTTAATTCTGGTAAATCAGAAGGACATATTGCGATACTTTCAAAGTTAGAGTCTTGTGATATTTTATTAACGCCTATCGCAAGCGAATGCCCCATGCCTAAATGAGAATTTTCCACCTCGATAATTAAAGCATTGGTTTTTGAGATTGCATCTTTGCGTTGATTATTATTTGCGGGAATAGTGACAAAAACAGGAAAACTCAAAGCTAAAGCTTCATTTAATATTTTTTGAATTTGGGTAACACCGTTTACCTTTTTTAATAACTTATCATCGCCGAGCATTCTACTTGAAGATCCTGCACCTAAAAACAAAAAGCCAAGTTTATAGTCATTCATGCTGTTATTCCTATCGATTAAGCACTCTAACAAAATTCAAACTGATTTTTAAGTTTAAATTCATATTAGTGGTCTAGCGACATTAATAGTCGCATGAGTACATTTTGATTGAACTTAATAAATCTAGTTTGAGGCTACGGGGAGCTATTAGCAATGAAAACAAAAACACAGGTAGTTGTCATTGGTGGAGGCTTAATTGGTTGCTCTATTCTATATCATCTCACAAAGTTGGGTTGGTCCAATGTAGTTTTATTAGAAAGAGATGAATTAACCTCTGGTTCAACTTGGCATGCAGCAGCTGGAATACATGGACTTCACGACAGCACTAACATAAGTCGTATCCAACATTACACAATGAACCTGTATAAACAGCTCGAAGAGGAAACTGGGCAGGGTTGTGGTATTTTCCAACCGGGATCTCTTTATCTAGCTCAAACAGAGGAACGTGAGCATCAATTAAAAATCCAAGCGGCGAAGGCTAAGCTTTACGGAATGAATTTCCACGAAGTTAGTATAACTGAAGCGGAAAACCTGCATCCATTTGTCAATTTTCAGGGCGTAAGGTGTATTATGTGGGAGCCAGATGGAGGTAATGTAGATCCTTCAGGAGTTACGAATGCATATGCAGCAGGCGCTCGTCAAAATGGGGCAGAAATTTATAGATTCACACCTGTTATTGGAACGAAGCAAAATAGAGACGGGACTTGGATTGTCGAAACAGAAAAAGGTAACATTCATACAAACTGGATTGTCAACGCGGCTGGCCTTTGGGGCAGGGAAGTGGCTAAAATGGCCAATATTTATCTTCCATTACAGCCGACCGAACATCAATATTTTGTAACTGAGTCGATAGAAGAGATAAAAAACTTAACAAATAGATTGCCATCAATCGCTGATAGGGACGGCGAATACTATCTCCGACAAGAAGGTAAAGGTTTACTTATTGGAGCGTATGAAAAGAATTATAAGTTCTGGGCCGAAAGAGAAACTCCATGTGACTTTGGCCACGACCTTTTTGACGACGATCTGGATCGTATTGAAGAAAATGTTCTTAGGGCTATCGAAAGAGTTCCAATTGCTGGTTCAGCTGGAATAAAGAGGGTAATAAATGGACCTATGATTTGGTCTCCTGACTCCAACGTTTTATTTGGACCAATTCCTGAGATAAAAAACTATTTTTGCTGTAATGGCATTATCCCTGGCTTCAGTCAGTCAGGAGGGCTTGGCTTGATGACGGCAGAATGGATTATTAAGGGTGAAACGAAATATGATTTATTCCCTTGGGATTTATCTCGATTTGATGAATGGGCCAATCATTCATTCACTAAAGCGCGAGTTGGCGATCAGTATGCTAATCGTTTCAAAATTCATTTCCCAAATGAAGAAAGATCAGCTGGAAGACCTCTGAAAACAAGACCTGCTTATGAATATCAAAAAGAACTTGGCGCAAAATTTGGATTGAGTTTTGGTTGGGAACATCCACTATACTTCGACCATAATTGTGAGGAAACATCTGGCTTCAAACGGCAAGATTGGTGGCATTCGGTAGGTCGCGAGGCAAAAATGCTTAGAGACTCCGTTGGCGTGATCGACATATCTAATTTTGCAAAATATGTATGTAAAGGGCCAGGAGCTGAGACTTGGTTAAATTCTGTATTTGCTAATAAAATACCCAATAGTATCGGCCAATCATGCTTAACGCCTTTAATCAGTGTTTATGGGGGAGTAGCAGGTGATGCCACTGTCACTAAAGTCGGAGACAGTGAATTTTGGATTGTCAGTTCTGGGATCGCAGAAAGGTATCAAAAACGCTTTTTCAATAGTGTTGAACTTCCGCCAGAAACTACTTTTAAAAGCAAAACAGTTGATATGTGTGGCTTCAATATCGCCGGGCCTAAATCTAGAGAGATGTTACAAAGGTTAAGTAATCAAGACCTATCAAACAATAATTGGCCTTTTATGCATTCAGGGCAGCTTTCAATTGCTGGTGTTGAATGTTTGGCTTTAAGAATATCTTTTTCTGGGGATTTAGGATGGGAAATATATTGTGACGCTGAATATCAAGAAATTATCTATAAAACACTAATAAAGGCATCAAAAATTGAAAATGGTGGACCAGTTGGCAGCAGAGCGCTGATGTCATTGCGCATCGAAAAGGGCTACGGAAGTTGGAGCAGAGAATATAGCCCTGAGGTTTGGCCTCACGAATCTGGCTTAGAAAAATTATGCAAACTAGATAAAGATTTTTTAAACAAAAGAGCTTTGGTTGAAAATCTTAAAAATGAACCCAGGGAAAGATTAGTTTTAATACACCTAGACGAACAAGATTGTAAAAAATCTAATGCTGATGCCACAGGTGGTGAGCCAATATTTTATAGTGGCAAAGGTATTGGGCGGATTACATCCGGAGCTTATGGCTATAATGTTGGTATGTCTCTGGCTCTTGGTTATGTTAAAGATGTATCTGCAGGAGACACCGTGGATGTTATGATTTTAGGAGAGCCTCACAAAGGAAAAATTCTTAAGGCTCCCCCTTTTGATCCAGAAGGAAAAATTCTAAGGGGCTAAAAATTCATCACTCGGGGCTGCTTCTAAGGGTTTAACCCGAACGATAGTTATTCTATTTGCATCACGTCCTGCCACTTCAAATCTAAAACCATGAAACCGAAACACTTGACCCACTATGGGTATCATTTGAGCCTCATGTAAGACCAAACCAGCCAAGGTATTTGCATGCTCGTCGGGTAAGCTCCAATCCATAGCTCTATTAATATCACGAATAGTCATTGTGCCGTCCAATTCGTAAACACCATTCTTGTCTGGTCTAATTAATTCATCAGAGTCAGGATCAAATTCGTCAGCTATTTCTCCTACAATTTCCTCTAAAATATCCTCTAGAGTGATCAAACCCTGGAGGCTGCCATACTCATCCACAACTAAGGCAAAGTGTGCGCGCCTTCTTAAAAATTGGCGCATTTGCTCGTCCAAAGCCGTTGTGTCTGGAACGAAGTACGGCTTCATGATGACAGAACCAATATCTAACACTAATAAATTTTCTAACGCTGCATCAGGGCCACTTATATTGCTATACATGGATCTTGCTAAATCCTTTGCATGAATGACTCCAATAATATTTTCTGGCTCATCCTTATAAACAGGCAACCTTGTGTGGTTACTTGCCATACATTGGGCCAATATTTCCTTTGGCTCATCATTAAAGTTGATCATTTCAATACTCGAACGGTGTAACATTATTTCTTCCACTGTTCTCTCTGACAAATCCAGAGCACCTAAAATACGGTCACGATCTTCTTTTTCGACCACTCCCTCAAGATGTCCCAAGGAAATTGCACCCGCTATTTCTTCTCGAACGGCTAAAATTTGTTCATCTGCGGATGTTCGCACTCCAAAAACCCATAGAATACCTCTAACTAGTTTTCTAACTGCAGACACAATGGGATCGAAAATTGTCACAAAAAGTGAGATAGGGGCCGATACCCTTGCTGCTGCTTTTTCTGCATTCGTAATAGCATAGGTTTTGGGAAGAACTTCTGCGAAAATTAGGACTAGAACCGTCATAACTAAAGTTGCTAAAGCGACACTGCTTTCACCAACTAGTTTAGTAAAAAGCGCAGTTGCTAACGAAGTTGCTAATATATTAACTAGATTATTCCCTAAAAGAACTGAACCAATCAATCTCTCGTTATCATCTGTGATTGATAATGCTCTTGCAGCACCACGCGACCCTTTATCTGCCTGATTTTGCAACTTTCCTCGAGATGCAGCAGTCAAAGCTGTTTCACTACCTGAGAAAAATGCAGATAATAAAAGAAGAACAACTATAGAAATAATAGTAACCCAGAAGGCATAGTCTAAATTGAAAGACTGCAACCAAAGCATTTATTTTACCTTTAATTTATGAAAAACGGATGTGCATACCAATATGAGCACGTAGCGTACCACAAAAATTAACTCAAGTAATTAAATTTTTTATTATCAGATAATTGAAGCTAGCTAACCATTAATTTAACTTACTTTTGCCAGATAATGGATGATGATCGTCAAGCGTGTCCTTTAGCTTTTCATTAACGATGTGCGTATAAATTTCCGTTGTGGTGATATCAGAATGTCCCAACAAAGTTTGAATAACTCTCAAATCAGCTCCGTTGCTCAATAAATGTGTTGCAAAAGCATGCCTAATTGTATGAGGTGAAACGTTTTCACTCTTTACGCCAGAAATTAATGCCCATTCTTTTATCTTATTAAAGAACCAATTCCTGGTTAAATGACCCTGTTTGCTACTTGAAGGAAAGAGAAATTTAGACCTTTTTTTACCCATTTTATTTAAACGTAAATCCTCTTTTTGATCTCGTAATTTTAACCAATCAAAAAGAGCCTCAATTGCGGAAGGCGATAAAGGAACAAGTCTTTCTTTACTTCCTTTTCCTTTTACTAAAATCATTTCAGGATTTCCTCGAACTGATGAAACAGGTAAGGACATGAGCTCAGAAATTCGCATTCCTGAAGCATATAATATTTCCATTAAACATCTATTTCTAACCCGCTCATATTCAGTTTCTCCATGATTTTTTGCAACTTGCAGTAGGGCCTCCACTTCACCAACTGAGAGAGTTTTGGGCAGTGGTTTTGACGATCTTGGGCCAGTAAGTTGAGCAGTTGGATCTGTACTTAAAAACCCTTTTTCAACATGAAACTTATAAAACTGTTTGATCGTAGATAAACGCCTGGCCGTAGTAGACTTCGAATGCCCTGAATTTTTCAAATATATAAAATATTTCTCAAGATCGCTCTGAGAAACGTCTACCAAAGATTTACCAACTTTTTTGCAAATTTGTTCTAAATCTCTGGAGTAGGCCAGAATAGTGTTTTCGCTCAATCCTTCTTCACCAAATTTGGCTTCTAAAAAGTTTTCAATTAACGCCTGATTGTTTTTCATTTAGAAGCACCAAATGTGTTAAAGCCGCCCTTCGAGCAGTATTATTTAACCCTATTAAATTTAATGTAGATAAACTTTCTGATAAATCCTTTAGGTCACCTTGTATACCGGTTTCAAACTGGAGAAGTGCATTTAAAATCACTTCTCCCAATTTGCCCTGATTTAATTTCTGCTCTACCAAAAAGGGCATTTTGGGGTCTGTGAAAACTTTCAAAATAATATTTTCAGTTTCATTTTTTGTTTTAACGTTTGAAAAGTCACCTGAAACTAAACCAAAGCGAATATCTTCGGACCGCCAATAATATTCTGTGAGTTCAAAGTTATTGGTTAATAATAGTAAATCAGCAGCTATTTTTTTTGATTTAGGTGAAAAACTTTGTTCATAAATTCTTCGGGCAAAAAGTTTTGCAAAAAGTGAAAGCTGATCAGCTTTGTAAAAAACTTCCAAAGAATTTTGTAAAATTTCTTCAAAATTTTCATTTAATTCTAATGCAGTATCAAGACTCTTAACAGCATCAACTCGCTCCCATACACCGCCCGAGACACTAGTATTGTATTTTGTATAGATGCCCAAAATCTGGTTTTCTGGTATCGCACTAGTTGACGCTAATCTCTCAGCAGCAATAACTTGCGCACGCCATCCATTGTCGCCCGATAAATCGCTTTGACTGTATTTAATGGGAAGATACTCCGCTGGAATGGGTTCTCCTATCGCTTCATATAGTCTGTATTCAAGAGGTGTAATAAGGCTAGGTGGTGGTAATAAAGCATTTAAATCAACCTCAAAGTCGACTTCTAAGTATCTATTAAGTAGAGAAATTAGGTGCTCACTTATATCTCCAAGTACACTTTCTGTTTTTAGTATTAAGTGGGCAGTAAGCCAATCTCCCTTACGAGCATAACAGTAAACTAATTCACCTTGTAGTTCTCTGTTTTTCCTTTTCTTAAAAATAGGATCGCAGGCAGGCATATTATTATTCGACAATAACGAAATATCAAAAAGTAAGGGAACCATACTGTCTGGGACTGGCGACGCCCTCTCGATGAGTGCTATCGCGGGATCAACAGCACCATAACTTAATAATTTTTGAAGCCTAACATCAAGAAACGAATAACTTTCTGGCTCATCTACAGGTGGGCGGGCTTCGGCAAGCAATAAAGAATAAACCAACTCTTGAATGGGCGGATAACTAAAAGTTGGCATTGACTTAAATGAATAAGTCAAATCGTTAAAACTTGAATTTCTCCAAATAGTAGTAGGGATTCCAGTAACATAAACAGGCAAGAGGCCTATTGACTGAAACTTATCAGAACTTAGTGTAGAAACTTGAATATCTTTATTTGTATCGCTACTTTCTTTTTCTACAGACTTAAGACTGCTCTCTACATCATTTTTTTTAATTGATAACCAGTCGATGGCAGAGAGAGGAGCTTCTGCAGCTAACGGGCTAGCCAGTAAAAAAAAATATAAAAAACAACTAATTCGCATTAAGTTTTATAGAATTCGAGATAAGTGCTTGATTAGGTTCAAACTCCACGCCGAATATTAATGGCCCCGCAAAAGCGTATATAACAAGAACAGATAGGCCTATCATAAACAGATAAAAGAGCCATTTAATTAGTTTGCCCATAATACAATTGCCACTTCAGCATTTTTAATGTCCAAATAACCTATAGCGGATCTATAAAAAGATATCAAAGTTCAATTGTATTTGTATTTCTAACTGATAATAAAGTTTCAATATGTATGAGTTAAAAAAACCTGTGGCATTGGTAGGCATGATGGGGTCCGGCAAAAGTGCCGTTGGAAAAGCTGTTTCATCTGCACTTAGCGTTCCATTTAATGATGCCGACAATGAAATTGAACATGCAGCGCGACTTTCAATACCAGAAATTTTTGAACGTCATGGAGAAAGATTTTTTCGCGACAAAGAAACTCAGATTATTAATCGGTTATTAAAGGGACCCCCAAGTATTTTAGCGACTGGCGGAGGCGCGTTTATAAATAAAAATATAAGAAGTTCTATTAAAATTTATGGTGTATCTGTTTGGCTTAATGCTGATATTGAAACGCTTTGGAACAGAGTTAAACACAAGAAATCAAGACCACTCTTAAGAACAAAAAATCCTAAAGAAACGCTTACAAATATATATAAAGATAGGTTAGACACTTATTCCAAAGCCGAAATAACTATAAATTCTCATGAAAAATACTCTTTAGAGGAAATGGCAGATCTAGTAATCAAATCGTTATTAAGTCGTAATTATATAATCGAAAGAATCTGATTATGAAAAAGGTAGAAGTTTCACTAGAAAACCGTTCCTATGATATTTTAATAGATGAAAACTTAATCTCAAAATTTCCAGTTTATTTAGAGGGTCTTTTAAATCGTAAATTTTTGGCAATCGTAACAGACACAAATGTCGAAAATTTACACTTATCAAGATTGTTAACAACACTTAAGAACGCAGGAATAGAAACAAAGGTTTTATCGATTAAAGCCGGGGAAAGCAGTAAGTCTTGGGAAACCCTTCAAGCAACAGTTGACTGGATGCTGGATAATAAAATCGAACGAAATGATTTAGTAGTTGCTTTTGGAGGAGGTGTCGTAGGTGATTTAGTAGGTTTTGCAGCTGCAATCATGCGGCGTGGAATTCAATTTATTCAGTGCCCAACATCTCTCTTGGCGCAGGTCGATAGCTCTGTTGGTGGGAAAACTGGTATTAATACTTCTCACGGTAAAAATTTAGTTGGAGCCTTTTATCAACCTTCACTAGTTATTTCGGATATTTCCACACTAAAAACACTCGAAGAAAGAGACTTTTTAGCTGGGTATGGAGAAGTAGCAAAGTACGGTTTATTGGGCGATTACGAGTTTTACTGTTGGTTAGAAGAAAATGCAGAAAATATAAGAAACAGGGATATGCATGCACTGATTAAGGCTGTAAACAGGGATAAACATGCACTGATTAAGGCTGTCGCCCATTCATGCGAAATGAAATCAGCTATAGTTATTGCAGATGAAAAGGAGCAGGGAGAAAGAGCATTGCTAAACCTAGGCCATACTTTTTGTCATGCGTTAGAAGCCGCTACAGGTTACTCAGAGCGAATGTTACATGGAGAGGGCGTTGCGATTGGAAGTGTCCTTGCCTTTGATTTATCCGCAAAAATGGGCTTAACGTCTCAAGAAGACCCCACACGAATTAGAAAGCACTTTGAAGACATGGGAATGATGAATTCTATCAATAATATATCGGGCACATTACCAAACGCTGATAAGTTAGTGGAGCTGATGTTTCAGGACAAAAAAGTGGTTGACGGCAAATTGAATCTAATTTTGGCGAAAGGTATTGGGAAGGCATTTATTGCTCGAGATGTAGATCCAAATTTGATTAAAGATGTGATTAATAATTCTCTTGCAATTTGATAATGCAACATCAACCTGCAGAGGTAACTTATTAACGCAAGTTTTAGTTGGGAGACTACCAAGTGATTAATTCAATGACTGGATATGCGTCTGATACAATTCTAGTAGGCAACTTTTCATTAGACGCCGAAATCAAGAGCGTAAACTCTAAAAGTTTTGATCTTAAGATTTATCTTCCAGAGTACATGACTTTTATGGAAAACGATATCCGGCAATTAGTTTCAAAACAAATTGCTAGGGGATCGATAGTTTTAAAAATAAAAGCTAAGCACAACGACGAAGCATCAAGCAACTTCACTTTGAATAACGAAGTTCTTAACACAGCAATTGATGAAATAAAGACTATTGAACAAAAATGTGATGAGAAAAACATTCAATTTTCTCCTTTAACAGTTTTGGATTTTTTTTCTGTAAAAGGAGTCTGGGAAGAAAACAAAATTTCTCAAACAGAGACACTTGAGTTAAAATCAGTCATGTTGGATAAACTTCTAGAACTCATAAAAAAATTTATGGAGACAAGAAGAATTGAAGGGCAGGGGCTTCAAGCAATTCTTATAGAGAAACTCTCTTCAATTATGGAATTTATCAAAGAAATAGATAAAATACTTCCGGACAGGTCCAGGCATTTAAAGAAAAATTTTAAAACAGCACTTGATAAAATTATAAATGAACAAAATCAAGTGGATGAAAACAGATTAGAGCAGGAAATAGCCTTACTGGTAATAAAGCAAGATATTCAGGAAGAATTAGATCGCTTAAAGGTGCACATTGTTAGTATGCAAGATTTAGTAAATTCATCCAACGTTGTCGGTAAAAAACTTGATTTCTTATCTCAGGAATTGAATAGAGAAGTAAATACAATATGCTCTAAGTCGCAGTATAGCGATCTGACAAAATTAGGAATAGAAATGAAAACATTAGTCGATCAATTTCGCGAACAAGTACAAAATGTCGAGTAGAGCAAAAGTGAACGAAAAAGGGTTACTCATAATCCTCTCATCTCCGTCTGGCGCCGGAAAATCAACTTTAGCACAACGTATTAAGGCATGGGATAAAAACTGTGTATTCTCCATTTCAGCAACAACTCGCAAACCTCGTGATGGAGAGCAGGACGGAAAAGACTACTATTTTATTTCAGAAGAAGAATTTAACCAAAAAGTAGCTGACGGTGAAATGCTGGAACATGCCGAAGTGTTTGGAAATTTGTACGGGAGCCCTATTGCTCCAGTATCATCTTCAATTGATGACGGATATGACGTCCTTTTTGATGTAGACTGGCAAGGAAGCCAACAAATAAAAAACTCTAACTTGGGAAAATACGTCTTATCTATTTTCATTTTACCACCATCCATCGAGGAGTTGGAAAGTCGTCTGAAATTAAGAAACCAAGACAGTGATGATGTGATATCAAGTAGAATGGCTAAGTCTGTCGAGGAAATCAGTCATTGGCCAGAGTACGATTATGTTGTCGTAAATGATGATATCGATCAAACAGAAGAGAAATTAAAAATAATAATAACCGCGGAAAGGCTGCGTCTATCGCAGCAACCAGGGATTGTAGAGTTCGTCCGCAGTTTGAATAATGAATTCGGGGACCGATAATGGCAGTTTTTAAGTTTAATGCAGACACACCTCAAATCGACAACAGTGCCTGGATAGCGCATGACGCCAATATTATTGGAAATGTAGAAGTTTGCAAAAAGGCATCCGTTTGGTTTGGGGCCACACTTCGAGGTGACAATGAAAATATCCTGGTAGGCGATGGGAGTAATATACAGGAAAACTGCGTTCTTCACACAGACCATGGTTTCCCATTAGAAATTGGAGAAAACTGTACAATTGGACACAGCGTAATCCTGCACGGTTGTATTATAGCTGATAACACACTTATTGGCATGGGGTCTACAATACTAAATGGAGCAAGAATTGGTAAGGGATGTTTAATTGGGGCCGGATCTTTAATTACAGAAAATAAAATAATACCTGACGGATCGTTGGTGATGGGTGCTCCAGGCAAAATTATTCGTGAACTTGATGATGAAGCAAAACTGAACCTAATTGGTAGCGCCGTCCACTACCAAGAGAGGGCGGCTGAATTTAACAAAAATCTCACTAAAATTTCCTAACTAGGAAATTTGCATTAGTTTTTAATAGGTATATATA
>LUMR01000373.1_pt1 | contig 19054 bp, 12 predicted proteins | sample 730041 | NCBI WGS metagenome assembly LUMR01 (sample SAMN03860258, study PRJNA289734) | marine metagenome | biome: seawater column; feature: ocean; material: water; isolation source: Red Sea water column Station 12 - depth 10m | place: Saudi Arabia: Red Sea | collected 2011-10-15 | depth 10 m | reverse complement strand
AAATAATTCCACCACGTGGTCCGCGTAAAGCTTTGTGTGTTGTTGCGGTAACGACATCAGCATATTTTGTTGGATTATCTACAACTTTTCCAGCAACTAATCCAATAAAGTGTGCTGCATCAACCATAAAATGGGCACCAACTTCATCTGCAATTTCTCTAAACTTTTGAAAATCAAGTGATTGTGAATAAGAGGAATATCCAGCGATAATCAATTTAGGCTTATGCTCTAAAGCCATGTTGTAAACTGTTTCCATATTAATTAGTTCGGTATCCTCATCTAGACCGTAGCCAACAAAGTTATAAACTTGTCCTGAAAAATTAACTGGTGAACCGTGTGTAAGGTGTCCTCCTTGATCAAGTGACATTCCAAGTACGGTATCCCCTGGTTCCAGTACGGACAAATAAACTGCCATATTTGCAGATGATCCTGAATGGGGTTGAACATTAGCATGATCAGCTTCAAATAATTCACAAGCTCTATCAATTGCAAGCTGTTCGATTTGATCAACAGTCTCACAGCCTTCGTAATATCTACGTCCTGGAAAACCCTCAGAATATTTATTAGTCAATATTGATCCAGATGCTTCCATGACTGCTTTTGAAGCAAAATTTTCAGAAGCTATAAGATGAATATGTGTATTTTGTCTATTTAAGTCGTTATCAATTAACTCAGAAATTTCTGCATCTACATTATTAAGTGATTCTTGGGAAGCGCCTTTTTTATTCATGATATGTATTCTAACAGTAACTTGGAGGCCATTTAAGTGGGCCTTCTCTTAAAATTTCTCCACCCTCGACACGAAAATCTATGATAGTTGATCCACTTCCGTGAACAGAAGCTCCTTCAAGATATTCTGCAACATTTGGGCCAAATATTTCTTCTGCTTCAGTATTACTAGTAACATCACTTTCACCAGAACGGTTTGCGCTTGTAACAGCTAGTGGTCCAGTAATTTTTAATAACTCAATTGCTAGCTCATTGTCGGGAACTCTGATCCCAATTGAAAATGGATTTTTTGTACCAACACCATCAGCAAATTCCTTTGTTGTCTCAACGACAATCGTTAGTGGTCCTGGCCAATAAAGCTCTACAACTTCAGGAATTGTTGATACTATATCAAGTTTTTGTAGGTCATGATATGAAGAAACAAGAATAGATAAAGGTTTATCTTCATCTCTTCCTTTTAAGTCAAAAATTTTATTTACAGCTTCCTGACTATAAGGATTAACTCCAATTCCATAAACGGTCTCTGTTGGAATACCTACTACTTGATTATTATTTTCGTTTTGCAATTATATACCGATCTCTTTCAACTAAGTCCTTCTCTAATTCTACTTGCTTCCAATGAGAAAGATTATTCAAAATGGTTGTTGCATGACTGGTGTCAACTTCTAAAAATAGGGTAAGGTTTGTTATATCCTTTTCCTCAATTTCTTTTATTAATCTGTTGATATATAAAAGCCCATCAACTCCACCGTCAAGAGCTACGAGTGGTTCATAATCCACTACTTCAGACTCAAGACTGGAGAGAGTGTTTGTTGGAATATAGGGTAAGTTTGCAACAATTACGTCATAATCAACTTCTTCAACGTCATTTAAAAGATCTGATTGAAATAAATTAATTTCTAGATTATTAATTTCTGAATTCTCTTTTGCTAAATCTAATGCTTCAAGGGAAATATCACATGCATCAACTGTTGATTCCGGATATAGTTTTTTTAGCATAAGTGCAATACATCCAGTTCCGGTACCCACATCCAAGATTTTTTTTGGATTATCAGAATTATTTTTTATTAACTCAATTAAAAACTCTGTTTCTGGTCTTGGGATCAAGCACCGTTGGTCAACATTGATTTGAATGCTATAAAAAGGTATATATTCTTCTATATATTGAAGAGGCTCACCATTTAGTCTTCTAGTAAGAAGCTCTGTATATGATGAATGATAATCTGACTGTGACCCTGTAATTTCTTTAGCTTTTTCTCTGAGTCTTGCCAGTTCATGCTCAGGAATTTGTTGGATGTTCATTATTCTTCTAGATTGGCAAGTCTTGAAGCTTCATTATCTGCAATCAAGCCAACAACAAACTCTTCTAGGTCTCCATCCAAAACTTGGTCTAATTTTTTTAGTGTCAGGTTTATCCTGTGATCTGAAACTCTATTGTCTTTGTAATTATATGTTCTTATCTTATCTGACCTCTCACCAGAACCAACTTGCTCTTTTCTGTCTTTTGCACGTTCTGCTGCAGCTTTATCTTGTTCAGCCTTTAAAAGTCTTGCCCTTAAAATTCTCATTGCTTGATTTTTATTTTTTAACTGTGATTTTTCATCCTGACTAGTAACAACTAAGCCTGTTGTTATATGAGTTATTCTTACTGCTGAGTCAGTTGTATTAACACTTTGTCCCCCCGGGCCGCTAGATCTATAAACGTCAATTTTTAAATCACTATCAACGATATTTAAGTCAACCTCTTCAGCTTCAGGAAGCACAGCAACAGTCGCTATTGAAGTATGAACTCTCCCCTGTGATTCAGTTTTAGGAATTCTTTGTACTCTATGTGCCCCAGCTTCAAATTTAAGCTTTGAAAACACTCCTTTTGACTTTATTGCAAAAATTATTTTGCTGTAACCGCCCTGGTCTGAAGCTGTAAGTTCTATAGGTTCAACATTCCAAGCATTTCTTTCTGCAAAACGAGTGTACATTTTATAGAGATCACCCACCCATATAGCTGCCTCTTCTCCACCAGCTCCAGGTCTAATTTCAACTAATACATCTTTTTCGTCCAGCGGATCTTTTGGAAGAAGTGAAACTTTTATTTTTTGCACTAATGGATCTAGTTTATTTTTATTCTCAGTGACGATTGATTCAAACTCACTTTTCATATCTTCATCATCTTCAGAATTAATAAGCTCAACCGCATCATCAATCTCAGAAGTTATCTTTTTCCATTCATTAAATAAATCAACAATAATTGATACATCACTATGCTTTTTTGCCATTTCTGCATAACCTTTTTGGTCCTTAGAAATATCTATTTCTGAGAGTTGTTTTTCTATTTCTGGAAGTGAATTTTCAATTGCTTTCAGTTTTTCGTGTAATGAATTATCCAACTTTTACCTCGCTTGCTCGTGCAGTAATATCTTCAAACAGTTTTGTATTTTCAGAATTCTCAACACAATTTGCCATTGATAAAATAGCCACTTCAATTTGTTCTTCGGAAGGCTTTTTTGTTGTAATAAACTGTGTCCAGATACCAGGTGCTGCAAAAAATTTTGCAATTAATGAATTACTATTTGCAAAGTTAAATTTCAATATCTCATAAGAAAGCATTGAAACCACCACAACATGTAAAATTCTAGTTACCGCAGTCAAAACAATATTGACGTTTGGGATAAAAGGAAGAGTTAACAAGCTAATAAAGACTATTAGAAAAAGAAATGATGTTCCACACCTTATGTGTTCTTTTGGAAAGGTTTTTACATCATTCATCGTAAGGGATTTTTTAGCCTCAAAAGAAGCAATGGTCATATGCTCGGCACCATGATATTCAAATAGCTCTTGTGCGTCTTTAGTTCTTCCAATGAGGTAAATGTAGACAATGACTATAAGTCCTCGAAGAACCCCTTCTAATACACCAGTCAATGATTGAGAATAATTAACTGTCTCTACCAGCAATCGAGGTCCGGCAATAAAAATTAGTAACACAGATACCAAAAAAGAGTATGTCATAATTTTTGACAACAAACTTTCTTCATATTCTTCAAAATCAGAATAAATCTGATCTGAGAGAGTTATTGCCTTAAATCCAACATACATTGAATCAATGAGTGCCCCAAAACCTCTGATTAATGGGGCGGACCAAAATTTGTTTCTTTTAATTAGTGGGGTTCGTTCTTCGTAATATTTGTGAAGTTTGTTATTTTTATCCCTGATTCCTAAAGACCATCCTTTTGGGCTTTGAATCATGACACCACCAATTACTGCTTGGCCACCATATGCAATATCTTGTTCAGACATAAGAAATTGAAATTAGTAAAGTTATTCTTCTTCTTGAGAAGAAGTTTCTTGTTTTGGTGCTTGTCTGGTACTTGTTGATCCGTACCTTTGCTTAAACCTTTCGACTCTACCTGTAGAGTCAACTAATTTTTGCTTACCAGTAAAAAATGGATGGCTAGCAGAAGAAATCTCAAGTTTTACTAATGGATATTCGTTTCCATCTTCCCATTGAATAGTTTCGTTTGTTTTAATAGTTGAACGAGTAAGAAACGCAAAACCAGCGTCCTCGTCTGAGAAAACAACTTCTCTATAATCTGGATGTATACCTTGTTTCATAGTTCTACTTTACAATAATACTTTTATTACTTTACAAGATTATTTTGCTTTTGCGACATCCTTTAAGAATGCATCATTACTTTTAGTTTCTTTTAATTTATCGATCAAAAGTTCAGTCGCTGCTCCGCCTTCAAGGGCTACCAATACTCTTCTAAGAGCCCAGAGAGACTCAAGCTCTTTTGGTGACACGAGTCTTTGCTCTTCTCTGGTTCCTGAAGGTGTGACATCAATAGCTGGAAATACTCTCTTATCAGCAAGCTGGCGATCAAGACGTAACTCCATATTTCCTGTACCTTTAAATTCTTCAAATATAACTTCATCCATCTTTGAACCAGTCTCTACAAGTGCTGTTCCAAGGATTGTTAAGCTTCCCCCACCTTCAATATTTCTCGCAGCACCAAAGAATTGTTTTGGAGGAGTAAGAGCTGTTGAGTCAACACCACCAGAGAGAATTCTACCGCTAGCAGGTGTTGCTAAGTTGTGAGCTCTAGCTAAACGTGTGATTGAGTCAAGAAGAATGACAACATCTCTTCCTTCTTCAACTAGTCTTTTAGCTCTTTCAATTGCTAACTTAGAAACTTGTGTGTGCTCATCCGGTGGTCTGTCAAAAGTAGAAAACACAACTTCACCATCAACTGATCTCTGCATATCTGTTACTTCTTCTGGTCTCTCATCAACCAATACGACCATTAAGTAAACCTCTGGATTATTGGTGGTAATTGAATTTGCAATTTCTTTAAGAATTGTGGTTTTACCAGCTTTTGGTGGAGAAACAATTAACCCTCTTTGCCCTTTTCCTATTGGTGCAATCAAGTCAATTATTCTAGGAAGAATTTTTTCAGGCTTTCCATCCATTTCAAGTTTTAATCTCTCATCTGGAAACAGAGGTGTTAATTTATTAAAATCTACTCTCCTAGCAAGTAGCTCAGGATCAGCATCATTTACAGTGCTTGGTTCGATAAGTGCGGGATATTTTTCTTTTTGTCTAGGTGCACGAATTGGTCCAGAAACCATATCTCCTTTTCGCATTCTAAATTTTTTAATAAGTCCTGCTGCAACATAAACATCGTCTTCACTTGGCTTATAACCATTGCAACGCAAGAAGCCGTAACCCTCTGGAAGAATATCAAGAATACCATCTCTAGTGTCACCTTTTTTTATTTCACTGTCTCCAGAACTGACTACAGAAGGTCCGTCATCATTACTTGATTTACTAATAACTTCAGCTACTTCAGTTTCTTCTGTATCTAAAATTTCATCACTGTGTTTAACTAATAAATCAATTAGTTTTGCTTTTTGTAATCCCTTATGTTCAATGCCTAAACTTTCAGCTATTGACCTAAGGTCTGCTACAGGTTTTGATTGTAATTGTGATCTTGCGGACATTCTTTCTCCTATATAAAATCATATTTTTTGGAAATGATTTGTGAATTGTTTTGTCTGAAAGACACCTTCATTATATACATACTTTTTTTAAAGATATAGTTTTTAATTTTTTTAATTTAAAGGTCTAATTAATGAATAAGGAACAACTATTACTAGTGTTGCTAGATAATAAAATACGCCAAATACTGCCATTTGAGGCAAATTGAAAAGTATTGAAAAAGTTAATACTATTGGAAAATTCTGACATAAAGCTTCAATAGAAACTGTCACTGCATCCTTTTTTTCGATCTTTAAAAGTCGAGAAGTACTTTCAACTGCTAAAAAGACGACTCCTATAGCAACAAGGACAATAGTTATGCTCTCTGAAAAGTAATCAACTAGTGCTTCACGTAATTCAAAAGGTCCAGTTAAAGAAATTACTGCTATATATAGTTTTAAAAATTTATCTAAAAAGGAAGATAATTTATTTACAATGCCTATATCTTTTGAATTTAGGAAATAGCCAATTAGAAAAGGTATGAAAATCAATAAAGTTAATTGGGTTAATGTCTCTAAGAAGTTAAAAGAAAACCCCTCTGCATCAATTGAAATAATACTTAACCAAAAAACTGTCGTAAATGGGGTTATGAGTGATGTAAGTGAAGTAAGTGAGACTGAAAGAGGTATGTTACCTTTTTTAAAATGAGTTAAAATTCCAGATATAAAACCACCTGGTGCCAACAAAACAATCGCAATTGAAACAGCAAATATACTTGTGTTAAAGACTAAATATAAGGTTAACCCAATTAAAGGTAAGACAAATATTTGAAAAAATATTGCATAAGAGAATGTTATTTTATTTTCTATCGTTTCTTTTATATCTCGATATTTCGTTTGAGTACCTAAAAAATAAAACATAACAGGAATCATTGGAGTTATAGTTTTAAAAGTTATAGAAGAAGAGATTAAATTGCTTAACTCTTGAATAGACATATTAAAATCATATTGTTTTAGTTGAATAATTACAAGTATCTAAAGCTTTATAAAATAATCATTTAGATTAGAATCTATTCTAAGTAAATAATTTAATCTTCACAGCAAAGAGCTATGTAATTTTCTATATATGTTCTCTCTGATTCTTCTAGAAAAGCATTATCACGGTAGTAAACATAATCTCCCCCGAAGTAAAGGACCAGCGCATCAGCAAACAATTCCTCACTCCCAAAAAATTCTTGAGCGTCTTTCCTTTGGTTTTCTCCTTCGGGATTCACACAGTTTCTTGTTAAATACGAGAGTGCATGAGATGTTTCATGAAGCAATGTATCGTAAGCTCTATTGTTAGCAAATGCTTTATTGGAAACCCAGACAGATAATTTCCAATTTGAATTTGTTGAGCCATCTGCAAATGTTCCTGCTGAATCCCACACGCCAAAAGGGCACCTTCCCAAAATTGTTGCGGCGTAAGAGTGACATCCATTGACAAATATGACATTGTTTTCCACAGATTTTCTCAATTCTTCTGGTAAATTATTAACTAATCCGTCAAGATTGAATTGATTTTGACCTTCAAATCCATCAAATGACGTAAACTCACCCTCGTAAATTTCAATATTTTCAGTACTATCCGTATTTATAGTGACTGAGTCATCCTTTTCTGATACTTCAATTGTTGTTGTAGTGACTGGAACTGTTGTAGTTGTTGTTGATGATGTAGTTGTAGTTGTTGTTGATGATGTAGTTGTTGTTGATGATGTAGTTGTTGTTGATGCAACTGTAGAAGATTCAGTACTTCCAATATTTGCTTGAATACTTATCTCAATTGGATTATTAATTACGTATATATAAGACCCACCTATGAATATAACAATTAAGACAACAAGAATTGTGGTGAATTTACCACTCATTTACTGATTCGTTTAACTCATCATCTATTAGATCTGATATTTCTGTATCGTCCAGCTTTAAACTTTCTTCATAATCAGCGGGCCTATTCAATTCAGCATATTTTTTCATAAAGTTACCAAGTAAGAGAATAATCAATATATAAACCAATAAAACAATCATAAATCTGTAAGCTAATGATCCGCTCTCTAATAAAGTTTGTTGTAGTTCGTTAAACTCACTATCCGGTGGCAAAACAAGAATTCTTATGAAAAGCCATATACTAATCAAAAAGCTAACAATCGGCATTGCTTGATATATTCCATCTGAGTCTCCAATTGCATCAAATAACTCGTTCCCTCCCCATGGAACTGCTTTAAATATAACTCCCTCTAAACACATCAAATAAGTAAGTTTACAAATTGCCATTAAAACACCCGAGGAACTTACAGATTCAAATGAAGTAGCGTAAAAGAAAAAATATCCAACTATTGAAAGACTAATCATTGAGTAAAATTTTGGTGACAGCTCAGCTTTAGGTCTATTTGAAATTACGTGTATGGCCGCAATAAAACCAAGTATAAATCCAAATGGAAGATCGATAACAATAAATAGTACGGTCGAGAGAACAGCAAAAAACATAGCTTGAGGATTCCAAGAAAATTTTACAATTTGATCGTATAAATAATATTCAATGAAAGACTCTATACCCTCATAAAAGAAAGTAACAATTACAAGTCCAAATAAAACTCCAAGAAATATTGCTAAGTTTTCCTCTCGTACTTCAAATGTAAAACCCTCTTCAACAAATGCATACAAAAGAGAAGTAATAAGAGCAACAAGAGATATCTCCATTGCTGTTTCAAGTTTTGTTTTTTCTTTTAATTTAGATTCACGATTTGACCATCTAACTCTATAGTGAGCAATTATTCTATTGAACCATTCCTGAGCAAGTAAAACTCCATAAAACAAAAATATAATTCCAGAAGTTATGAGGAATGCAAAAGCATTCTTTTGCTGATCTGAAAAATCAATATCACTAAAAAGTGGAATCGTTGTGATAAGTTCATTTGTGAATGTTATATTTGTTGATGTATCAACAACATTTTCTTCTTCATCAAATATATCACTTTCTACAGGCACTGTAGTAGTCACCTCTGGCAACTCAGGAATTTTATTAATTATATATTCATCTGATGTAATTTCAGTTGTTATGTCTCTGTAACAATAAACTGAGTCACAATCCGGCCCACTATATTGTGTGTAGTTTGTGGTTAAAATTTTTAAAATAACAGAAAGATTTGTTGTACCATCCCACTCTAAAATTTTTTGTCCTTGATTTGAGTATTCACTAAACTCTTGAGGCTCACCAAGCAATCCATCAGGTGTAAGTTCACGAACTGAGAGAATTACTTCATCAATATTTTCAATCCCATTAACTAACCATGAAATCTGTAAATTATCTTTATCTATTCTTGCTGAATCTATTTCAATAGTTGCTTCATCAGTATCATATAATTTTGTATCTGAATATCCATTGTTAAATACACCGTTAAAGAACGAAAAGAAAAATATAAATGAAATAATCAGTTTTTTCACTATCCAAACACCTCAACTTTTTCTAATTGTCCTATAACTATGAGCCTTTGTTTTGCTGAAAATTTAGGATGACAAGTTGTTAACGTAATTCTGTCATCACCATAATTTTCTAATACATAATTATCTTCTGGAGAAACTATTTTCACCTCTATAATTTTATATTTATATTGATTTGTATTTGTCTGAAATATTATTGTTTCACCAATCTGAACTCTGTCAAGATTGCCAAATGGAGCTCCATAAGTAGTTCTATGACCGGCAACTGCAAAATTTCCACCTGTACCAGGAAGTGAAGTTCCAAGTATATATCCTGGTCCATATTCTAATTTTTTGTTCGTTGCTCCGAAAACTACGTAATGATTTATATTTGCGGATAGAATTGTTAATCTTCCAACTACGTCAGGTAGGAACTCTGCTTTTGCTGCTTGATTGGTAAGAGTTTTTGTTGCAATTGAAATAATTGACTCTTGAAATTCATCAGTTTGTTCTAAATTGTCTAAAGATTGTTCTGTCATCATATTTTGGTTTCTTATTTCAGAAAGATTAAGTTCACTGACTTGAAATTTGTTTTCCAATAAATTTTGTTCATCATTAATAACTGATGTAGAAAAAAACGTTTGGTTAACAGAGTAAATTAGAATTATAAATCCAACTATTAATAGGCCTACACCAAGTGGAAGAAGAGATCTTTTACCTGTGTTTTGGGTTGATGCAGATCTACTTGCTTTTGTTACTTCTCTTTGTCTTCGGTTTTTTTTTAGTGGTAAATCGAATATAAGTCTTGGAATATTTCTGTGTTTTTCAACTGGTTTTTTTGTAAAGACAATTGAAAATCGGTTAGATGTCATCAATGTTAACTTCTCTCGTAACATTTCCTCTGTGACGTCAATACCGAGATATTTTGCATTTTTGGATATATTTTTAACTGCTGAAGTTAAATAATCTACCTCTTTAAGCATAGTTACAATGTCCTCAGTAAAATTTTCAGGTTCAGCAATTAATGGATTAAATCTCTCGCTAACATCTACGCTAATCATTACTTCTGTGCCAATTGCATTCTCAAGGACTTTTTTAAGAATATTAGATTTTACGTATACCTCTGAGAGTTCAACTTCTAAATTTTGATTTATAAAACTAAGTGAGCGTTGGTTCTCAATCTCATTTGAAGATACATCTATTTCATTTCCTGAATCATCAGATTTTAATTTTTTTAAATCGCTTTGATTAATTTCATTATCTATATCTATTGCAATACTTAACTGACTTCTTATCTCACTTGCTACGTCTGGATTCTCAAGTAAATAAAATTTAGCTTTATCTTTTCCATAACCAAGTTTTTCTTCCCCATATAAGTACCAATTACCTTTTTTCTTTACGATTTTTTCCTTTACAGCAATATCTAGAAATTGACCATCAAAGACTTTCTCTGCCACATCTTCTTCTAATTCTTCATATTCAACAAAAATATTTGTGCTTGGATCTTGTTTGTTAAATAAAGAGCGAGACTTTTTAGTTCTTACTTGCTGGATTGAATCTTCCTCTACAAGTGTTGCATCTGTAATGACATCTGCATCATTTAATCTATTTCTTCTAATTTTAAGTACAAATAATACTGCAAAAATATTAACAATTATTATCAGTAAATATATAAAAAAATATGCCATTTCAAACTAATACGCTCTTCTAAGTATAAAAGCTCCTAGTCCCATAAGCATCAATCCAAAAGAAATGATAAAGCCACCAACATTTCGACCTGTAAACGGTATTCCAGGTGTTGGAGGAGATTCATCTGTAAATTGTGGAACAAATGGATTATCTGCATCTTCGTTATACACAAACTCAACAAAATCATCACCTGGAAGGAATAAGAGTGACTCACCATTATCTTCCATTTCTTGATCGTCACCGTCACCATCCATAACATTATCTATGTCTTCTGTCGCCTCTATCTCATCAAGAGGATTCAATCCTTCATTAATTAGTCTTTCATCTTCAATACAGTCTGCATCCTTGTTCTTAATCATTTTTTGAACTTTGCCATTTTCAGTGTTTGTCACTTCAAGTGCAACAGTAAAGAATTTATTTTCACCAACTTCAATAGAAGAAAAATCAACAGATTGACCTGCTGGGACAGTAACAGTCTCTTCGGCAATAAGTGTTGTATTGATCCAGATTTTCTTCAAAACTGCTGCAGAAACATTTGATCTAGAGTTATCTACAGTAATTCCGAACTCTGCACCGCCATCTTCAAAATCACAAACCCTGTTAGTGGATATTAAAGGCTCAAATATGTACTTAACTGGTGGAAGGATAACTTCTTCAACTGTACATTCTAAAGTATTAGACGCAGATATACTATATGGGGAGTCCTGTGAAAACTGTGTATAACTACTATCTAATGCTCTCCATTGAATTGTTGTACCATCTGGAATGCTAAGTTCTCTTATTATTCGGCTAGTTGGATTGACAGTAACCAATTCGTATTGTGACCAAGGACCGTTATCTATTCTTCTTTCTAAATAAAAACTTTTTACTTCATCACTAAGGTTAATAACTTCTACAGTTGCTGTTGAAGAAGTATTATTGAAACACTCAGCGAGTGATGTCACCAACATTGGATTCATTGGGTTACTACCACAATCTGTTTCTGATCTACTAGGTGTTTCTTTATACTGCGTGTCACTTGTTGTCTTATATCTAAATATAATTTGATCACCACTGTTTAAAGGTACTTGAGTACTTTTTACAGAATCATTTGCATTAACTGGTATTACTGCACCAGTCTGATAGGAACCGTTGTTAATCTTATAGTCGTACATAACATTTATTGTTTGATCTCCTGCATTTACAATGTTTAATACTGCCTTGGTTCCATCATTACTTTCACATACAATATCTGTAAAGCCAGCCAAAGAAGTAGGTTGAGAACAGTTTTCAGCCGTGCCATTGACAGTTTTATAGGTTGTCTCTGCAGATGTTTTGTACCTCCACTGGAATGTACTATTTTCTGGAACAGCGACAGAGGCTGAGGTAAAGTTACCAGTGACTGATGTACTACCTACGGTTTGAAAACTTGCACCATTTATAGATATATCATAACTGACCAATGCTGCAGTTGAGCTAGGGTTGATAATTGTTAACTTTGTAACAGGACTGCCACTTATACACTCATTAGTAATGTAAGCGCTAACTGTTGTTGTTGTAGTCGCACACTCATCAGGTGCCATTACTACTTCTTGGACCCAAGGATTAGGAGTTGTTGCATTAAACACTCTATATCTATAAATTATATAATTTGTGGTTAAGACATTATTAGTACTGTAAGGCTGTGAGGTAGATATTGCCTGTGTACCTAAAGAAGTCCATGTCAAGTTATCAGTGGTGTATGCAACTTCAACTTGTGCAGTCGTTGAAGAAGTATTTGAAATGGTAAAAGTTGAATTTTTTATTGAAGTTGTTCCACTTGGAGTACAAGTAGTATTTTGAGTAGGCACTAAGTTCGCATCTGTGCAATTAACACTTTCTGTCCTGGTCTTATATAGATATGAAGAGTTTGAAAAGTCATTTTCTACAGTACTAACAGCATATCTCCATGTAACATATTGCCCAGAAGTTAAGTTTTTATACACCGATGTATCAACTTGTCCAGCAGCGACACTTACAGTTGTAAGGTACTGATAACCACCATCATTGATTGAGTATTCAATTTTGAAGTATTGAGTTACAGTTCCAGTGTTGTTAATGGAGATCTTTGAATCTCTAGTCATACTTGAACATTGTTGAAGCTCTTGTGTCAATGTATGAGTTTGTGGACAATCAACTGTAAGAGCAGTACGCGTTGTATATGCACTGGTTATATTTGTTGATAGACCAAGACGATATCTCCATTTTACAGTTGCATTATCAGCTGCTCCAGGGGATTCTAAGACCAATGGAGTTCCATTAATTACTGGAGAAGTTCCTTTTGTTATCCATCCATTTCCACTGTCATACCATGCTTCTACGTAAACAGTCTCAGAAGAGTTGTTTGTAACAGTTAGTTCAGAAACACTCTTTCCTTCAACGCAAGCTTTTAAGGTATCATTTACAGAAACTTGATTTAATACTTCGGTCTCACAGTCTAATGCTGGTATTGACCCAAAAGTTGTTTCAGCTGCACTAGAAAGCTTTACTACGGTACCAGCATATTTATACTTCCAACTAATGGTTTGACCATTAATAAGAGTTCTAGTTAGCACCAACTGATCGCCCGCTAGTATCTCAACTGTTGAAACCTCTGTAGTCCAGTCTCCAGAATTGATATTTGAGTGCACTGTAACGAGCAATGGAGTTGAACCAGTATTGTTTAGTGTAAGTGTAGATGTTGCAGTCTGATTAGAACAGGTACCCATCTGGTGAACAACTGAGATAAAAGTACCACAATCTACATCAATTGCTCCACCGGCTAATGGGGTAAAACTAATATTCGCTAACGCAGCGGTACTGTAAGCAGCTTTATATCTCCACTCAATTGAAGAACCAGAAGTTACAGAGTGTGAGGTACTTGTATTCGCTCCAGCTACGACAAGACCATTTGATGAAGTGATCTTATCTGTCCAAACTCCTCCATCAATTCTGTATTGTATATGATAGTAAGCTGGTGCAGGGCTAGAGGAAAGAGTTCCGTAGTGGAACTTTGAAGACTTGGATCCGCTCAAACATTGGCCTATAGATGTATAAGGTGTAGGAATATTAACACCTGTACAATTCACAATCTCTGATGTATCAGTTGGAACCCATTCTAAGTTGTCGAAATCATTTCCAGTTTCTGATATCTTATATCTCCAAGTAATTGATTCACCTTCAGAAACAGACTCTTGAAGGAATGTAGATTCTCCAGAGCCGACCAGTACTTGATTAGCAGACAGTGTCCAATCTGTACCATTAGTAGAGTATTCGGCTTTATAGTATAAAGTTCCTGAGCTTGAATTATTAATATTTAATTTAGAAGTCTTATAGCCGTTTGCATCACAATCTGCATCAAGTGTTACGGTAATATCGTTAGCAGTACATGTAATTGTTCTTAAAGTGTCAGTAGTCCAATCAGTCGGAAGGTCTGATACAGTTTTTCCAACTTTATATCTCCATTGAATTGTTTGTCCTGTCTGGACAATCTGTGAATGTGGAAATTGTCCATTAGTACCTAGTGTAATATCTGGTTTATCAACCCATCCACCATCATTAACATTTACTTGCACCTTGAAGATTGCTGAGGTTGTTGCGCTTGCACTATTTTTAATGACGAATTTAACTTCTTTTGTATCGTTGTAACAAATTCCAAAAGATACTTCCACACTAGGATCTATAGTTGCACAGTTAACAGTTGCAGACTGAAGAGGATCAACAAATGATGCAGAAACTAATCCAGCCATTGAAGTTGCTGCTTTGTATCTCCATTGAATATATTTACCAGTATCAACATTTTGTGTAAATTCTGCAGACTGTGTATTTGATCCAGCAGCACCTAAAGTTAAATCAGTATCAACAGTAACCCATGATGAACTTCCTTGAATAAAGTACTCCACTTGGTAATACACTGTACCACTTGTGTTATTCGTTAAAACGTATCTTGAAAGTGAAGCGTTATTTATACAGGTATCAAGATTAAGTGATACGACTGTGTCTAATGAACAGTTTACTTCATCACTTACACTTAATGTAATGTAAGAGGACGGAGTTGTCGCAGTAGACATAGGGTAATATCTCCACTGTATTGTTTGGCCATTAGGTACCATTACATACGTTGTCGCAGATGTACCTTGAACTACAGCTGTTCCATTGACTTTTGTAATCCAATCCTCGGAATCACCACTTAAATTGTATTGGATATAAAAAGTAGCTGTTCCATCTAAAATTGGACAATCTACAGTAGCTGAATAACCTACATAATTATCAGGAGCCCCTGTATAGTTGTTACTGGTGTTGGTTACTTGATAACGCCATCTTATTCTCTTTGTATGTTCTACATCATGAGTAATGGAAGTATCAGTGGCTCCAGCTGCTACTGCTAAGTTTGGTTCCTTCAAAGTCCAATTCTGCCCATCATCTACTGTGTAAAAAACTTGAAAATATATTGTATTTAAACTTTCATTATTTTTAAGACTAAGTGTTGATTTTTGACTTCCAGAGTCACAATCCCCCAATGCACTAGTCACTGTTACATCTATAACACAGTTAACGTAATCAAGCGATGTATCCTCTATCCAAACACCTGTAAATGATGCTGAGGTATCAACAGCCTCGTACTTCCATTCTATTTTTTGTCCTTCATATACCTTTATGCTGTCTGTTGTATATAGACTTACACCAGGTGCAATCGTCGCGTTGACAATTGAGGAGTTTTTCCAAGGAACAATTGCTGTTCCAGAACCATCGAGGATTTGATACTGCACATTGAATTTGGCTGCTGAAGTTGACGAACTTGTATTTGTTACTTTGTACGATGATGCTCTATAGTCAGCTGCGCAAGCAGTATAACTTGCTTCACCTGTCACTGCATTAAATGGACAGTCTATAACCTTTGTATCTGTATAGCTCCAATCTCCAGAATCAAGGCTGGATAACACTTTGGAAACTTTATATCTAACTTGGATAGACCCGCTATGAACAACGGTAACATCTAGATTGTGTTCCTCTGGTTGATTATTGCTTACAACTTCCGCTGTTTTAAATGACTGCCAATCTGTATCAGTATTTCTTTTATATTCAACTTTGAACTAAGTAGTGTCATTACTTGTTGGGGTTAATTTAACTACTGGAGTAGAGCTACCATTACCGCAGGTTCCAAGTCCAACGTTGACTTGTACAGTACCACCCTCACAGCCACAATCAACAGTTGCACTAGCATTAACAGTTTCCCACTCTTGTCCTTCAAAGTCACCACCATTAGTAGTATCCTTAACCTGCCAAATAATTGATTTTCCATCGTCAACAAATTTTGATAAGGTATTGTTCGTTGATCCAGCAGAGACCGAGATATCGAACGCCGATTCTAAGGAGTCTGTGGCAGATAGCCAAGAATTACCTCCATCCAGTGAATACCTCACCTTATAGTATGAGGTGTAGTTGTCGTTATTAGTTATTGAAAGTGTTGAGGTTGCACCTGCGTCATCCACAATCTATTGCCAAGTCTGCGGTATTTACCATTACATGATTCATGAAGTTAGCATTGAAGTTTTCAGTTATTGAACCACTAGTGTTAGTACCCTCATCATAACGATCGTAATATAGACCTGTACTTGTTAATCCTTTTATAAATGCATACTCTGTTGGAGGCTCATCATAGCTATAGTATGAACTTCCACGATCATATATCTGATAGGAACCGCTAGTAGTGTAGTAATCGTGGTATCGAATATAACCCCATTTTACCTTAATACTCTGTCCATTTGCTGTTTGAACCGAAGGTAAGTTAAACGTTATTGAGTTAGTCAGTTCATCCGTTTGAGTTGCAACTGTACTCCAACTAACTCCTCCATTTGTAGAGTATTGATAAAACAATCTTGCTTTCTCATATGGTTCTAAATGAGTAACAGTTGTATCTTCAAACTTGAACTCTACTTGACCCTTATTTTCAAGACAAGTTAACTGTGTTGTTGTAAGAGTAACTGGTTGAAGATCATTGTTATCACAATCAGAGTCTGCAGCTACAGTAATGGTTGAATAATTTCCAGTAAAGTTTTCCATATACTTTGCAGACGTGTTGCTTGAGTAATATCTATATCTAATTTGATACTCATGCGAAGAGTCAAGCAAAATAACACTAGCTACATATTCGTTTCCGTTAAAGTAATAGGGCTTGATATGACCAAAATATGTAGCATTATCCCCAGTTAAGCCCCCATAACCGTGAAATTCATACCAATATGAACTTTCAGTTGCATACTGCATTTGTCCAAAAGGTTTCCAAGTATTTCCATCATGTGAAATCTCAACTTGAAAATGAACCCATGTGCTAGAGGATACACTGGAACGTGTTTTTAATTTCAATTCAAATTTATCAGGTCCATATAAGCTACAAGATACATAGTCTGTTTCGAAGTAGAGGGGGTCATCAGTTGAACCACCCACTGAAACTCCACAATCAACAGTTATTGGTGTTGCTTCAACAGCAGTGGCGTAAGTACCACCTGTAGTGCTTTCAATGTGATACTTAATTGTAACTATGTCTCCATCACCATAAGTCCCAAATAGATCGACAGTACTTGTTCCAGAGGTCGCCGAGAGTGTAAGGGTTCTTTCAACTGAGTATGCACCGTCATTTACTTTTATTTGATAAATAAAGTAGTTAGTATCACTGGTGTTTCCACCATAAGTTAGTCTAATTGTCTGTTCATTGTTATAACATGAGCTCGCAGAGTGCAGTTGGCTGAAAGAATGAGAAGTAACATCACTTGTACAATCAAGAAGAAGCGTTGATGTGTTCGTAAAACTGCCGCTTGTGACAGGTGAAGTGACCGCATACCTGTATTTCATGACAATTGTTGTTCCCTGTGGAATAGTATCTTGGATAGTGTATGTTTCTACAGCACCAGGTAAAATACTCTTATAAATGACAGCATTGCCGTTGTTTGGATCGTAAAATGCCTCTTCCCAGGTATTGCCTAAATCAACTGAGTACTGAACATGGAAGTAACCTCTTGCCCAACCATTATTGCCAATTGTAATGGATGGTGTTGAACCACCTGAGACACAAGTGCCTAAAGCAATTGATGCTGTGCTAGCTCCTACTGTAGGACAGTTAACTGTTTTTACTGCTGAGTAGTACAGTTTTGAGTTGCTAAAATCACCGCTAGTATAAGAAAATTTAAATTTGTACTGAATTGTACCTGCGTGGTTGACAGTTGAAGAATCTGTATATGAGGTGCCTACTGCAAGATTAGTCTCAACATCAGTCCAGTTACTTCCACCATCCGTCGTTTTTGCAAGGTACAGATAATACTGCGTACCAGAAGGTCTTGTGACAGTAAACGTTGCAGTTGCGAACCCTCCTATTTCTAAAGTGTTTTGACACTCTCCAAAAGTGACAAGATCGCTGTAAGTATCATCAGTTGAATCAGTTGTTGTTGCTGTTCCCCAATCAGTAGTTGTGATGACAGGGTCACAATTTGTTGTTCTTTGTTCAGTAGATTTACCATAATAGCCCCATACAATCCAATCAGTGCTTGCAAGTTCGCTTTCAGCAAATGCAATTTTATATCTAATTTTCATTACGGAGCCAGACAATGCACGTGTTCCAAGATAAATGTATGAATTATTATAACTTGACTGCATGTTGATATAATTTGTAGCTTGGACTGCCGTATAGCCATCTGTCGCTAAATTCCCAGTAACATCACTATTACCTACTGCGAGATCAGCATTGTAATGATAGTTCGAATACGTTCTGTAAAATAAATCATTTGTAGTCCAGTTAGCGCCATCGTCGAGTGAGATTTCAAAAGCATACCAAAGAGCTGTTCTGCTTGCATCGTTATAGTTTGAATTGTACAATTGCCAACCCATCCACTGCTTGTTATCAACACAACTATTAACTACATTGGATGGGAATGTCTCGTACTGATGTTCACTCCGATTTGGTGAAATACCAGCTAGGGAACAGTCGTGAAACCAACTAATTCCATTTGATGGAGAATTTAAAAATTGTTCTTCATAAATAGTAGTATTCCATGATGGATTTTCAGTATAAGACTTCTGAATTTTCCACCCCATATAAGCAGTTGCTTCATTGGTATATGTTTTTGCTGCAGCGGTGTAAACCAAAGTTTCCCCAGCAGCAATCGAGAACGTTGTTGTTTCTGAAGAATCGAATGCAGATCCGGTACTGTAGGTATAC
>LUMR01000169.1_pt1 | contig 19689 bp, 16 predicted proteins | sample 730041 | NCBI WGS metagenome assembly LUMR01 (sample SAMN03860258, study PRJNA289734) | marine metagenome | biome: seawater column; feature: ocean; material: water; isolation source: Red Sea water column Station 12 - depth 10m | place: Saudi Arabia: Red Sea | collected 2011-10-15 | depth 10 m | reverse complement strand
ACCGCGTATAACCACAATCTTGATACTAGTCCTGAGCATTATAAAAATATTATTACGACTAGAACTTATCAAGACAGACTAGATACTATCAAAAGAGTAAGGAATGCAGGAATAAATGTTTGTTGTGGAGGGATAATAGGTTTGGGTGAAACTAATGGCGATAGAGCATCTCTTTTGGAAGTGCTTTCAAACATGAATCCACACCCTGAAAGTGTTCCTATAAATTCATTAGTAGCTATTGAAGGTACTGGTTTAGAAGATAATCAAGAAATTGATTCTATTGAAATGATAAGGATGATAGCTACAGCAAGAATTCTTATGCCTAAAAGTAAAATAAGATTAAGTGCAGGGCGAGAAAAGCTTTCAAAAGAAGCCCAAATTTTATGTTTTCAATGTGGGGCAAATTCAATTTTTTATGGAGATGAGTTACTCACAACTTCAAATCCATCTTTTCAATCAGACAGAAAACTTCTTAAAGAGGTTGGAGTATCATTTAACAAAGATTTTGAAACTTGTGAAAAAACATTATCTTCTTTATGAAAGGCAAAAATTATAAAATAGTTTCTCTTTACTCTTTCTTCCCATTTCAAGAAAACTTAATTCTTGATCTAAAAAATAAATTATTAGAAATCGAAAATGAAAATGATCTTTCAGGTTTGTTAATTTTTGCAAGTGAGGGTATTAATGGAACTATTTGTGCCGAGAAAAATGTAATTGATTTTGTTATCAATTTACTTAATAAATATGCAGGTAATAGAAATTTGAATATTAAAGTAAACTTTTCAAAAGAGAAAGTCTTCAAAAAATTAAAAATAAAAATCAAAAAAGAAATAGTTACCATGGGTGTCCCTGAAATAAACCCTGCAGAAAATAATGGGACCTATATTGACTCAGCTGATTGGAATAAGTTAATTAAAAATCAAAATACAATAGTCATTGATACTAGAAATCATTATGAGGTTTCTTTAGGTACATTTCAGAACTCTATAAACCCAAATACAAGAAACTTTAGCGAATTCCCCAAGTGGGTAGATGATCATTTAGAAACCCATTTAGAAAATAAACAGAATACAAATATAGCAATGTTTTGTACCGGAGGAATAAGATGTGAAAAAGCTACTAGTTTACTGAAAAAGAAAGGTTATAAAAATATTTATCACCTACAAGGGGGTATCCTTCAATACCTTGACGATATACCAAAAGAAAAAAACTTATTTGAAGGTGAATGTTATGTTTTTGATAAAAGAGTTGCTTTAGATCAAGATTTAGAAAAAGGCTCTTACTCGATTTGTCATGCATGTGGAATGCCAATTTCAATTCAAGATCAAGAAAGAAAAGAATATAGAAAGGGTATCCAATGTCATTTCTGCATAGACCAATTCAGCGATGATGATAGGAAAAGGTTTGAAGAAAGACAAAAACAAATCGATAGATCAAAAGTGGAAAATCATAAAATCTATAAGGACTAATTTTCAAAATCATGAAAGTTGAAGAATTAGAAAAATTAGCAGGTTCCATTGGATTATTAATTAAAATTCAAGTTAGAGAAACTATCGGATTATGTTTCTTTAGAATCGTGATTGCAGAACAGAAAGATAACATAATTAAGATTTGGGCCGAAATGAAAGGTTGGACTTATTTAAATAAACAAGGTATTCAGCTTGATACATTAAGAATCCTTAGTAAAGCTCCTGCTTTTGTTTCGGAATTAATATGGGCAACAACTATGGCTTGGGCAATTGAAAAAAAATCAAGCAACAAAGTAAGACTTTTAGCTATTTTTGATAGTGAAGGATATAGTAAAAAACTTGTAAGATATTTCAAGTTAATAGGATTCAAAATTGTCAAAGAAGTTGGTTCTAGCCCAGTAGATCTTTTATTAAGATTGGTTTGGGGAGGTGCAGGTACACTTATGAACGGGGAATGTATTTCCATATTGAAAAGACTTGAAAAGAAACTCTCTTTAATTGAAGAAAGTTAACCCGCGTGATAACTACTTCTAACTAAAGGGCCAGAAGATACTTTTTTGAATCCTAATTCCTTAGAGAAGCGATATAAATATTCAAACTCTGATGGATCCCAATATTTCTTAACTGCCAAATGATTGAATGAGGGCCTTAAATATTGGCCAATTGTAATTTGATCACAATCTATTTTTTTAAGATCATAAATTGTATTTTTTATTTCATCCAATGTTTCCCCAAGTCCTAACATAATGCCTGATTTAGTTTGAATATGAGGAGCAATATCCTTTGACTTTTTTAGTAAACTAAGGGATTTTTTGTAATTTGCACCCCTCCTAACTTCTTTTTGCAGTCTTTCAACAGTTTCAAGATTATGATTAAAGCATATTGGATCTTTTTCTAAAATCATCTTCAATCTCTCAGTCTGAAGGTTATTTGTTTCATCAAGATTTTTGCCTCCACCCCATAAATCAGGAGTTAAAACTTCAATTTTAATTGTTGAATCAATTTTTCTAATCTCATCAATTGTAGATATAAATAAATTTGCACCATGATCAGGGAGATCGTCTCTAGCTACAGATGTCAAAACAACATATTTCAAATTTAGTACTTTCACTGCTTCAGCGACTTGAGTACATTCATCAATATTGATAGAACTAGGTCTACCTTTATTTACCTGACAAAAAGCACATGAACGAGAACATATCGATCCACCCAGTAAGAAAGTGGCTGTTCCTGAGGCATAACATTCTGCTCTATTTGGACATCTTGCTTCTTCACAAATAGTATGAATATTTGATTTTTTGATGAGTGTTTGTATTTTTTCGAATTCTGAAGCTTTACTAATAGGAAATTTAATCCAAGAGGGAAGTCTTAAGATTTTTTCTTTCTTGATTAGATTATTGTCTCTCATTGTCTAATTTAGTTTTGTTCTTCCTTCTAACGCCCTTGCAAGTGTAACTTCATCCACATATTCAAGTTCACTGCCCATTGGGAGCCCATATGCAATCCTCGTAACTTTAGTAAAAGGGGCTAACAATTTTCCAATATAAAGACTTGTTGTATCTCCCTCAACACTGGGGGTCAATGCCAATATGATCTCATCTATTTCAGACTTACTAACTCTTTCTACCAAGCTTCTTATTTCTAAGAGTTCGGGGCCAACAGAATCCATTGGGGATATTAAACCACCAATAACATGGTAAACACCTTTAAATTCTCTGGCGCGCTCCAAAGCAAGCAAATCTTTAGTTTCTGCTACTACACAGATTAGTTTTTGATTTCTTTCAGTATTTTTACAAATTTCACATTCATCTTCTGAAGTCAAATTGAAACATTTTTTGCAACGACCAACATTACTATGTGCTTCTAACAAAGCCTTTGAAAAATCTCTTATTGTACTTTCAGGTTGTTTTAAAATAAACAGGGCTAATCGTTGCGCTGTTCTTGGACCAATCCCTGGGAATTTCTCAAAATGACCGATTAATTTTGAAAGTGGTTTGGTATAAGTAATCAAAATTAAACTATTTCTAGAGATAATTTAGACGCAAAATTCCGAATTGCCATAATTGTTTGCTTTTAATGTCTTATTATGTTTTTAGTTAGTAATTTCAAACAAAATGAAAAATATTAAATTTAACCCTTTCAAATATTTATTTTTGGTTTTTTTGTGCTTAACACTGAGTGCTTGTAGTGGCGGACTAAATGCGGGATTAGAAGCTTATCAAAGTCCAGATGGTAGATATGCCTTTTTGTATCCAACAGGATGGACTAGAGTAAAAGTCGATGGAGGACCTGAAATTATTTATCATGATTTAATAAATAGTAATGAGACCTTAAGTTTAGTTATTTCTGATGTCAATAAAGAGGTTCAATTAGAGCAATTAGGAAGCCCAAGTGAAGTAGGTCAAACATTAATTGATAAAGTCATTGCTCCCGAAGGTTCAGGTAGAGAGGTAAAACTTATAAATGCCAATAAGAGGGAGGCATCCAATCATATTTTCTATGATTTAGAGTATGAATTAAATTTAAATGAACAGGCAAGACATGAATTAGCTACTGTCGTAATTGATAGAGGAACACTTTACACTTTCGCTGTGGGAACAAATGAAGAAAGGTGGAATAAAGTTGACGGTATGTTTAGTAACGTAATTGAATCATTTAACTTCTTAATATAGTTTAGAAATTCATACTAGATTCCTACTTGAACATTCCACAAATCAGCATATATTTTGTTCTGATCTAATAGTTTTTCATGTTTTCCGCTTTCAACTATTTTACCTTTATCAATAACTACAATATTATCCGCATTTTTTATAGTGCTTAATCTATGAGCTATTACTATAGTTGTTCTTTCTTTTGTGATTTTAGATAACGATTTTTGAATTAAAGCCTCTGTTTCATTATCAACTGAAGCTGTAGCTTCATCTAATATTAATATTGGAGCATCCTTTAAAACAGCTCTCGCCAAGGCAATTCTTTGACGTTGCCCGCCTGAGAGCCTTTGGCCCCTTTCCCCCACTATAGTTTTATAACCATCTGGTAATTGTTCAATAAATTTATGAGCTTCCGCAATCTTTGAAGCTTTAATAATATCTTTAAGACTTGGGTTGATTGAGCCATAAGCAATATTTTCTTGTACACTGCCATGAAATAAATAAGTTTCTTGACTTACTAAAGAGATACACTTTCTTAAATCCCTCAAATTTATTTCTTTAATAGAAACCCCATCCAAGGTTATTGACCCATTATTACTATCATAAATTCTAAGTAGTAGTTTTATTATTGTACTTTTCCCAGAACCTGTTAAACCAACAATTCCTAATGTTGAGTTATTTTCAATTTTGAAATTTATGTTTTTTAAAGTTAAATCTCGTCCAGGATAATTAAAATTTACATTATTAAAAATAATTTCTCCTTTGATATCTTTAGGTTCAATTTTTATTTTTCCATCTTTTATTTTTATAGGCGTATCTATGAGATCAATTACTCTATCTATTGAAGCCATAGATCTCTGAAAATCATCTAAAACATGCCCCAAAGTAGTTAAAGGCCATAATAGTCTTTGTGTAATAAACACTAAAAAACTATAAGTACCTACATCAAGTGTCTTATTCCAAGTTTGGAAACCTCCAATTAATAGAATCGCTATAAAAGCAAATAAAATTGCAAATCTTATAAGAGGGATAAAAGCAGAAGATAATTTTATTGCAGCCTTATTACTTCTTTGATAATCGAGACTTTCTTTATTTAATCTATTTAGTTCCCATTTTTCTTTAGTAAAACTTTTTATGGTTAGAATTCCACTTAAATTATTATTAAGCCTTGATGCCAACAGTCCAGCTTTATTTCTAACATCTCTGTATTTTGGAGCAAGCTTCCTTTGAAATTTAATTGATCCTAAAAATATAATTGGAATAGGAAAGAAAGCAAATAAAGCGATTTTTGGAGCGACAAAAATCATAGTGCCCCCAATTATTAAGACAGTTATAAATAACTGAATAATCTGATTAGCCCCTTGGTCTAGAAATCTCTCGAGTTGATTTATATCATCATTCAAAATAGATAATAGCCTTCCAGTATTATCATTTTCAAAAAAATCCATATCTAATTCCTGGATATGCTCATAAGCTTTTATTCTTAATTTATGTTGCGATAGCTGAGCCAAATTTCTCCATAAAATCGAATATAAATATTCAAAGGAGGATTCACCAGACCAAACTATTCCTGAAGCAAATGCAAGAAAAATCAATTGTGCTGGAACTTCTTTTATTCCAAAACCAGCAATCCATGAATTCTGTTCCTTAACAACGATATCCACTGCAAGACCAATTATTACAGGGGGAGCTAAATCTAATATTTTATTAATTATGGAACTAAGAAAAGCAAAAAATAGTAACCTTCTTTCCTCAATCAGATTTAAATAAAGTCTAATTATTGGATTTTGATTGTTCTTAGACCTCATAAAAATAATAATTAAATTTTTCTATTATGATTTAAATTTTCTTTAGTTTCTAATTTACATTTTGTTTTTGCATCTTGATGACTTGCAGTTTGCATAAATTCTTCGTAGTAACAATCACAAGTTTCATTCGCAATTTCTTCACTATATACCATTTCTGCTTTCATCATCTCCTCTTTGACACTCTGAAGACAAAATAATTTTATGATTGAATTTTGTTTCGTTTGAGCTAAATAATAACTATTAAAGGAGTTGAATAGTATTATCAGATTCACAAAAATAAAGAAATTATATTTGCTAGCTTTCATTCTCTATCACTAGTTTCTGACTTTAATTTTTTTTAATTTATTTTTAGTTTCTCTATGCAGATCTCTGGGTAAATCTACCAAACTGTAATCATTAAAAATCTGTATCTTACCTATGGATCTACCATTTATATTAGTTGAATTACAGATTGAGGATATAATATTTGCAACTCTAACTCCATCAAATTTACCAAAGTTAAATTTGTAGGTTTCAAAAGAATCATTTTGATAATTATTTCTTCTATTTGAATTTCTCATACGATTATTACTATTTCTATTTGATCTATTTCGATCAGTATTATTTTGTTTATTAATCCAAGAATCATCGTCATTAACAAAAAATGATTTATTACCTATTACTAAATTAATCGCCGCCATTGCAATATTTGAGTCATCCATAGAGTATTTTTCTTTTAAATTATCTAGTACATCAATAATCAAAGCTTTATTTTCTTCATTTTCATCTTTAGCTAAAGAACTCTCATTAACATTATCTATAAGTTTCTCCATCCTTTTTTCATTTATTATTTTATTACTTGGTATATTAATTTCTTCAATCTTGGTTCTTGTTGAGTTTTCTAAGTTTCTTAGAAAATGTTTTTCTCTTTGATTAACAAATAAAATTGCTTCTCCTGATCTGCCTGCCCTTCCAGTTCTTCCAATTCTATGAGTATATGTTTCCTTGTCAAAAGGAAAATCGTAATTAACAACAAGTTTTATCCTCTCAACATCTAATCCTCTAGCTGCGACATCAGTTGCAACAAGGATATTAATAAATCCTTTTTTCAATCTATCTACAGTATTTTCTCTTTGATTTTGAGGTATATCTCCATTAAGTACTGCCACAGTATGACCTGAATTCTCTAAAGCTTCAGCTATTGAAGTAGTAAGTAGTTTTGTCCTAACAAAAATAATTACTCCCTCGTTATTAAGTTCTAGTATTCTTTTTAAAGCATCTAACTTATGATGCCTTTGTACATATAGAAATTTTTGCGAAATTAATTGAGTTTCTTTTTTGACACTTTTGATTAATATTTCGGCGGGATCATTTAGATATTTTTTTGCTATATTTCTTATCTCACTAGGCATTGTTGCTGAAAACAATACCATCTGCTTATTTTCCGGAAGTTGATCTATTATCCATTCAATATCTTCAAGAAAACCCATATTTAACATTTCATCTGCCTCATCTAAAACAAGACAATTTATATCTTTAATTTTAAAAGTCCCCTGCCTTATATGATCCATTATTCGGCCTGGGGTCCCAACTACTACGTCAACTTTTCTTTTTAATGCAGAAATTTGATTTCGATAGTCGGTACCTCCATATATTGCAACCGTCTTAAAATTACTAGATTCAGAACTATAACTTTTAAAAGATTCTGCCACTTGAGTTGCTAATTCTCTTGTAGGAGTCATAACTAAAACCTTGGCATTTAATTCTTTATTATCTGTAAGTTTTTCTATTAATGGTAATGCGAAAGCTGCAGTCTTTCCTGTTCCTGTTTGTGCTTGGCCTAGTAAATCCCTGCCTAACATTAGTTCGGGAATTGCAGCTTTTTGGATGGGAGTTGGATTTTTATATCCTTTATTTTTTAACGAGTTTAAGATCGATTGATTAAACCCAAAATCGAGAAATCCATTCTCATTATCATCTCCTTTCGATACTTCCAATAGTTGAGATTCAATTTCTTTTTTGTTATCTAAGTTCTTGAACTCTAGTAGGGAAGAATCTTCATTCTGAGACTTTTCCTGCTCACTACCAAGAGAGTTACTATCTTTTTTTAAAGCCATTTTAAATGCCTAATAATCTTCTGATTAGGCATTCAACAAATATCTAAATTGACTTAAATTGTTGATTAGCCTTACAGAGCCGAATTATTAATCTAACATCTTGGGGTTAAGATATTACTAATTTCTCAAAAATAAAATTTAATTTAAATAATATATATTTAAAGATTTTTTCGCTCTTGTAACAGCAGTATAAAATAACCTTCTTTCAAAATTATCTCTGCAAAAGATATTTTGATTATCTTTTTTTTCTTTTACAGCATATTGATTTCTTCTATAATTTTGGGACCACAAAATGTTTACTTTTTCAGATTCACTTCCTTGAGATTTATGAATAGTAATGGCTATTGCTGGTACAACATTTTCTAAATTAGATGGATCAATTAATGCGACAATTTCTTCGTTATTATCATTAAATTTTCTAAAAAGATATTTTCTTTTATTTTTTAAACCTATAAGTACTCCGATATCCCCATTTGACAATCCAAGTTCATTATTATTTTTTGTACACATGATCGGAACACCCTCTTTAAGAGTTTTAAGGTCATAGGGTTTTTTTTGACCAAAAACAATTTCATTCAAATATTCAACACTCCATATTCCGGAATTTTTTTCGCATAAAATCAAGTGACTTTGTAAATCCAGAAATATCTTATCTACTAAATCTTTTTCATTAAGCAATAAATTATCAATACTCTCATCAAATATATATTTTTTTTTACTTAAATTTGAAGTTGAAATATTTAACTGTTTTAGATGACTTGTAATCGAAAATAATAGATCTTTTGGAATATCTTTTTCTCTACTCTTTGAAATAGTAATTTCTTTTGAATTATTATCTTTTTCTAATTCTTTTATCTTTTGATTAAGTAAAGAAAAATCATTATTAAATATTAAACTACTAATTAATGCTATATCTCCAATATTTCTATAAGTTTTTTCTAAATTTACTACACAAGATTTAATTGAACTATTATCGGAATATTCAAACAAATAATTCCATATAGAACAGTTATTTACTGGAGACAATTGATTTTTATCTCCAACTAAAATAATTTTACAGTCCTTTGCTAGCAAATTTAAAACTGATTCAATCAAATCGATATTAACCATTGACATTTCATCAATTATGAAAATATCAAGCTCTTTTAGTTTAAATTTCAACTTAAGAGATTTATTTTGAGAATTTAAAATCCATCTATGTAAAGTTTGAAATTCTATTTGGTCTAGAAATTTGCTAAAGGAAATATTTTTTTTATCATTAAGAGCTTCTTTTAAACGAGCTGTAGCTTTACCAGTTGGAGCAGACAAACCAATATTTAAAAAGTTATCAATTTGAAGGAGTTCTAGTATTAACTTTATTATTAAAGTGGTTTTACCCGTACCTGGTCCTCCTTGAAGGAAAACTAAGTTTGAATATTTAAATATATTTTTAATTTGATCAATTTTATTATCATCTTTATAAATTATTGAGTTCATTAAATTATCGGTATCTATTTTTTTTAGAAATGAATTAATAACTCTTTCTATCTTTTTTGACCATTTTGATAAGGATAATTTTCTATTTACTAATACGAATGGAGAATGAAGGGAACCAATCAAACCTATATTTTTTAGAACATCTATATGTTTATTGGGCCAGCCATCTTCTAATAATTCAAAGATTATTAAACTATTATCAACATCAATAATAGTTTCACCATTTTTTTCAAACTCTAATAAAATTCTTATTACATCTTTTACGAAATTTCCATATTTTTTTTCACTAAATTTGAAAATACCTAAGATTAAATTAAATATATGATCGTATTGGAACTTTTCAATATCTGTAGTAGTTTTAGTCATTCTAAAAAAGGTTATCTAAATAATTAATTCTTTTTAAAGGTGCTTTGCTAATAAAAATACCTGGAGATATATCTTCAGACTTAGATTTTTCAAATAATTCAAAATCTGGCAATCCCTTTAAAAACAAATAAATATATCCTCCTAGATGTTTATGTGGTTGATAATTTTTAAGTCGCCACTTTAATAATCTATGCAATGCTAATAAATAAAGATGAGATTGCAATGGATAATGATGTTTAATCATTTCATTTCTCATGTTTTCATAGTTATAGTTTCTTGGTAAACAATCACTATTATCACTACCAGAAATCAAATTACTTTTCCAATCAATTACCCACCATTTACTATCTTCTAATTTATTTCCTACAGGGAAAACACAATCAATACATCCTGAATGAAAGCCTTTATTCATAATTTGAAGATCATTTATTTTATTTGCATATTCTTCACCAAATTCATATTCCTGATCTAAAAAAAAGCAATTTGATATATCATTAGAATTAATATTTCTACCTTCATAAGATAGGGTTAAATCATATTTGAGTTCCTTAATTAAGTATTCATTTGGAATATCAACTAGTTTCTTATTTTGTAATTCTCTTCCTAAAGATATATTTATGATTCTTAAAATCGCATCTTTTACTTTAAAAGCCAAAGAAGTATCGATTTGATGAAAGTTCAATTCCTCAATAATTAAATCAATTAATTCTTGATTATTATCGTTTCTAAATTCAAATCTTTCTATTATTTTGTGCAGGCAAGTCCCAGCAATAGTTCCTTTTGGAAATTCACTTAAGGGATTTGGATAAGAAAAATAATTAGGATAATTCTTTGAATTCTTAAAATTAGAATCTTTGATAATTGATATATTATCTTCATAATCCTTATATTGATTAATGACTGCATCAATATTTTTATCTTTACGTATCCAAGAAGAATAACTTGAATAAGAAATAAATTGATCAGAATTAAATACATTAGATATTTTTTTATTAACGTTATCGATTTTCCAAAGATTATTATTCAATCGGTTGGTTTGGAACTTAGAAAAAATTTCTTTTATTTTCTCTTTTTCTATCCTGACTTCAAAAGTAGACTTATAAATATTGATATTTTCCAAATTATTAAGTAAATCATTATTTAAAATATTATTTGTATCCTCTAAATCATTAAAAACAATAAGTTTATATTTGCTCCTTGTAAGTGCTACATAAATTAACCTCTCACTCTCTTTAAATAAATCTTCTTCTTCTATTAATTTAAATTTTTCAACCTTCGCGTAATTATTAGAAATATTAACGTATATATTTCTATCAATATTTGATTTCCAAAGAGGTCCTTTAATTTTATTTGACTTATTTGAAATAATTGAGAGATATGGACATAGGACTATTTCAAATTCGAGGCCCTTACTACTATGAATGGTAGAAAGATTTATTCCATTTTGAAGATTATAATCTTTCGTCAAAAAATCTTCTCCAGTAGAAATTCTTAAAATATGATCTAACTGATTTTTATACCAGTTGAAGACTATATTGAGATCAAAATCATTATTTATTAATTCTATTTCAACAATTTCTGAAAGTTGAAATAAATTTGAATTTAAATCTGAATCTTGAATAATCGAGGATGACTTGTAATTTATAAGTAGTTCATTAACAATGTTTAAAAAACCTTTTTCTCTTAGTTCTTGGGACCAAGTAATGCATTTATTAATTAAAATTTCTAAATTATTACTAATTCCATGATCAAGTAAATCTTCTAATTTTATTTCTATAAACTTTGAAGTAGCAAGCAAAGTTATATTTTTTAAAGACCTCGGATTTAATAAACATTCAATGAATAAAAATAGTAGAGAACTTGCTTCTGTATCAAAAATATTTTGTTTATTTTGAATTTTGCATGGGAGGTTAAACTGATTTAATTTTTTTTTAAAATCTAAGCATTGCGAATTATTTAATGTAAGAATCGCAATTTTATTAATATCAATTTCTTTATTATTTAAAATAAAGTTAACTATGTAATGAGTTACAAGATCCTCTATATCAGTCTCTTTTTTTGAAAATTCTACAATTTCAAATACATCCTTAAATTTAAATTCAGGATTAATATTTTCATTAATTCTTGAGGTTAATTTACTATAGTTTAGTTTTGATTGTTTAAGTCCATTCTTATAAAGTTTATTAAGAACATCGATTAACTTTTTTGAGGATCTATAGTTATCTGTAAGACTAAAAACTTCGATTGCATTAGATCTTGCATCTAAGTAAGTTTCAATATCTCCACCTCTAAATTTGTAAATCGCTTGTTTTGGATCACCTACGCAAAGTAAAAAATGATTTTTTGTATTAAAGAACTTTTTTATTAAATTCCACTGAGTAATATCTGTATCTTGGAACTCATCAACTAAGACACATTTAAATCTTTTTTGAATTTTAGATAGAGTATTACTATTACTAATTTCCGAATCTAGAAATGTATTTTCTACAGTCTTTATAAGATCATTGAAGTTGAAAATAGAAAAACTTTTCTTTAATTCAATTAATTTTATATAAGCTAATTGGGTAAATATTCTTACAAATTCAGTAAAGAAACCTTCTTTTATTTTATAAATTTTATCTTGTAATAAATTAAATTTAGTAAAATCTAATTTTAGATTATGTTTATTAATTTCTTTAGATATATTTTCAATGTAAAAATATTTAGATAAAAGATCATCCTTAGAAATATCATATATAAAATCAATAACATTTTTAGAATTAAGCCTTTTGTTAATCTCTTCAATCCAACAATTTATTTGATTAAACTTATCATTTCTTGGTTTTGCAGCATATATTTGACTTTTTCCACCACTCTCCTTAATTAATTTTCCCAACTCTATGAGTTGTAAAAATAATTCCTTACCTTTCTTATTCCATTCAAAACAAAACTCGTTCCAATTTAAATAAAAAAATTCATTAAAATAATTATTTAAATCAATAATCTTATATTTATTATTTATTTGAAATTTACAGATATTTTCTTGATCTATATTTTTTAAAATTTCTACAAAAAATGACTTATTGATCCTACTTCCAAATCTAGAACTTATTTTATACAAATTATCAATATTATTCTCAATATATGGATCTTGAGTTACACCTATTTCAATACTATATTCATCAATAATATTATTACAAAAAGCATGGAACGTAGTTACTTTTAACTTATAGAATTGATTTATAAAATTATCAATTTCGGAAATTATTTTTTCCTTAGATTTATCTTTATCCTTAAAATTTAGATACCAATCCTTAAGAGTATTATCTATCTTACTTTCATTATGACTTTGCAAATATAATTTTAAATTATGAAATCTCGAGAGTATTTTATCTCTTAATTCAGAACAAGTATTTTTTGTAAAACTTAGCAGGAGTATCTCATCTGGTTTAACTTTTTTCTCCAAAACATTTCTTAAAACTATGTGAGCCAAAGTAAAACTTTTACCAGTTCCTGCACTTGCTTCTACTAATTTAAACTTATTATCTAATTTAATTTGATTAATATCCATTTCTTTATTAAATTAAACTTTGACCTCATTTTTATAAAGTAAGTAATTCTTAAATTTATTCATTAAATATTTCTCTTCCAAGGCAATCTTAAATTTAATTATTAAAGCTAAACTTATTGTCAAAAATAAATAATAAATAGATAATTTTATTATAAAAACTCCAATGGAAATAAATATTAAAGAATAGTACATAGGATGACGCGTAAATCGATAAATACCTGTAGTAACTAGATTGCTATTGTTTATAGGTCTTGGGAAAGGGGATAAATTTCTACCTAAGTCTTTAATTGAAACTAACATTATTATGAAAGCGATTATGATAATTAAAATACCCAGGAAATAAGAAAAAGGACTTGCTTGAATTATTTGTTTTTGTGGAAGAAATTCCCATTGAAAAAAATGAAGACTAATAATAAAGAACTGTAAAAAAACAAGCATTAGATCATAAGCAGCTTTAAAAAAATTTTTTAACTGAAATTTAGACATTTTTTATTTCTTTAATGCTTTAATTAGAGGACCATATAATCTGTATGATAATTGATCAAAATTATTATTTCCAAGAAAGAAATCTGGTTCTTTTTCATTACCAAAACACATTTTCATTTCGATATTATCTCTTTCTCCTTTAGAAAAATTTTTATTACCAATCCATTTATCTGTAAAAGCTTTTTTTTCATTTTTTGATTTTATTTTTGCTTCTACATATTTATAAGCACTTTCTGGAGGAAGAGGTAAACATTTTTCAGAATAATTTTTAAAAATATTTATGTACTCCTCCAAAATTAGATTTGATTCAGTTGCTCCNCCAATTGATCATTAATATTTAATTCATTTAAATCATCAATAATATTATGATTATCAATCTCTACTTGCTGGATTATTTTTGTAATTAGTTGCGACTTTTGCAGATTGCTTACATACTCCTCGTCTGGATGATGAATAAATATTTCCTTGGGAGAAATATTGTTTTTATTAAGCCAATATTTTTGTGGAGTCTTGAACCAATAAATCAATTCTGATAATTTGTAATTTTTAATATCAGATTTTTTTTCATTCCAATTTATATCTTCTATTAAAGAATAATTACTTTTAACAATCTTAGATTTATCAAGATCAATTATTTCATTTTTATTTAAATCAGAATCTTTAATTATTAGTTCTCTTTGGCTTTGGTTTAAGAAACTATCAAAAAAAGAAATTAACTCTTTTATAGGAAAAGAAACATCTAATTTTTTATTGTCTTTATCATTTTTTACCCAAGTAACTATAAATTTATCTCTGCAGGCAATTAACAACTCCAGAAATGCATATTTCTCTCTTTCAAAAACAGATGGATCACCCAAATGATATTTGTTTTTTAATAAATTAATGTTTTCACTCTTTGGTAATTTTGGATAATTAACACTATTCATGTCTATTAGGAAGATAACCTTATGTGGAATATGCCTTGAATTCTCAATATCACTTACTAGGATCTTGTTGACTCGTGATTTGCTTTGATATTTAACTTTATTTATGCAAGAAATTAATATTTCTCTAAAAACTTTTAACAAGATAAGATCATCAGGTATTAAAGGTATTGCGTGATTATCAAGAATTCTATTTATTTCACTTATTTCTAAATTGAAATTTGCATTAGAATCAGCAATACTTTTTAATATAAACTTTATCTTTTCAACCCAATTCGAGTAAGAAAAAGATCCCCTTATCAAATTAATATATTTTTTTAAATGAATTAATATTTTAACCCATTTATTCAAATCCAAACTTATATTTTTATAGCTAAATGGTTTTAAATTAAAAGTACTTAAATTTACTTCTTTGTCATAAATTAAGCCTAAAGTAATTCTATTTATACACCAATCTAGAGTATTTTTCTCTTCACCTAATCTTTCTTTATCATCTAATCCCCAATGAAACCCCGCTTGGGTAAGTAAGAAAATAATTTCATCCTTCTCAGTAATATTAAAATCAAAAATGTTCTGAGTTACTTTTTTCGAAAGAATATAATCTATTTTTTCAAGTGTAATTTTTTCACTTGCTATTTCAGTGATGTCAATTAGAAATTCATAAATGCCTGAAGAGTCATGATTATCCTCATCAATAAAAAAATAAGGTATCTTTTCACCATTAATTAACTCATTATTAAAGATGTACCTTAGATAAGGTTTAATTAAATTAGTTTGTGGAGATAAAACAGCAATATCACTATATTTAATATTCTCGCAAGAATTTATTATTTCTATAATTTTATTTCTTAAATATTCAAATTGACTATTCTGATTAAAATGCTCACAAAGTAATATTGAATCATCCCTTTCACTTACTATAAAATCAACGCTATTATTATCAATTAGTCTTTTTTGTATTTGATTAAGAAGAGGAATATCTTTCTTATTATGAAAATTAGTTGTTGGATCGAGATAAATAAGATTATTTTTTAAATTTATACCTTCTGTATAAATATTTTCATCAATTAATTTCTGAAAGTTTGCTCCAAATTTACCAAATATTTTCTCTATATTTGTATTATTTAAATTCAATTTACTTTCATTATCATCAAATTCCAACTCACCTTCAAGACAATTTATTCTATTCCATAAATCTTCTCCAGGAGATAATAAATACAAATTTACCTTAATAAATTTTGAAAGTTCTGAATAAAAATTAATATGTAGTTTAGATAAGTTATTATCTGAAAAAATATAAATTTGATTTGGTACTTGAAATTGAACGTTTTTAATTTTTCTTAAATTCTTTATTACTTCAATCATGTATAAACATGATGGCTTTTCAGATATCTTTTCCTCTAATAATTTATATAAAATAGGTTGCCAAAATTGATCTGAGTTTAAATTCTTAAATAGATTAGATGAATTAATTTCATATCTATTCCATTGAGCAATCATTTCAGGTCTAAAAATCAGATAATCAATAAAATTATTCGTGATCTTTTTTGTCAGATTATATATGTCTCCATCAATTGTCTTTTTATTATCCAAATATTTATTAATCCAATTTCTAAGCGGAAATGATTCTTTAAAGCTATTTAATTCTTCCAAGGAATCAATAATGCCCCATTTAATTGACTCAAAATTCCATGCGCTCATATCAATTGCAGGGAAAAAATTTGTCAATAAAGATTCGGTATACGTTGATATTGTCTTTAATTCATAAAGAGCACTTATTTTGTTTTTTATAGTTATTTGTTCACGTAACCAATTCCCCAAAAAGTAATTGGGGACTACTATTTCTAATTTCTCATTTATAGGCGGAGGACATATTTTTAATTCCTCTGCTAACAGCTCACTAATTACTTCAATTTTATTTGACTTATAAAGATTGAGCAATTTACTAGATGGTTATATTACTCAACTTTAAATGGATCAATTATTTCTGCATTAGGACATTCGAATTCCCCCACAGCAACAAACTCTAAACGAAGCTTTAAGAAAGTTATAAATTTTTTATCAGTCGATAAAACAATTTTGAAATTTAATTTGATGTAATAAGGGACTTCATTTCACGTACAGACTTTTCTAATCCTATCGCTAAAGCCCTTGCAACAATACTATGACCTATGTTCAACTCGTTCATATTGTTAATTGATGCAATTTTTTTAACATTATTGTAGTTCAGGCCATGACCAGCATTAACAACTAATCCAAGGTCATTTGCTAAATGTGTAGACTCTATAATCCTTTGGAGCTCTTTATATTGTTCAGATCCCGATAGTTCAGCATATTTTCCAGTATGTAATTCTATAAAATCAAAGCCTATTTCTTTGGAATAATTTATCTGTTCACCAAGAGGATCAATAAATGCACTTACTTCTATATTTGAATCCTTTAAATTCCCAACAGCCTTCTTAAGGTATTGCACATTACTTTTTAAATCCAACCCGCCTTCAGTAGTAACTTCCTCTCTTTTCTCGGGTACAAGCGTTACATAATCGGGAAGAATTTTTTTGGCAATTTCTAACATTTCTTCTGTAGCAGCCATCTCTAAATTGAGTTTTGTTTTTATAGTCTCTTTCAGAAGGAATACGTCCCTATCTTGTATATGTCTTCTATCTTCTCTTAGATGCACTGTTATGGAATCTGCCCCTCCTAATTCAGCTAAAAAAGCAAATTGCACAGGGTCAGGCTCGACAGTTTTCCTTGCTTGCCTTACATTTGCAATATGATCAATGTTTACTCCTAAAGTAGCCATAATTTTGAAAATCTTAGTTTCTAGACAATCTAGTAACCGCCCAATAATAGCTAATAAAAAAAGGCAAACACTTAAATTATTAATATATAGTAAATAGAACTTGAAGAAGAATTCCTTAAATATTTGGCATAAAATCAACCCTGTATTGGGATTTATTGCAATGTTCGTTACTCAGGACGTTGTTTTGAGATTCTTTTTTAGAAAAAAGAAAATATTAAAAAATGGTTTTTCGATTCCCATAAATTCCTCTATCATTTTGGCTCCAACCCACAGATCAAGATGGGACGGCTTAATACTCACAATGGCAATGGGTAGAAGGGTAACAAAAAAGGATTGTAGATTTATGGTTACTAAATCCGAAATGAGAGGAATACAAGGTTGGTTTTTAAAAAGACTTGGATGTTTTTCAATAAATCAATTATCGCCATCTCTCTCAGCTTTAAGATATGCGATTGATCTTATAGAAAAAGGAGAACAACTAGTTGTTTTCCCCGAAGGAAAGATTAATAGATATGGGAAAAAATTAGTTCTCAAAGAAGGACTATATAGATTAGCTAGATTAGCTACCAAAAAAACAACCTCTATTACTATTATTCCAATTGGAATTGCTTACAGCAAAATACCTCCGAACTTTAGGGGCGAATTTTGTTTATCCTTTGGAAAACCAATACCAATTAATGATTACTCAAACTTTACTATCAAGGAATTTAATTTATTTCTAAATTAAACTTTAACTAAATTACTTCTAAATTCTTTTTGAATTTTTATATAAACATTTCTTTTAAATGGTACTGCGTTTTGGCTAATTTCATCATAGTCCATCCATTTCCATTCACTAAACTCAGGATTTTCTGTTCCTACATTTATGTCGTTATCAATTCCTGTAAAACGAAATAAAAACCACTTTTGAATTTGACCTATGTATTTATCACCCCAAGGTAATGTCTTGAGTGTTTCTGTAGGTATGTCATAAGAGATCCATTCTTGAGATGAATTAATCAAAGATGCATTATTCGTACCAATCTCTTCCATCATTTCTCTCCAAACTGCTTCTTCAGGATTTTCATTTTCATCGATACCACCTTGAGGCATTTGCCAATATCCACTTGGATGATCTAATCTTCGACCAACTAAAATTTGATTTCTTGCATTGAGAATCATCATTCCCACACATTTTCTATATTTTTTTTGCATTATTATTCTTGAGTTTCATTAAAGAGACTTACACCTTGCACAAGATCAAAGGCTCTTCGAAGTTGATAATCAATCTCTAAACGTTTTTCAAATTCACTTAATTCATTATCTTCATTATCTTCTAATTCTTCTTCGTTATTTTTATCAAGGGAATCTTTTAAATCTGACTCAGAAAATCTTTTATAATTAAAAGATTCAAATTCTCCTTGCTCAATAATTATATCTGGAACAATACCCTTACCCTGGATTGATTCACCTGAAGGGGTATAATATCTAGCTGTAGTTAATCTTATACCAGTGAGATTATCGCTATTTGAAACTTGAAAGGGAATTATTGTTTGTACTGATCCTTTACCAAAAGATTGTGTGCCTATAATGATTGCTCTTTTATGATCCTGTAGGGCGCCTGCAACAATTTCAGATGCAGATGCAGAACCTCCGTCAATAATTACAACAAGTGGTTTACCATTAGTTCTATCAGACTTCTTTGCACGATATCTTCTAATATCTTTTTTATCTCTACCTCTTGTTGAAACAATTTCTCCTCTTTCCAAGAATATATCTGTTACCTTAACTGCTTGAGTAAGAAGACCGCCTGGGTTAGACCGTACGTCTAAAACATAACCTTTTATTTGGTTTTCTTTTTCAATTTTTTTTATTGCATCAAGAAGGCCACTTTCTGTTTGTTCGTTAAAAGATGTTATTCTCAAATATCCAATATTATTAAGTACTTCACTTTTTACTGATCTAATTTTTATATAATCTCTAATAATTTCAATCTCAAAGGGTTCAGTATTTGCTCTCGAAATAGTAATTACTATTGGTTCACCTTTTTTACCTCTCATTAATTCAACGGCTTCATTTAGA
>LUMR01000177.1_pt1 | contig 19716 bp, 23 predicted proteins | sample 730041 | NCBI WGS metagenome assembly LUMR01 (sample SAMN03860258, study PRJNA289734) | marine metagenome | biome: seawater column; feature: ocean; material: water; isolation source: Red Sea water column Station 12 - depth 10m | place: Saudi Arabia: Red Sea | collected 2011-10-15 | depth 10 m | reverse complement strand
GACTAAAACTGTTCGAGACGGTGCAATTATGTTGGAGGCTATGGCGGGACATGACTCCAAAGATAGTACTTCTGTCAGTCTGCCTGTTCCAAACTTCGAGGCAATGTTAACAGGTAACATCAAAGGTAAAAGAATTGGCATTCCCAAAGAGTACCGATTAGAGGGCATGCCCAGTGAAATAGAAAAATTATGGTCAGACGGAACCGAAATGCTGCGGCTCGCTGGTGCTAAGATTGAAGATGTTTCATTGCCGCACACGAAATACGCTTTACCGGCGTATTATGTTATTGCGCCAGCAGAGGCCTCTTCAAATTTAGCCAGGTATGATGGAGTTAGATATGGAAGAAGGGCAGCCTTATCATCGGGAGATGGCATTAATGAAATGTATGAGCGTACGCGTGCAGAAGGTTTTGGATCAGAAGTAAAGCGCCGTGTAATGATTGGTACTTACGTTTTATCTGCTGGTTTTTACGATGCTTACTACAATAGAGCCCGTCGAGTTAGAGCATTAATTAAAGAGGACTTTGATAAGGTTTTTTCTACTGGAATAGATGCTATTTTGACACCGACCACGCCTTCAGCTGCATTTGGTTTGGGTGAAATGTCTGATGCGGACCCCGTACAAATGTACTTAAATGATGTATTTACCGTCACTGTAAATTTAGCGGGTTTACCTGGCGTCTCAGTGCCCACTGGATTTGACAAATCAGGTTTGCCACTTGGGTTGCAAGTCATAGGCAGGCCATGGGAGGAAGCTGATATGCTTAACATTGCTTATTCATTGGAGCAATCTGCAGATTTCTCCGCTAAGCCATCTAAATGGTGGTAGTTATATGTTAAAAATGCAAAAATTGAGTTTCATTTCATTAATTTTAATGGCTTTTATTGGTTGTGAACCCAATATTGATACCCAACAAATTGCACAAAGCGCCCAAAACTTGAGAGAAAATGTTCGAAATATTGACACTCAGAGAATTACGCAAGGTGCGCAGAATTTGAGAGAGAACCTTCAGAATTTCTCACCGTCTTCACCGTTAAAGAAACAAAACCAAGAACCTACTCCGGAAAGTTTAAAAAATACGGATCCAGTGTTAGCAGAAATTTTGGGTGATGTGCTAGAGGAAGAGCCATTAAATGATACTCAGGCAAATCAAAGCGTAGGAGAATTAGATACAACAAGGCTATCTGATGAGAATGATTTTGAAGCTGTTTCTGAGCGCCAATCTATCGAGAGTGATGCTGAACGCATAGAAAGTAATCGCGCCAAATATGTTCTTATTGAGCCTACATCGCTGCCTCGACGGCCTGGTTCTAACGTCCCTAGTATTGTGGAGTTTGCTATCAAAACAACCAACCCAGTCGGAACTCAGCTGTACGCAAGACCATTTGCAAGTAAAACGCGTTTTGAATGGAATTGTTCAAAATATTCTTCGCAAAGCGCGGCTCAAGAAGCATTTCTTGTTTGGGGTGGTCCAAAAGTCGACCCTAAAGGTATTGATCCGGACGGTGACGGGTTTGCCTGTTATTGGGACCCCAAACCTTTCAGAAGTGTTTTAAAAGATAATAATTAATAACTATTCATGGAAATTTTAAAGTATCCGTCTCCAAATTTTGGTTCACGCAGAGAGGATACAAAAATACAATTTATCATTTTGCACTATACAGCTATGGATAAGCAATCTTCTCTGGATAGACTGTGCAGTCCCGACTATGAAGTGTCCTGCCATTATCTAATAGATTCAGGTGGCATTTGTTACCAACTTGTAGACGATAACAAACGGGCTTGGCATGCAGGAAAATCTTTCTGGCGTGGGTTGCGAGATATCAATTCAAGATCACTTGGAATAGAGCTAGTGAATTCGGGCAATGAGGCCTACCCAAAAGCTCAGATGGAAAGTCTAATGCTTCTTTTACGAGACCTGTTAGCTATACACAAAATTAGTCCACAAAACGTTTTGGGACATTCTGATATTGCACCGTCTCGCAAAACTGATCCTGGGAAATGGTTTGATTGGCGATTACTTTCGGAAAATGGTTTAGCAATTTTGCCAAAAGTAAGTTTGCCAATAGACACTGATAAACAATCATTTTTGCTAGATGCTCAGCGTGCTGGTTTTGAACCAGAAGCTACTTTTGAGCAAATTTTGCAAGCTTTTAGAAGCCGTTGTCGGACAAACTTTGAGGGGGCATTTGATGGATATGATTGTGCCTTAATGAAAAAGTTTGCAGACATATTTGATGTTGACGAGTTGTCAAATCCGCAATAATGGCAAACAGTGCGGATGGCTGGATGGTCGCGAGTATACTCGAGGAAAGTCCGGACTCCTTAAAGCAACGGTGCCGGGTAACGCCCGGGCGGGGTAACCCGACGGAAAGCGCAACAGAAAGTAAACCGCCCGCTTAATTCGGGTAAGGGTGAAAGGGTGGGGTAAGAGCCCACCGGGGTTTTGGTAACAAGGCCTGCATGGCAAGCCCCACCGGGAGCAATGCCGAATAGGAACCTGCAAGAAGGCAATTAATGCTTTCTACTTTGCTTTGAAGTTAGGTTCGGGTAGGCAGCTATAGGGTTTGTAGTAATACAAACTTTAGATGAATGATCATCCATAAGGTTTTAAGACCTTGGGACAGAATCCGGCTTACAGGCCATCCGCACTTAAAACTTTTGTTTAACAAAGTAGATATTTTCATTGTCTAAGTGTTGACTCGGGACGTGGCTCAGTTAAAAGGCAGATCTCATATAAGATATTCGGTCAGTTATTTGGCCCAATACAGGAGTTAAATTATGGCTAAACCTACAACCATCAAAATCCGGTTAAATTCAACCGCTGGAACTGGCCACTTTTACGTGACTAAAAAAAATGCCCGTACGATGACTGACAAGATGGTTGTTCGAAAGTATGACCCGGTTGCTCGTAAACATGTTGAGTACAAAGAGGGAAAAATTAAGTAGCTTTAATTGTAAAAAGGCCGCTGAAAAGCGGCCCTTCAAGTAATATGTAACGCCATCAACTTATTTGATGGCGTTTTATTTATTCAGAGTTACCCATAAACATGAGTAAAAACTGAAACATGTTTAAAAAGTCCAAATACAGACTTAATGCTCCGTGTATAGCTGACTTGTCCAACCATTCGGTATCACCATGGTGTGCATGAGCAACGTACATATTCTTAATATTTTGTGTATCGTACGCTGTCAGGCCCGCAAATATGAGAACTCCAAGCATGGAAATGATCATCATCATCATGCCCGACCCAATGAAAATATTTATAATCATCGCCACAATTAGTCCGATAACACCCATGATAAGGAATGAACCCCATCCGGAAATATCTTTCTTTGTTGTGTAGCCCCAAAGTGATAAGCCGGCAAAAGCGATTGCTGTTACCAAGAATGTTTGGGTGATTGAAAATGTGGTATAAAATATGAAGATTGAGCTGAGTGAAACACCAATAAGTGTCGCAAAAACGTAGAAAAAAAGCTGTGCCGCTTGTGCTGTTGATCTTCTCATGACCGCACCAAAGCCGAAAATCATTAGAAGAGGCGCAAACATAATCACCCAACGTAAAGGCGAGGTATAGATTGTTGCGCCCAAGCCGGTTAGCATTGTGCCATTTTGCATTTGTCCTACAGCAAGAGCTGGGTCAGTTGTTGTTGCTAAGCCCGAAATAGCCCAAGCAGCTAGCGCTGTAATAATCATACCTACAGACATAGTCCCGTAGACTTTATTCATATGAGCCCTGAGGCCCTCGTCGATTTGACTAGCTCGAGCGCCTGAAATCGAACGTGTTGTTTCAAATTCTGCCATTAATACCTCCAGAAACAGGGATAACTTTCATTACACATAATATTGGTAAACTCGTTAGAATTTTCAACCCATTATTGAAAAAACTAATTAAAATATTTCAAAATTTTAAATTTTAGTGGATTTTTACAACAACTTTCCCAGTTGCCTTCCTTTGCCTGAGTATATTTAGAGCATCCTCTGCATTTCCTAACTCAAATACATGGCTGATGTGAGGCTTTAATTTGTTAGAACTATACCACTCAAATAGTTGCTTTAGACTTTCGATGATCACCTCAGGATTAAATCCTAAAAAACCACCCCAATAGAAGCCGTGGATAGTAATATTTTTTACAAGTAAATGATTTGCCTTAATCTCTGGTAGCTTACCACTTGCAAAACCAATTAAAAGTATGCGTGCTTCTGGGTTGCACGATCTAAAGGCTGATTTGAACTGATCTCCGCCCACGGGATCATAAACAACGTCTACTCCACCCAGTCCCTTTAATTTGTTGACTAAATTAGGATCATTCGAGTCAAACACATGGTCTGCTCCCATTTTTTCAACTATTTCCATTTTGTTTGTGCCGCGTGCAATGCCTATAACTTGAGCGCCCATCAACTTTCCTAGCTGTACGGCCGTTAAACCAACGCCTCCTGAAGCTCCTAAAACGAGTATAGTTTCCCCTGGTTTAACTTTAGCTTTGTATTCTAGTGCCAAATGACTTGTACCATAGGCTATCTGGAAAGCGGCAGCATCATTGAAATCCATATCATCAGGAATTTGAAAGCATTTTAACGCATCAAAGCATCCATATTCTGCTAATCCTCCATGGCCTCCGAAAACTGCAACTCTTTCACCAATTGAAAAATTTTTAACTTTAGACCCCACTTCGTCGACAATACCAGATACTTCCATTCCAAGAACAAAAGGAAGTTCTGGTGTGTCTTGGTAACTACCGTTTTGCATAAGCAAGTCTGCAAAGTTTAGCCCGCATGCCATAATTTTAATTCTTATTTGGTTGGGAGTGGGAGTTGGCTTTGGGATATCTTCTATGGTTGGATTGCTGTCAAAATCTGTAACTTGAAATGCTTTCAATATCTTATCCTTGGAATTTGCACTATAAATTAATTAAACCAAATTTTTATTATTTTTAAAAAGGTACTTTTTGCAACATTGGTTAAAGTTTAAAACTTTGTAAAGATAGTGAAATAGGCATTTGTTATACCCCTAATTAATTGTTAATTAGCGTCTAAGGTACAGGTGCTCCATGTCTAATGCTCTTCATTTTGAAACCACTGAAGGTAAAAATATAATTAACACGGCTAATGCTATGGCTGACGCAGCTAGAGAGGCTATCTTACCTCTATTTCGATCTAGGTCTCTTGTAGCTGAAAATAAAACCTTTAATGGTTTTGACCCCGTGACTGATGCAGACAAGAGCGCTGAACGAGCCATGATAACCGAATTAAAACAACGACGCCCTAACGATGGGGTGTTTGGTGAAGAGTTTGGCGAGTTAGAAGGTGATAGTCTGTATAGATGGGTTCTAGACCCAATTGATGGTACGCGAGCATTCATGGCAGGGGCGCCAACATGGGGCGTACTGATTTCCGTTGAAAAGATTGGAAAGGGCTCAATTTTTGGGATTATAGATCAGCCTTTTATTGGAGAAAGATTTTGGGGGGGGCTCGGTATAGCAGAATATGCTAAGCAAAATGATAAACAAATTTTGAAGACTAGTAATGTCGAAGAAATTGAGAATGCAATTTTGCTATCAACTTTTCCCGAAGTTGGAACTGATAATGAGAGAAATGCTTTTCAGAAGGTTTCTCAAAAGGCTAAGCTTACGAGATATGGACTTGATTGCTATGGATATGCTCTCGTTGCAATGGGTACGGCTGATCTTGTCATAGAAGCAGGTTTGAGCTCATATGATATTTCTGCCCCAGCATGCGTTATAGAGGCAGCTGGTGGAGTTGTCACAACTTGGGATGGAAAACCACCTTTTAATGGTGGCAGAATTGTTGCCGCCTCCAATAAGCGGTTACATAAAAGTGCCCTTGATGAATTAAATTCATGACTGTCCTTTAAAATTTCTAACGAATGGCTTGTTATATGAAACAAGAGTTAAAGAAAAAAATTCGAAAACTGGCTTTTAGCAAAAGGCATGCGGCCTTCACATCCGACATTGGAAATTCAGCCGCTTTGCTTTCTTCTGTACTGGCTGGTTACCGAGGAGTTCCAATTTCTGGTTATCTTCCCATAAAGACAGAAATCAATCCTCTTTCCTCTATGGAAGAAGCTTCAGCCCATAGTTTAGTGGGTGTTCCAGTTATTCAGAAAAACACATCACCACTTAAATTTTCTAAATGGGAACCAGGTTGCGCTCTGGAAAAAGGCCCTTTCAATGTTCAAGTGCCTGTGAATTCATATTATTTTGAACCAGAAGTTTTAATAATCCCTATGGTAGGCTTTGATCGAAATGGAGGGCGTTTAGGATATGGTGGGGGTTTTTACGATCGGACTTTAGAGTACTTGCGATCAAAACAAGCAACGATGGCTATTGGTTTTGCTTATTCACAGCAAGAATTTGATACATTACCTTTGGAACCAACGGATCAAAGGATGGATCTTATCGTAACTGAGAAAGAAATAATAGAAATAAAAATTACTAAATAAACTCTTGAAATATTTTTTTTCTAATGTAGTTGAAGCTGATGAAAATCTTGTTCCTTGGAGACGTCGTAGGCCGTTCAGGTCGTTCGGCAGTTCTAAATCACCTCCCTTTGCTGATTAAGAAAAATAATATTGATTTCACAGTTATTAATGCTGAAAATGCAACGAGCGGTATGGGCTTGAACGTTAAACATGCAAAAGAGTTATTAGACGTTGGAGCTGATTGTATTACGCTAGGCGATCATGCTTTTGACCAAAAGGAAATGCTTTCTTTCATAGAGGAAGAAAGTCGCATATTAAGGCCGTTGAATTTCTCAAAAACAGCTCCAGGACGCGGATCTAGAGTTTATTCAGACACTAGGGGAAGAAAAATATTAGTCTCACAAGTTCTGGGCCAGGTTTTCATGAAGCGACCCTTTGATGATCCATTTTCTGAAATTGATGGAATATTAAGAAAAAATATATTGGGTGGTGGAGTGCAAGCATCTCTTATAGATATCCATTGTGAGGCGACTTCGGAAAAAATGGCATTGGGTCATTTTTGCGACCCAACATCTGATGCGATGATTTTACCAAAAGGAACGGGTTATCAATCAGATGCTGGAATGTGTGGAAGTTTTAACAGTATTATAGGCATGGATAAGTCAGAGCCTTTACGACGTTTTATAACAGGTATGCCAAAGGAGCGTTTTACGCCAGCTGATGGTGAAGGAACAATCTGTGGCGCAATCATAGAAACAGACGATAAGTCAGGATTGGCTAACTCCATAGAAATGCTGCGTTTGGGCGGCTTCCTAAGCTCAACTTAGTCGGTATGGCTTTCATCTGGCCTTATGTTGTATTAATTATTCTTGGCTGTGGTTGGGGGTTAACCATACCTTTAACTGTAATTTCTGTAAAAACTGGTTTTGGTCATTTAGGAATAATCTTCTGGCAGTTTTTTATCATCGTGGTGGTGTTTGGTTTAAGGCAAATTTTCTTAAATAAAAAACTCTCGCTTGCAAGAAGTTCTCTCAGAGTATTCTGCGTGATCGCTTTCATTGGAACAATATTTCCTAATTCAGCTTCCCTAATTGCCGCCTCTTATTTACCAGGAGGCATTCTTTCAATTTTGATTGCTACTGTGCCGATGTTTGCCTTTCCCATTGCCTTGTTGTTTGGAATAGATAAGTTTGGGTTTTTGCGTCTACTAGGGATTATTTTTGGTTTTCTGGGGGTTTATCTACTGATTGCTCCTAAAGCAGCGTTACCAGACCCCAGTGTTGCTTGGGTTATTCCAATAGCACTAATAGCGCCCATGTTTTATGGTCTTGAGGGTAATTTTGTTGCCAAGTTCGGAACGGGCAATAGTTCTCCTATTGAGGTGCTTTTAGGTGCTTCAATCATAGGGTGTTTTGTCACATTTCCACTAGCTCTTTTGTCCAACCAATTTGTAAATCCTTTTGTCCAATGGAGTTCAGCCCACTATGCAATACTTTTTTCTTCCGTAATACATGGCGTAGTGTACGCAACTTACGTTTGGTTGGTTACCAAAGTGGGTTCAGTATTCTCGGCACAAGTCAGCTATTTTGTTACTTTAGCAGGAGTATTATGGTCCATGTTGATATTGGATGAAGTACATTCGAAGTTTATTTGGATGTCCTTAGCATGCATGATCTTAGGAATGGCCTTAGTCAAACCCAGATCGCAGCAAAATTAGGTATTAAAAAAGTAAACATTGATCATTAAAAGGTTATCGGTCTTGCTCATAAGCGATTGAGATACTAAAAAGACGAGAATTTGTTTGAGAGGTACCATGGCAGGTCATTCAAAATGGGCAAATATTCAACATAGAAAAGGCAGGCAAGACGCTGCACGCTCCAAGCTTTTTTCAAAATTGTCAAAAGAGATTACTGTTGCTGCTAAAATGGGTGACCCCGACCCGGAAAAAAACCCTCGTTTGAGGCTAGCCGTTAAAGAAGCGAAACAAAATTCAGTTCCTAAAGATGTAATTGAAAGAGCTATAAAAAAATCAACTGCTGGGGATGGGGATGATTACGAAGAAATAAGATATGAAGGTTATGGACCTAATGGAATAGCAGTCATAGTCGAGGCCATGACAGACAATAAAAATCGTACAGCGTCGAATGTTCGATCTATTTTTTCCAAAAATGGAGGAAATCTGGGTGAGACTGGATCTGTTGGTTTTATGTTTGAAAGAAAGGGTGAAATAATATTTTCATTGGAGGTTGGAGACGATGATACTGTCATGATGGCAGCTATCGAGGCTGGGGCTGAGGATGTTGAGAGCTCAGCAGATGGGCATATCATTTGGTGTATTGATACAGATTTAAGTGATGTGGCAGCGGCTTTGGAAAGTGAATTAGGCGAGAGCCAATCCACGAAATTGGTCTGGAAACCTAATACCACAACAGAGCTAGACATAGACGGTATGCAAAAACTTATGAAATTAATTGATGCACTTGAAGATGATGATGACGTTCAGCGTGTTACGACAAATTTTGAAATCAACGATGAGGTAATGTCTCAGATATCGCAATGAATACTTTTCTAGCGGGGTTTGGTTTAGGACTTTCTTTAATTGTAGCGATTGGCGCCCAAAACGCATTTATCTTAAGGGCAGGTTTGCTTAGGCAGCATGTGTTTATTTTGTGCTCCGTATGTGCTTTTTCAGATGCTTTGCTAATTATTGCTGGCGTTTCTGGTTTGGGCGTTCTTGTTAGCAAAGCCCCATTCTTTTTGATTTTTATGAAATATGCAGGCTCAGCGTTTTTATTCGTGTATGGGCTTCGATCCCTTTTAAAGTCTCTCAAAGGGGGACGCGTCCTTTTGGCTGAAGGAGAAGTGACTTCCTTGAAAGATGCAGTTCTCGTGTGTCTATTACTAACATGGTTGAACCCACATGTTTATCTGGATACTGTCATTCTCTTAGGAATTGCTTCAACACAATATTCTGAAAATATGTATTTTGCTGCCGGTGCAATTGTTTCTAGTTTCATGTTTTTTTATTCACTTGGTTTTGGTGCTCAATTTCTATCAGACTTTTTTAACCATCCATTTTCGTGGCGGATATTGGACGCAATTATTGGATTAATCATGTGGAGCATTGCTTTTTCTCTTGTTTATGACAGTTAAGCTTAATGAACAAAAAACTTGTACAACATAAATCACAAAATCTTACCGGTGTTTTCTGGATGGTTGTAACAGGGATATGTTTCCTTGGCGTAACGGCTCTCGTTAAATTTATGGGAACACGAATACCTGCAGCTGAAGCGGCGTTTTTGCGATATGCCCTTGGTCTAGTATTGCTTTTACCGATGTTGAAAGATTTCTCACAGAATTTACCAGACCGGGGATTATTTATTTTATTTGCTGCTCGGGGAGTGGTTCATACTGTTGGGGTAGTACTGTGGTTTTTTGCTATGTCACGAATACCTTTAGCTGATGTGACCGCTATGAATTATATGTCGCCCATTTATGTTACTCTCGGTGCTGCGATATTCTTGGGCGAAGCTTTAGCTTTGCGCCGGATTCTAGCCATTTTAGTCGCAATCTTAGGCGCATTTCTTATACTAAGACCCGGCTTCAGAGACATAAGCATAGGTCACATTGCGATGATATTTACAGCATTATTTTTTGCTTCTTCGTATTTAATTGCCAAACATACCAGTGGAAGAACGACTGCTTCTGTTGTTGTAGTTATGCTTTCAATTTATGTAACTATTGGACTAGCTCCAATGGCATTGTTAAATTGGGTAACTCCAACTTTAGCAGAGTTATTGATACTTTTCGCCGTAGCATGTTTTGCCACGGCAGGTCATTACACAATGACACTAGCATTCGCGGCAGCGCCAGTTTCAGTTACCCAGCCAGCTACTTTCCTTCAATTAGTTTGGGCGGTTCTTGTAGGTTCCGTTATTTTTGGTGAGGATATAGATCTTTTTGTTATAATGGGAGGAGGATTAATTTTGTGCTCTATCACATTTATGTCTTGGCGAGAGGCTGTTATTAAAAGGAAAGAAATGACACCTACGGTGCCACAGACTAAAGTTTAATGAAAACAAAACTAGAAATTAATTTTGATCATTTTGCGATCGCTACGGTAGATTTAGACGATACTGTCAAAAATCTAGAGAAGAAATTAAAGTATCCGTTTTCAAACGGTGGTGAGCACAAGATATTTGGTACGCACAATCGCTTATTTAGGTTAGATGACGTTTATTTAGAAGTCATTGCTATCAACCCGCTTGCGACACCACTACAGCAACCAAGATGGTTTAACCTTGATAATTTTAGTGGTGAGCCTCGGATTGTAACCTGGATTGCTAACACGACAAATATTTTAAGTCTTTTGCCAAACATTTGGGATAAACCTGGTGAAATTCAAAGACTCTCTAGAGATAATCTTGAATGGGATTTCACCGTTCCAGATAAGGGAAAAATGCCCTTAGAAGGAGCTGCGCCAGCCCTTATTAATTGGGGATCTACAAGACACCCCACTTTAAGCTTGTCTGACAATGGTTGTCGATTAGACCGTTTTGTTATCAATACACCGTTTGCTGAAGATTTAAGTTCTATTATTAAAAAAATATTATTTGATGAAAGAATACGGGTTAAATTTTCTCAGCAAATATCATTTGAAGCTCATATAGAAACACCTTCGGGAAAGGTGATTTTAAAATGAACGTAAGGCCAGCAAAATTATCAGATGTTGAACAAATCATGGAGATTTGGAACCCGTATATAAAAAATTCTCTCGTTACTTTTAATTCATCTGAGAAAACCAAAGAAGATATTTGTGATTTAATCGAAGTTCGGCGAAAAAAAGGGCATGAATTTTGGATTGCATCTAAAAATGATAAAGTCATCGGGTTTGCCAGTTATGATCAGTTAAGAGCAGGAGTAGGGTATCGATATTCTATGGAGCACACCATTATTGTCTCTGCAGAAGCAAAAGGACTTGGGGTTGGCAAAAAATTAATGGATATATTGTGTGCTCACGCAAAAAGCCGAGATATAAATTCAATGTGGGCAGGTGTGAGTGCACTCAATGTTGAGGCAATCAAATTTCATGAGGCTATCGATTTTAAAATTGTCGCTCGATTACCGGAAGTAGGGTATAAGTTTGATAGTTTTATCGATTTAGTTTTGATGAAAAAAAATTTGTAATCAGTTTTTTAGTTCTAGGACATACCAATGTCGATTTGGGCCCGAATAATTAAAGCGATTGAAGCTCTTGCGAAAGGAGAGAGTTTATCAAGTGTCTTTGATAAACTCAAAGCTCCACCAGAGCGTTCAATAGCATTTACGATCGCTGTGATTGCTCTGGGTGCCAAAATGGCCAAAGCTGACGGCTTTGTGACACCTGGGGAGGTTAAGGCATTCAGACAAGTATTTCGAATTCCTAGTGGTGAAGAAAGCAATGCTGCTCGTGTTTTTAACTTAGCCAGGCAAGATGTTACTGGTTATGAGCTTTATGCAAAGAGAATTTCCTCTATGTTTGGCGAGGGGCATCAAACACTAGTCGATCTGTTGGAAGGGTTATTTCATATTGCTACAGCGGACAACAATTACCATCCCAATGAAGATAAATTTCTATCAAATGTTAGTTCTATTTTTGGTTTAAAAGATGCTCAATTCAAAGCCATTCGCGCGCGATGTGTTCCCAACATGGAGCCTGATCCGTATACTATTCTTGGTGTAAACATAAACGATAATTTTGAAATTATAAGAGGTGCCTGGCGTGATTTGGTACGCACCTATCATCCTGACCGTATGATTGCCCGAGGTTTGCCAGAAGAGGCAATAAATCTGGCAGAAAAAAGAATTATTCAGATCAATGAGGCTTTTGAAAGTATCAAAAAAGACTTTATTTGATAATTTATCAGAATTTTCATTTTATGATTTTGATCGTATAGTCCTTAGCCTTCAGAGAGTTAGCTAGGGATCGATAGCGAGCCTCAGCAACTTCCCCAAATAAGCTTTTACCATAAGGATTGAGGGTTAAGGTTAAATTTTTAGCTCTTGGCTTCCAATGTAAATAAGCTGGCTGTTGGCTGTCATTTACCCACAACATTGCGCCAAGGCGCATTGCTTTTCCTAAGATTTCAGCCTTTTGAACTAAATCTGGTTCGAGAAGGTAAATTAATTTTTCAAATTGTGATCCTGCTGGCTTATTTCGGTAACGGTACATAAGTGATATACCAAGGAATATTCGTTCTGAGTGCTTCAAGCCTCCTAAATTTGACCTTGTAGCATTATCAAAGCAAACCTCAGCCCTGTAATCAGGATGTGCCCTCCAACTTACATCATGCAGTAAGCATGCTGCATGTATTAAACGCTTTAAGTCTGAGTTAGGGCTTGAAAATAAAGGAAGTACAAATTTGTAAAGGCGATTTCCAGAACCTGGTATGCGAGCATCTTTTGCTTCCGAGAAATAACATGCTTCTATGAGGGGATCTCTATCTCGCAACTCTTGCGGCATGTTTTCATATAATAGCCCTTCGCGAATTCCATAGCTAGAAATAGCTATGTCTTTAGGTTTAAAAGCACTTACTAAACGAGTGAGAATTTCCGAGGCAATTGGTACAAGTTTTATTCTTGCTGCCGTGATGCCACATTTGACACGAATTTCGTCAAGTTTGTTACTCTCAATGAATTTTGCTGTTTTTCTAACTGAATTTACTGAAATTCGATATTCATGCATCACGTGGAGGGGATACCCTCTGCGTAGCATGTCTATTTTTGCAAAAGCTCTCCAAGCACCACCAACCAGAAAAAGACGATTATGTTGTGGCCCTATTTTAGCTGCGAGCTCAGAAATTGTCGACTTTATGTGCTGCTTTCTATTTTTTTTCCCGCCTTTCATATCTTTTAAAATGAGCGGTCCCATTTCAGAAGAGGTGCATTTGCCTACAGTTCCTCTGTTAATTTCTGCTAATTCCATGGATGATCCACCCAGATCACAAATTAACCCGTAAGCTCCAGGCCACCCTAGCATTACTCCTTGTGCTGATAAGCGAGCCTCTTCAAGGCCATTGATAATTTTAACTTCTTTTTTAGTCTTTTTTGTAATCTCCTTACAGAAAGCTTGTCCGTCGGATGCCATTCTTACTGCAGCCGTAGCGATCAAAGTCAATTGAGGGACTTCCATAGCCTCTGCAATACTCACGAATCTTTCAATTGCTGAAATAGCCCTCATCTTACCTTCTTCATTGAGTTTTCCAGAACTAATAAGGCCCAGACCCAGTCCACATAAAATTTTTTCATTATAGAAATATGATGGCGATCTAGCAGCGCCATCAAATACGACCATGCGTACCGAATTGGATCCAATATCTATGACCCCTAGTTTCTGCAAATAATGTAGGGCTCCAACATCAGGGATACCCGTTTGTTTGATCCCAAAAAAAGGTTTAAAATCTTGTAAGATTTCTACCATATGGTGCATCCTGAAAATTTAAAATTCCCAACCATTACTAAAAGGTGATTTTGAGGAAATGAAAAGAATTTATTTACAAATTTTTTAATATTTTACTTACAAGTGATCTGGTTATGGGTCGCTTTTCTTCTATTGAGATCTGATCAATTTTCTCAACGATAATATTAATAGACGAAAAAGACCTATCAATTCGCCTGTTCAGATATTCAAAAACATCGGGGCTTGGATACATTTGCCTATCTGCGAAAAGTTTTGCCATAAGCAACGGAAATAGCTTTTCGTCTATTTCATTAATTTGTGCGTTTCTAGCGCCTTGTATTCTCGAGTTTAAATCTGAAAGAGAAATATTCCAGAATTGTGGAGACCCTGTTCCAATAAGCAGAAACGGAAGTTTTCTTTCTTGCAAAAGATTATGCACATGGAAAAGTGCTTCTTCCAGTTCACTTACTGCCTTCATTTCTGATACATTATCTATCGCTAAGGGAGTTGTTGCGATCTTATCAACATCACTAATTTTAAGAGTTTTTGCATCGAGGAAAAAAGCATTAGTTTGTTTCGCCCAAATGCGACCTAAATGAGTTTTCCCTGATGCTGCAGGACCAGAAAGTGTATGCTTTAAATTTGGCCAATTTTCCCAATCTTCTAGTAGACTTACGGCCATTGAATTGCAGTCTGATAATAAAAAATCATCAATACCACTAGAAGATTGAACTGGTAGGCTCAGACCAATTTGCTCCGCCATAAAGTTAATACCCTATTATTTGCTTTTGCCAATATAAACTTGGCTCTTTAAGTATTGATTAATAAGGAACTTTAGCAACACACCAATAGAGGCTGCTATTGGAACTGCAACCAGCATACCGATTAAACCAAATAGAGAACCAAATATGGACAGAGCTAAAAGAAGTGCGACAGGATGGAGACCAACTGAACCTCCTACAAGTCTGGGAGTTAAAAAATTTCCTTCAACAATTTGACCAACTGCAAAAACTCCAATTACGAATAAGATGGTATTCCATTCACCCCAGAATTGAACCAAAGAAAGCCCGATTGCGAGAACTCCGCCTAGAATAGCTCCCAAATATGGTATGAAGGTTAGTAAACCTGCAAAAACACCAATAATTAAACCAAAATCTAGACCCAAAAACATTAGCGAGATAGCATAATAGGCGCCAAGAATACAGCAAACAGAGCCCATTCCTCGAATAAAACCAGAGATAACTTCATGCACTTCACGAAATAAATTTCTAATTGTATCTGCGTGATCTAGTGGAAGCAGCGCGTTGATTTTACCCGTCAGTCTATCCCAGTCTATCAATAAATAAATTGTAACAATAGGGGTTATTAAAACTAAGCCAGCAATGCTTACAAGCGATGAAAAGGATTTAACTATACTCGACATTAGTACAATAATTGTGGAATTTAAAAACTCACCTAAAGGTAAATTGGTTTCATCTAAATTGAATGACTGGCTGAATTTTGAGGGCAATGTTCCATTGATTACTGCAGTGAGTTTTTCTGAGATTGCGGGGGCAGCGGTTACCAGTTTTGTAAGTTGATCAACCAAATTTATAAAAATGAATACTGCTATCGGAGCAAATAGAAGAACAAAAATAGCCGATATTAAAATTACCGCCCATATTCTACTAAATCCAATATGTTGCAATCGATCTGCTAATGGGTCAAGTAGGTAGGCCAGAGCTGCTCCAGCTATAAATGGTAACAAAATATTCCCTAGGTAAGTGAGCAGAATAACTGCAGATAACAATAAAACTCCCCAAAAAATCATTTGTTGGCGAACTGAAAAGCTCATAATTCCTCCAAATTGGTTTTATACGGTTAATGTGAGCTACTAATGAATGGCATGCAAGTATGAAAACGTGATCTGAGGCTTGTACAGGTTTTATGATGCCGTTACATGTTCTGTAATTAAGAAATAGTTTGGAAAATTTATGCGTCTATCTCGATACTTTATTCCCGTATTGAAGGAAAACCCGGCAGAAGCCAAAATTGTTAGTCATAGGTTGATGCTGCGGGCTGGATTAATAAAGCAGGCTACAGCTGGAATATATTCATGGCTACCTTTGGGTTTTAAAGTTCTTCGACGTTTAGAGAATATAATTCACGAAGAGCAACAACGTGCTGGGCATCAAGCCATCCAAATGCCAATACTTCAATCAGCTGAATTATGGCGGGAAAGTGGCCGTTATGATGATTATGGTCAAGAGATGCTCAGAATGAAGGATCGGCATGATCGTGACTTATTGTTCACCCCAACAGCAGAAGAATTAGTGACGGATATCTTTCGAAGCCACATAAGCAGTTACAAAGATTTGCCGCTCACCTTATATCAAATTCAATGGAAGTTTAGAGATGAAATACGCCCCAGATTTGGGGTTATGAGAGGTCGAGAATTCTATATGAAAGATGGTTATAATTTTGATTTGACCAAAGAGGATGCTCTTCATTCTTATAACCGTCATCTTGTCAGTTATTTAAAAACATATGAGCGAATGGGATTGAGAGCTATTCCCATGCGTGCCGATAGCGGTCCAATAGGCGGCGAGGACACGCATGAGTTTTTAGTTTTGGCTGAAACAGGAGAGTCTGAAGTATTTTATGACAGCCAAGTTACCGACTTAAAGTTTGGAAATCGTGAAATTGATTATGACGATCACTCAGCATGCCAGTCGGTACTAGATGAATTTACTTCTCTGTATGCCAGAACAGATGAAACCCATGAACCTTCGGTATTTGAACAAATTCCACCTGAAAGACAGCGTAAGGCCCGAGGCATTGAAGTAGGGCAAATATTTTATTTTGGAACAAAATATTCGGAAGCAATGGGGGCCACTGTTACAGATGCCAATGGAGATAATTCGCCGGTACATATGGGCAGCCATGGAATAGGTGTGAGCCGCTTAGTTGGAGCAATTATAGAGGCTAACCATGATGAAAAAGGTATTATGTGGCCCGAAGGTGTTACGCCTTTCCATTGCGGCATAGTAAATTTAAAACAAGGTGATTTAGAAGCGGATGACGCTTGCCAGGATATTTACCAAAGACTAACAAACGCTGGCCTTGATCCTTTATATGATGATCGAAATGAAAGGGCGGGAGGAAAATTTGCCACTATGGACTTAATAGGTCTTCCTTGGAGAATAACTGTTGGGCCCCGCGGATTGAAAAACGGTGTAGTTGAGCTTACCTCCAGACGAGAAGGGGTTAGTGAAGATCTTACCCCAGAAGAGGCGGTCAATAAGTTGATATCGATTTATCAGTCTGTGTGAAAAATATCTAATTGATAAAAGAGCTGTATGATACTTTTGTTAAGGGCTTATATCGAGCCATCATATATTTCTAATATTTCTAGTGGAACAATTTCAGTCGCTCTTTTATGGGTGCTTTTTAGGTTAACTTTAGGAGCACAACCTTCATAATGAGCCTGTAGAAATCTACTCGCGCATAGACACCAACTGTCACCTGCCTTTAATCCTGGGAATTCAAATTCAGGCCGTGGTGTTGATAAATCATTTCCCACATATTTCGAAAAAGCCAAAAATTCTGCTGTCATTATAGCGCATACTGTGTGGCTTCCTTGATCAGCGTCGCAGGTATTGCAGAAACCATCGCGAAAAAAACCAGTTTTTGGACTTTCTGAACAGGTTTCTAAAGCCTCCCCAAGAACATTCACTGATTTATCTTTTGCAAACAAATGACTTACTTCCTATTAAATTTATCTAATAACTTCTGCAGTGTGGATTTTTGCTCATCTTTTGTGTCTTGGTTGAAGTTATTTTTTATCGATGTTTTTTCAACTTTTATTTCGTTACTTTTCTCGCCTGCTCCTTTTTTATTTCCAAGTGCTGAAGAAATTTGATTGATAAACGTATCTGGTTTGTTATTGGCTAAGTGAATGCAGCTTTCTGAAATTTTTGCTAATAACTCTCTTAGCCATTTCTGATCCTCATTAGAAAAGTTGTTTAAAACATATTTTGATACAAGGTCTTTATGACCTGGATGCCCAATTCCTAGTCTTACACGTTGGTAATTTTCACCTATGTGACTATGGATTGATTTTAGTCCATTATGCCCGGCGTGACCTCCACCTGATTTAAAGCGGCATTTGCCAGGGGCAAGATCCAGTTCATCATGAAAAACAATTATATTTTTGGGGTCAATTTTGTAGAATCTAGATAATTCACCAACCGATTGGCCTGATAGGTTCATAAAAGTTGATGGTTTGAGTAGTAACGTTTTTTGATTTCCGAGAAACCCCTCAGAAAACTGACCACTGAATTTGGATCGCCAAGGACCAAAAGAGTGAGTATTTGCTATTTCATCTAGCACCATAAAACCAATGTTATGGCGGTTCATCTGGTACTGTTGTCCCGGATTTCCTAGACCAACGAATAATTTCATTTTTTACTTTCAGTAACACAATTTCTTGCTCAAAATCAGTATAAGGCAAATAAAACATAAAGTTAAAATTATTTGTTTACAAAAAAGGCCTCGATTAAAACGAGGCCTTTAACAACAATATGTCGTTGACTTTTATTCCTCAGAAGCCTCTTCTTCAGTAGTCTCAGCAGCCTCTTCAGCTTGATCTTCGGTCTCCTCAGAACTTTCATCATCAGCTGATTTCAAGCTTGAAGGAGCAGAAATATTTGCAATAACAAAATCTCGGTCGATAGTAGGTTTAGCTCCCTCAGGGAGAGTGACGCTCGAAATAGTAATAACATCACCAACGTTTAGGCCTGTAAGATCTATTGTTATATTTTCTGGAATTTCACTCGCTGTCACAATAAGCTCGACCTCTGGTCTTACGACAGTTAAAACACCACCCCGCTTTAGGCCAGGTGCATCGTTTTCGTTAATAAATTCAACCGGTATAAATAAATTAACTTTTGAAGCTCTTCTCAATCTCATTAAGTCAAGGTGAGTTGGTAGATCCTTTACAACATCGCGTTGAACGTCTCTACATATAACGCGTACGTCATCGTGGCCTTCTACCTTTAGATTGAAGAGCGTTGATAGAAAACGCCCTGCTTTAAGCCTTTTGAGTAAGTCATTAAAAGGTATTTGAATTGAAACAGGGTCAACCCCGCCTCCATATACGACGCCTGGAACCATGCCATTGCGTCTTGCTTGACGAGCGGCGCCCTTGCCTGTCCCCGTACGTTCATGAGCTATAAGATCAGGTATCTCACCAGCCATTTGTATCTCCATTTAATTAGGGCGAGGCTCCTCCAAGGCTGTAGCCTCGCGTGAATGACGCTCTATAGACTTAAAAATTCAGATTGAAAAGACTTTGATTAATGTTTTTGATTTGCTTTTGGCTATTATAGCCATTCTGGAATAAAGTCCTTTGGGATAAGTAAATTATTTCTATTTACATTCAAAATGTCTCGCTCTCCGCACAAGGCCATTGTTACATCCAATTCTTTTTGAAGAATTTCCAGCGTTTTTGTAACGCCTTGCTCACCTAGAGCCCCCAAACCGTAAGTGTAAGCACGACCAATATAAGTACCTTTTGCTCCCATAGCCATACACTTGAGAATATCTTGGCCAGTTCTTATACCACCGTCTATGTGAACCTCAATTTTGTTTCCTACCGCGTCGAGTATTGAAGGCAGTGCTTTAATTGAACTAATCGCACCGTCTAATTGACGTCCTCCATGGTTAGATACAACTATTGCATCTGCACCGACATTGAGAGCCATTTTGGCATCCTCTGCATCCAAAATACCCTTTAGGATAACTTTCCCACCCCACTCATCTTTAATTTTCTTTACTTTTTCCCAGTCTAAACT
>LUMR01000078.1_pt1 | contig 19738 bp, 19 predicted proteins | sample 730041 | NCBI WGS metagenome assembly LUMR01 (sample SAMN03860258, study PRJNA289734) | marine metagenome | biome: seawater column; feature: ocean; material: water; isolation source: Red Sea water column Station 12 - depth 10m | place: Saudi Arabia: Red Sea | collected 2011-10-15 | depth 10 m | reverse complement strand
TAATGCACTTGCGTAAATAGGATCCAATGCATGCTCGGCATCAATAAAAGCTGCTACTCCACCAGCTTTTTGCGCTTCAGCTGCAATATGTAATGAAAGTGTTGTTTTTCCTGAACTCTCTGGTCCATAAATCTCTATTACTCGACCTTTTGGAACACCACCTATTCCCAATGCTAAATCAATTGATAATGCTCCCGTTGAAATTGCTGGTATTTTTTTTACTTGTTCGGCACCAAGTTTCATAAGTGAGCCTTCGCCGAATTGTTTTTCGATTTGAGAAAAAACTGTATCTAGTTTTTTTGCCCTGTCTTTATCCATTTTTAACTCCTTTAATAACAATAATTAAAATATATTAAAACATCTTACTATGACATATTTTAATCGAACATATGTTCGAATACAACTATTTAATAAAATTAATTAAATCCCAAATAGCATTATTTACTGCTCTATTAATAATATCTTCTCTACTACCCCTTAATTTATGGTGAAAATTTACTGTTTCCTTATTGTTAGAAATTGCAATAAATATTTCTCCAATTTTGTAATTACTTGAAGGAATAGGCCCTGCTTCCCCGAGTATGGCTAAAGAAATCGAAGATTTATACTTTTTAATTGATTTTTCTGAAAGTTCTTTAGACAATGTCTCCCAATCATCTGAAATATCATCAGAAAGGTATTCTTTCTTTGCTTCATTAGAATATAGAGTATTAGCAGCTAATAATATTGAACTGGCACCAGGGTAATTTATTATTTCAGAGGATAAGTTACCTCCCGTTATGCTTTCGACTAAAGATAAAGTTAAATTCTTTTCTTTCAATAAATTAAATAAAGCTTTAGAAGCAGGAATGTTTTGATAACCAATTATTGAATCTTTAAAGGTATCTTTTAAACGAGTTAAAAATTCTTCTAGATTAACTTCATCAATTGAATTTTTATCATATCTGAGTTTAATAACTCCTTTACTTGCTAAGTAAGCTAAATCTAATCCTTCAGGTTTAAATTTATTAATTTCTTCAGCTAATGATGATTCTGCTTGATTAAAAAATAAAACAAACTCATATTCTTTATTAGTAGTGGAAAAGTTATCTTTTAATAAAGGTACAACTTCATCAATTACTAAAGGATTAAATTCTCTGGGAGGACCGGGAAGAATAAAAATATATTTTCCACTATGTTTTATTAGTATCCCTGGAGCTGTTCCTTGAGAGTTGATCAATTTTGTTGATCCCACAGGGATTTGAGCTTGTTTTATGTTTGTTTCTGGCATAGTGAAACCTCTTGCTTCCCATCTAGATTTCATCCAAGATAAGTGCTCTTCGTCAACTTCTAAATCTATCTCTAAAGCACTGCAAATAACTTCTTTTGTAAAATCATCTTCTGTTGGGCCAATTCCCCCGCATGAGATAATTACATCATTTTTATCGAATAATTTTAAGAATTCGTCTTTTATGATTTCTTTTTTATCAGGTACAGTAACTTCAGAAGATAATATAAAACCATTGTTGTAAAGTGTTTGCCCTAGAGACGATAAATTTGTGTTAACAGTATCACCTAACAATAATTCTGTACCGACGCTTAATAGTGCTATATTCACAGTATTCACATTAGCAAAGTTATTATTCAATCATATTATGATTATTTCATGAAAAGATTTATATTAGTTTTCCTCGTTTTTATAGCCTGTTCACAGGGTGCAGAAGTTGAAAGTGTAGAACCCATTAATGTAGTTTCGGATAGCTCTTTTTCATTTATAAATTCAGATCTTGTTGAAGATTCTGAAGACTTTACAAACAAAAAGACAATAATTGTCTTCTGGGCAGATTACTGAAGTGTTTGTAGACAGGAGTTGCCTGTCCTAGAAGCTGAATTAGAAAATCTACAAGAAGAATATGATATTATTGCTCTTGCTCACAGTGAGTATGGTCCAACTTTAGAGTGGGTAGATGAAAACTTAGAAGGTAAATTAAAAATTGGTTTTTCCACTCCTCAATTAAGAGATTATTTTAAAGTAGTTGGACAGCCTATAACTTTAATTCTAGATACAAATGGTGAAGTAATTTTTAGAGATTTTGGCGAAATAAAGTTTACAAATTTTTAACTTAATTTAAGAACCTTAAATCCTAAATATGTAATATGGGATTATAAGCTAGCGGAGGATAATGATGAAAAAATCATTACTACTTCTACTCTGTCTTGCATTAGTTGCTACTGCTTGTGGCGGCTCTGCTGAAGAGACTGTAGAAGAACCCGTTGCTACGGAAGAAGTCGAAACTTTAGAGGCTCCAGCAACTACTGCTGCGCCAACTTTAGATAAAATTGTTTTTGGCTTTGTACCTAGCGCGGAACAAGCCGAATTATTAGACAACATTCAACCAATGATGAAAGTTTTGACTGATGGTTTGGGTATTGAAGTCGAAGGATTTGTAACAAGTGACTATTCAGGTCTACTAGTTGCAATGGGATCTGGTCAAGCTGACGTAGGTGCTTTTGCAACTTTAGGTTATGTAACAGCAATGGAAGCATTTCCAAGAAGATTTGAAGCAATTGCTAAATCAGTAAGGTATGGTTCTGGATCGTATCACGGAACATTCTGGACAACAGACGCAAGTATTTGTGATTCTCCACCAGTTATAGGTGCTTTTGAAAATATCAATGGTGTACCAACTCTAGTAACTGGTTCAGAAACAACTCCACCTGATGTAAAAGCTCTACAAGTAGGTTGGGGATTTGGTGATTCTGGCTTAATCCCTGAAGTTCGAGACGGTGTTACAACTAGTCCTGGACTTGCTTGCGAAGCAGATCTATCTGTTATGTTGGGAGAGGAAGTACTTTTTGTTGAAGAAGGTTCAACATCAGGTTACTTATATCCATCTCTACAACTTAAAAAAGCAGGTATAGATTATACAAGTGATATAACTCAAAGATTTGCTGGTTCACATGATGGTGTTATTGCTGGTCTTTATAATGGTGATGCTAAGTTTGGTGTTACATATGATGACGCACGAAGAACATTAAGAAAAACAAATGCTGATGTAGGTGAAAAGGTCATAGCATTTGCAATTACAGAAGAAATACCAAATGATGTGATTGCAGTTAGAACAGATTTGCCTGAAGATATTAAACAGCAAATTTATGATATTTTAGCTGAATACATTGCTACTGAAGAAGGAAGAGCCATAATGGATGAAATTTATGGATGGACTGATTTAGTACCTGCAGAAAACTCAGAGTTTGATGTGGTTAGAGAAGCAGCTGAAGAATTTGGTCTTTACGACGACTAATTAATATAAAACTAGGGCAGTTATTACTGCCCTAGTTTTTTTTTGAAAATTATGATTGAATTTAAAAACGTAAGTGTTACATACCCTGGTGGAGTAAAAGCATTAAATAATGTTTCTTTGGATATAGATGAGGGTGACTTTGTCATCATTGTAGGTATGTCTGGAGCGGGTAAATCAACTTTGTTAAGAACTGTTAATAACTTAGTGAAACCCACTGAAGGAGAAGTAATTGTTGATTCTCGAAATGTTACCAATGCCTCAAAAAAAGAATTAAAAATTATTAGATCAGATATAGGAATGATTTTTCAGACTTTCAATTTAGTTAATAGATCATCTGTATTAAAAAATGTTTTAACCGGAAGATTAAGCCAAGTTTCTTCACTTCGTTCTATATTTGGATTGTGGCCGAAAGATGATAAAGAAATTGCATTTGAATCATTAAACAAAGTAGAAATATTAGAAAAAGCATACGTTAGAGGATCGAATTTGTCAGGTGGTCAGCAACAAAGAGTAGGAATTGCTAGAGCTCTTGCACAAAAACCCAAAGTGATGTTAGCAGATGAACCGGTAGCATCATTGGATCCCATAACCTCTAGGGTTGTAATGAAGTACTTAAAAGAGATAAACCAGGAACTAGGCATTACGACAATTGTTAATTTACATTTCTTAGACCTCGCAAAAGAATTTGGTGAAAGATTAATCGGTCTCAAAGATGGAGAACTTGTGTACGACGGTAAAGTTAACGATGTTAGCGATAAAGATTTTGAAAATATTTATGGTAGAGCAATAAAATCTTCGGATTTATTAGGAGATGATGATTAAAGTACCCAAGAAGCCTTTACCTTCTTTACTAACAGTAATTGGCTATCCATTCGCTATTGCCCTGACTATTTTTTCTTTTTTTCAAGTTGGATTTAATATAGAAGACTTCAAAAGAAATTGGGAAAATAGAAAACTTGTAACAGATACATTATTTAACCCTAAGTGGGAATGGGCAATCGAAAATGCTTCTCAAGCTTTACTAGAAACTATACAGATTGCAATTCTCGCGAGTATTCTTGGTTGTTTTATTGCTTTACCTCTTTCTTTCTATGCATCTAGGGCAACTAATCAAACAACAGTTACTTATTTAATTTATAAATCTTTTCTTAATTTCATTAGAACTATTCCAGACTTATTTTGGGCAATGCTTTTTACAGTTGCTGTTGGGTTAGGGCCATTTGCAGGAGTACTTGCCTTAGTAATGTTTTCTATGGCAATCATGGGGAAATTATTATCAGAGACAATTGATAGTATTGATCTAGGACCTTTGGAAGCAGCTAAAGCAAGTGGTGCTAAACACAATCAAGCTGTTTTTACTTCTGCACTTCCACAAATTCTTCCAAACTTTACAGCTTATTTTTTATATATTTTTGAACTTTGTATTAGAGCATCCGTTATTTTAGGACTAGTTGGTGCTGGTGGTGTAGGTAGGATAATTGAGACCCAAAGAATCTTCTTAAGGTTTGATAGAATATCGCCAATAATTGTTTTAATTCTTGTAGCAGTAATTGCTATCGAACAATTTAGCGTTTGGTTAAGAAGAAAAATTTTATGAACATACCTAAACAACCGATAAATCAAAGAATATTAAAGTACCTAATAACAGTTTTAATTGTTGCAGGATCAATTTGGTCCGCTTCAGGTCTGGAGATTACACCAGAGAGATTTTTAACAGCTCCTAGTAAGGTTTGGATACTTGTAACTGCAATGTTCCCTCTAGATTTATCACAAGAGGCTATTGACAGAATAGTTCCAAAAGTCGGCGAATCCCTTTTCATTGCTTGGGCTGGAACTGTAATTGGCGCAATATTTAGTTTTCCAATATCTTTTTTAGCAGCTAATAATGTTTCTTTAAATTCTTTCAGCAGAGCAACTAAGCAGGTACTTAATGTAATTAGAGCTTTTCCTGAATTGATTTTAGCTTTTGTGCTCTTACCTATAACAGGACTTGGTCCTTTAACTGGAACATTAGCTGTTGGAATACATTCTATTGGTACATTAGGAAAATTATCTTCTGAAGTGATTGAAGGAATTGATGAAGGTCCTCTCGAATCGATCAAATCTTCTGGCGGTAGCAAGTTAAATGAACTTTTTTTTGGAGTAATACCACAAGTTATGCCGACAATAACATCTTATTGGTTATATAGATTTGAAATTAATTTAAGAGCATCTGCAGTTTTAGGCGTTGTTGGTGCAGGTGGTGTTGGAGCAGAATTAATTAATCAATTACGTTTTAGAGATTTTCCTCGAGCAGGCACAGTATTAGTAGTAACAATACTTATGGTGTTAATCGTAGATACAATTTCTGCGGCTATTAGAAGAAGGATAATTAAGGGTAGAGAAATAAAAGTTTAGTTATTCGTACCAAGATTCATCATCTTCAGAATCAGAACTTTCAATAGATAAATCTTGATTATCATCTTGTTCCTCAATTGATGATAAATTACCTGTTTCAAATTCTTCAACAGTAATCAAAACTTCTCTTGCTTTTGATCCTTCTGAAGGACCAACAATACCCTGAGCTTCAAGAATATCCATTAATCTTCCTGCTCTTGCAAATCCTACTCTAAGTTTTCTTTGAAGCATTGATGTAGAGCCTAATTGTGATCTTATAACAAGTTCTTTAGCTGTAGCAATTAACTCTTCATCTTCGCCAAAATCTTCTTCAGAGGAAGTGATAGATTTCTTCTGTTCCTCTGTAACTGCAGGATTGTATTGTGCTTCTTTTTGATCTTTAACCCATGAAACAACATCTTTAATTTCACCTTCAGTTACCCAAGCACCTTGAATTCGTTCAAGTCTTGGGTTTGAGGCTGTCACAACTAACATATCTCCTAAACCTATAAGTTTCTCTGCTCCAGATTGATCAAGTATGACCCTTGAGTCTGTAGTAGAAGCAACTGAGAAAGCTAGCCTAGATGGAATATTAGCTTTCATGACTCCAGTAATAACATCTACTGAAGGTCTTTGTGTAGCTACTACTAGGTGAATTCCAATTGCTCTTGCCATTTGAGCTAAACGTACAATTGCTGATTCAACTTCTCTTCCTGCTACCATCATTAGATCATTTAATTCGTCAATGAACAAAACTATATAAGGAAATCGATCGAACTTATCTTCATCGAGCAATCCTGCATCAAATTTTTCATGATAACCATTGATATCTCTAACTTGTCCATCTGCAAGCAAGTCATATCTTCTATCCATTTCTGCTACTGCCCAACTTAATGCATCAACAGCTTTTTTAGGATTAGTTATAACTTTTGTGAGTAGATGAGGTACATCATTGTATTGACCTAATTCAACCCTCTTAGGATCAACCATAACCATTTTGACATCATCAGGGTTGGTGCGAATCAATAATGAAGTAACTATAGAGTTAATACAGGATGATTTACCAGCACCAGTTTGACCTGCAATTAAAACATGTGGTAATTCTGAAAGATTCAAAAGCCTAGGTTTACCAGCAATATCTAAACCTAATCCAACATTAAGTGGATGAGTTAATTTAGTAGCTTCACTAGAAGATAATACATCTCCTAGCGATACGAGTTTCCTTTGTCTATTCGGTATTTCTATTCCTATTGCACTTCTACCAGGAATAGGAGCAAGCAATCTGACATCTGGAGTTGCTAATGCGTATGCAATATCATGAGATAATGATGTGACTTTTGAAACTTTTACACCTGGTGCTAGTTCGATTTCATACCTAGTAACAGTAGGTCCAGGAACAACATTTGTTAGCTCTGCTTCAACTCCGTGTTCATTTAATAATTGAGTTAAATCCTTAGCCGTCTCTTGTAACAATTTTTTAGATGTAGACAGAGATGAACCTTGTTTCAACAAACTTACTGGAGGTAATTTATAATCTTTAGAGGATTTAGTTTTATTGTTAACTTTTGAGATTGATTTAACTTTTTTTTGTTTGAAATCTGTAAAATTTGAAACATTTTCTACTTTTTCTTTTAGTTTATTTTTTCCACTATCGATATTTTTAACAGTTTCATTCTTTGTTGAGGATTCATTAGTATCTAAAATATTTTCAAATTGTAAATTATTTGCTTCCTTTCTAGCCAAAAAGAATGCGTAAATGAATTTATAAATATATTTGAAAACTGCCTGTACTCCTCCAATAAGATCTTTCAATTCAATATCAGTCATATATAAAACTGACATAACTAGTCCGATTAAGAGTAGAGTATGTGTCATTTCCAAACCAAAAAAATTGGTTAATGGATGAACAATAAATGCTGATATGTGACCACCAGATTTAGTTATTAATTCAGATCCAGCACTAATTGGTACAGGCTCAGAATGAATAAGAGAATGAAAAGCAGCTGAAGAGATTATCTGTACCCAAAAAGTACCAATTAAAACTTTTTGTGATTTTACTATTTCTTTATCACGAATCAATATTGCTGAACCGTATAAGAAAAGTACAGGCATTGCATAAATTCCATAACCAAAACACCATTCAAGAGTTCTGTAAACGATTTCTCCAACAGGACCGCCTTTTTGAAATATAGATAGCGTAATTAACGCAGCAAATGTAAACATAAATATCGCTACTGCTTGATACGATTGGACGAATTTAGATAAAGTACTAGAAGTTGTAGATTTAAGTGTAGTTACTGCCCTGTCTACATTTATTAACTTGTTTTGTTTAGACACCCGCTTACGCCCATTCACCCTTTTGCGAGTGGATGTCTTTACAGCCACGGAGATATTATACCATAAAAAAAGGTAGAAAAAGTTTAATTATTCTTAATTTTTAGGAAATTTTCTAATAATTTACTCGCTAAATCGTCTGAAACGTTAGTGATAGGCATTAGAGGTGATCCAACATCTTCCCAAGTTTCTGTAAGTAAGTATTTGACTGGACCTGGACTAGGTTCTTCAAATAATAAATCAAAAAAAGGTAAAAGTTGATTTTGCAATTGTTCAGCAGATTCAATCTCATCGTTAAGAACATGATTTATTAAATTAAAAATTTCATTTCCAACAACATGTGAAGCAACAGAGACTACACCTTTTCCACCCATCTTCATGAACTCTATAGTCTCACCATCATTACCCGAATAGATATCAACTTTGTCCTTAAGTACTTCTAGTTCAGTTTTAGAAAAATTTAAATCCCCTACTGCGTCTTTTATCGAATGTATTCCGATATCATCAACAAGTTTTTCTAAAGTGTCGATTTCTATTAGAGTTGCTGTTCTTCCAGGAATATTGTAAGCCATAATCGGCAAATCAGTATTTTTTGAAATCTGTTCAAAATGTTGCAAAATTCCAATTTGTGATGGTTTTGAATAATACGGTGTAACAATCATTATTCCATCTACACCTAAATCATTTGCCATTTTTGTATACTCTATTGATTCTCTAGTTGAGTATGTACCAGTACCAGCAATTATCTTTGCTTTGTCTCCAACTGAATCTTTGGCAGTTGAATAAATGATTTTTCTATCTTCTTTTGTTAAATTTGGAGACTCTCCAGTAGTTCCTGATAAAACTAATCCATCAGATTTTTCATGAATTAATTTTCTGCATAGTCTCCACAAAGTATCAGTGCTAAGCACACCATTGGAATCAAACGGGGTTATTACTGCTGTTAATAGCTTTCCGAAATCGCTCATAATTAGATATTAATCTTTTTAGCTATTAAATTTTCTAAACCTAGACTAAAACCTTGCAAATCATCATAAAGATCAAGTACAACTTTTACACCGTAGAGATATGCTCTTCTATCATTTACTTTGTGATCTAAATTAAAAGATTCATATTCATTTTTGAAATCTACTTCTTGTTCAGCTAGAAATATATCGTCTCTCAATGAATAAATATTTTTGTTGTTGACTTTGTTAGTTTTATAAAAATCACCATTTTTTTCGTGAGAGATTAATTCTGATGGTAAATAATTTGCTAAATCGATAGCAGTTCCAGATGGTGCATCTTGTTTTTTACCATGATGTTTTTCAGTTATATTTACTGAATCAAAATTTTCAGATAGTGATGCTGCGAAAAGCTTTTGATAAGCAGCGCCTATTGAAAAGTTTGGAATAACAATTATTTTTCTATCTATTGTTTTTTTTAACTTTGACAACATTTCTGCACTTACTCCGGATGATCCAATTATTAGATCTGCATTTGAATCTAATAGTTTTTCTATATTTTTATTTATTACTGAAGCAGGCGAAAACTCTACGACTATATCTTCTTCTATATTTGTTAAATCTTTATAGATTTTATATTCTTGTCCATCATATTTAGGATCATGAATTGCTGTCATGATAAAATCGTTTCTAGAGCTTATGTAATCTGAAACAAGTTGGCCCATTGAACCTGCTCCACCTGATATCAAAACAGTCTTTTGAGCGATTTCATTCATCTTTGATAATTCCTTATACTTATAGTTGTTAATGATAATGATAATTAGATGAATTCAAAGAAAAAAAACATCGAAGCTCAAATAGTTGAAGATTTTGAAAAGATCAGACCTGCTATTACGAGATTACTGCAAACTCAAATGAGAAATGATGATTTATCACTTCGATATGGAAGATCAAAATCTAATAGCAAAAATGATATTGTAATAAATCCATCAATACTTGTTAATACAATCTCTAAAACAAATCTTGATAGAGATGAGGTTATGATTGGTACTGTTGTTCACGAAGCTATACATGCAACAAATAATTACACTCTAGACCCTGAATCTATAAACAAGCTATTTCCTGAAGAACTAGATGATGTTGAAGATATTGATGACATTCTGGAAATTCTCACAGGACCCTTTGGAAAATATGTTTTTGATATTCTAATTCATTCAATCGAAGAAAAAATCTTTGTTAAACAATACGAAGGTCTAAATTCTATTCTTGAAGATATTTATACTGAGTCGTTTTCTGAGATAAAAAAGCTTGGTAATTTTAGTCAGTACCTATCATTACTTTTTCACTCAATTACTTCGTATATAGATCCCGAGTTTGAAAACTATAAAAAGCCTGTAGTAAGTTCATTAAACGAATCATTGCATATTTTAAAAACTTTAAATTATGAAGATGTGAATGTATCTGAATTAATTGAGGCAACAGTTCAGATGGTTGATATATGTAAACGGTACAATATTCTTCCAGACTTAGACAACTACACACTAGGAGAACAAAAAGAAATTGAAGAATCGCTTGATGAAAGTGTAGTGAATGACTTAAACAAGGTTCTTATCCCCTCCTCTAACAATGTAACAACAGGTAATACTCTGCAGAAGTTCCTTGGTCATACGGAGTCTAAAACAACTGATGACAAATTAAATCTTATGGATGATCATATTTCTAAAGTAGGGGCATCAACTACTATCTATTTTCCATCAGGAAATACTGCGAAAGTTGTAGAAAATAGAATACCTGATAATTTTAAAAATTTATTCAAGAATGGTCTTGAAACATACGAATCGTTATTACAACAGTGGAATTTACCTATTTATAAAGTTACAAACAAGATAAAACCCTACTTTATACACAACCAAAAAAGACAAAGAATTAGTGGATTTGATCAAGGAGACTTATCTCCACATGTTCCAATCATGCTTGCTTCTGGAAGATACGAGAGAATGTTTGAACAGAAACAGCGACTATCCAATAAGTCATATGCAATATCTCTTTTAATTGATGGAAGTGGTTCGATGATTGAAAAAAACAAAGAAGAACTTCATCCTTGGTCTCTAGCCTCAGCATTAATTGGTGCTAGTTACTTATCGCAAATATGTTTTGAACTTGATATTGATTTTGAAGTTTCTATTTTTAACAGAGCTTTTGCTTCAGAACATACTGAAAATGAAGATACTTATAATAAAAGAAAATTTGCAGTTTCTTCAATGTTAAATAGAACTTACGGTTCTTCAGCTCAGGAACTTTACAATACCGCAAATCATTATTTTATTAAAGAATTTAAGGATTCATGGAGAGAGAACTATCAACAATTTATTGGTCTGATAGAATTTTCAAGAAATTTAAGAGATTCAATAGATATTGGTATAAGTGAAGATTCAATTCCTCCTGTAAGCATGTTTGAAAAAGGGACTAACATCGATGAAATAAATATCATGCATGCAACAAAAAGATTGTTAAATCATCCATCGAATACAAAGATGTTAGTTGTACTTTCAGACGGTATGACTAGAGGATCATTGAATGAACTTCAAAATAGTATAAACTTTGCAACTAAAAATGGAGTCGATGTAATCGGAATAGGAATTGGCAGTAGAGGTTCATGGAGAGAATATATTAATAATGTACAAATTGAAAAACCTGAACAATTAATTCATTCCATAGTAAACATCACAAAGGATATACTTATAAAAAACATTAAATTAACATCTGGAGTTGCCTAATGGGTAAGAAAAAATTTGTAAATCCTGATAATGAGAAACAATCTGTTGAAATAGAAGAATGCAAATTAGATAAAAAACAAGATGATTTTGACTCAAGAAGTAACAGAATTCCAGAAGTAGATGAATTCTATGTAGACCTAGGAATGCAATATAGACTAGCTCAGGTTATGAATTCAAAAAGTAAATCATTTAATAATGAAATACCTATACACATTGCACTGATGGGTCATATGGGTACAGGAAAGGATCATGATATAGAACAATTCGCAGCAAAACTTAAGTTTCCGTATTACAGAATTCCTTTATCTGGAGAGGTTAGAGACGTAACACTTTTAGGATCTGTTCAGTTGTATGGAGATGGTAAGGGTGGGACCGAAAGTAGATGGCAAGATGGTGAATTAACAAGAGCATTGAGAGGACCAGCAATTGTAAATTTATCAGAGCTCAATGCAGCGGGCCCTGAAGTTTTATTTGCTCTACATTCATTACTTGATAGACACAGAAAGTTAGAGCTCCCAAACGGAGAAGTGCTTTCGCTAAGAGAAGATACTTATATTTTTGGAACAATGAACCCAACTAGTTTAAGAGATTACGCAGGTACCCAGTCATTAAATAAAGCTTTTGCGGATAGGTGGGTTATATGGGATAAGCCTTTCCCAAATAAAGAACAGCTAAATACTATTTTTGAAAAAAGATATCCGAAGCTTCAAAAAGAATACAGAGATTTAATAATTAAACTAGCAACAGAAATTAATAACTCATTTATGTCAGATGATATAAGTATCAATATAGAAACACCTATGAGTTTAAGAACAATTGTAGAGAGAATCCCTATAGGCTTAGATGTATATGCAGAATCATCGGACCCTCTAAAAGACGCTTGGGAAAACTTTGTACTACCTCATGTTAATAAAGAAGACTTAGATCATTACAAAACTTTATGGAACACAATAGTTAGAAAAGGGCCGTCTATAAAGCCTCAACTTTAGAAAATTTAATTAGAGGTATGTCTCTATCAGTTCTTTTTCTATACATTTGAAAAGTTGGATAGACTTCATCCAATAAACTCCAGTAATATTCTTTATCAGAGGATTCTATTAATTCATAAGTAGCTTCAAATCTTTCATTATTAATTGTTATAAATGGATTTGAGGAAGATAGATTATAAAACCAGTCTGGTGTTTTATCATTACCGCTGTAAGAAGCTGCAACTATATAATCATTTTCGCAATTAGCGTAAGTTAAAGGTGTCTTTCTGAGTTGATTTGTTTTACTGCCTATAGTTTCAAGTAAAAGAATGTGATCACCTATTATTTTTTCACCTAAAAAGGAATGATTAAATTTTATAATTTTAGTGTGGATTTTTGATACTATCTTATAAAGCCATTCTGGCCACAAATGTGCTGACTTCCCTAGTAATCTCCACATTGATTATTTACTTTAAAAATCTTCTTGATTTTCTTCTTGATCTTTAAATTTTGGATCGTACTTTTTAAAAAAATCTTTAATTTTGTTTTCTAAATCTTCAGTTTCCAAATTAGCTAATTCATTTCTAAGTTTCTTAATTTGAATCTTGATATCAACATTTTCATCCATAAGTCTTAAAACATACCTGAACCCAAGTATCACTACAACAAATTTTAAGATTTTCTTCATAAATGCATCATAAATACAAACTTAATTTAAAAAAAGGGTTTTTTGCTCAAATTGACACTGGAGTTAATTGTTTACCTCAAGTAAACTTATTATGATGCAAGAAATACTAAGTAACCTCGTCGCTGAACAGCAATTATTAGATCAATATCTTCAGAGTATTCCTGTTAGAAATTGGAATACAAAAACTACATACAAAAATTGGGACATTACAGCACATGTTAGTTATCTTGCAGCTCTTGAAGATCTTGCTAACAATGCTCTAAAGAAAAAAGGTACTGAATTTAATAAATATAGAGGACCTAAGGGTTTAGAGAAATTTGAAAAAGAAGCAATCAAAAAAGGCAGCGATATGAGAGCTCAAGATGTTATTGAGTGGTGGAGAATGTCTAGAGCTTCTGTTATTGAAATATTAGCTAAGTCTTCTCCTGGCAAGAAATTAACTTGGTGGAAAAATGAAATCGATTGTAGAACGTTCGCAGTTACAAAATTAGCCGAAACATGGGCACACAGTTTAGATGTTTATGATGCAATGAAAAAAGATTATGAAGACACTGTACGAGTTGAACATGTAGCTCTTTTTGGATGGTTAAATGCAGAACAAGCAAGTAAAGTTAATAAAGCTAAATATCAAGATCTAAGAATAGAACTAATCGGACCTGAATACAAAGCTTGGCAATTTGGAGACGAACAAAGTGAAAACAGTATAAAAGGAAATGCAAGTGACTGGTGCAGGGTTGTCACTGGTAGGGTTCCTAAAGGTCATAAACTTACACTTTCAACTGAAGGTGATTTTGCTAAAAAATTCCTTAAATTTGATCACGTAAAAATATAATGAAAGTTTATGGGGTAGTTCACTTAAAAAGCCTTCCTGGCTCCCCTTCTAATAGATTGTCTATTGATGAAATTATTGACGCTGCTCAAGAGGATGTAAATAGCTTGGTTTATGGAGGTGTTGATGGAATCATAATTGAAAATTTTGGAGATACACCATTTGTAAAAAATGATATTTCTAAACGTACACTTGCAAGCTTCACTACAGTTGTAGAAAATCTATCAATAGAACGAGATATCAAAGTTGGAATAAATGTTTTAAGAAATGACGGTTTAGCAGCTCTTGCAATTGCCGAAGCGACTAAATCTCAGTTTGTAAGGATTAATGTTTTAAATAATACTATGTATACCGATCAAGGCGTTATAGAAGGCGATGCTCACGGAGTTAATCAGTTTAAATCAAGCCTTAATAGCTATGTAGAAATATATGCTGATGTATTTGTAAAACATGCTGTACCTCCTCCCGGTTCAAAAATTGAAAACCATGCAGATGAGTTGATTCATAGAGCTGGTGCAGATGTAGTGATTGTTACTGGAGATGGGACTGGACATGAAATAAATCTTGAAGATTTACAAAAAGTAAGAAACATAGTTCCAACTGGAAAACTAGCTATTGGATCTGGGGTGACTTCAACAAATGTTGACGCTTATCAAGATTTGGCAGACATACTGATTGTAGGTACAAGTTTTAAATTTGATAATGATGTTGCTAAAAAAGTTGACATCAACAGAGTTGAAGAGTTAGTAAGAAAAATAAAATAATTTTTATTACTACAATACAAATCTATTACCTAACTATCATTTTTATTTGAATGGAAGCAATACTTAATCCAGCACTACTATTATTCCTTTCAGGAATTCTGATTGGAATTTTATTTAAATTAATCCTTCCAAACTCTATTTCTAAATACTTAGGTTACTATTTACTTCTTTCGTTAGGACTTAAAGGTGGTTCAAGCCTTCAAGAAAATGGCTTTATAAATGAAGTTATCAGTGCATTAACACTGGGTGTAGTATTTGCTCTTTTAATTCCATTTATTGCTTATTTTTATCTTAAAAATTTACTTAATAGCGATGATGCTGCCGCACTCTCTGGCACTTATGGATCAGTAAGTGCTGTTACTTTTGTGACAGCAATTGCATATCTATCAACTACTAATCAAGAGTTTGATAACTACATGTCTGCTGTTTTGGTTGTAATGGAGTTTCCGGCAATATTTATGGCACTTTATTTAGTTACTCATAATAAGCAAAATAAAGGGAATAATTTAGAAACTATTAAAACAGCATTTTTAGAAATACCAAATATTATTTTGATCTCATCATTGTTTTTTGGATATTTTCTAAATAAAACACTTTTATCTAATTTAGATTTCATAATTGTTGAAATGTTTGATTATGTTTTGTACGTATTTTTATTTGTTATGGGAACAAGAGTTGCTAAAAGAATTGGAGAACTTAAAGGTAAAGGAGTTAGCCTTATTGCTTTTGCTTTACTCACACCATTAATGGGTTCACTCATCGCTTTACTGGCATCCCTAAACTTTAATTTTTCTGTGGGCAATGCAACATTACTTATGGTGTTAACTGCAAGTGCAAGCTATATTGCAGTACCAGCGGTTGTAAAAGATGCCATACCCAATGCAAATCCAGCTATATACCTTGGACTTAGTTTAGGTATCACATTTCCATTTAATATCATTGTTGGAATACCTTTGTATAACGAATTAGCCAAATACTTTATTGGCTGATTAGAGAAGGAACCCTCCGTCGATGGTTACAACCTCACCCGTAATCCAAGATGCATCATCACTTGAAAGAAAGTAAATCAAACTAGCTATATCTTCCGGTTCTCCTAGTTTTTTAAGAGCATGAAGGTCAGCACTTCCCTGCTCATCCCCTGCCCAGAGCATTTCTGAAAGCTTAGTTTTAACCACAGCTGGAGCAATGCCATTGACTCTAATGTCAGGAGCAAGTTCCATTGCTAATTGTTTTGTCATATAAATTAATCCTGCTTTTGAAATATTGTAAGCTCCCATATAGTGTGCTGGCTTTATTCCACCAACAGAACAAACATTCAGAACCGATTCTTTTAATCCAGCTTTTACAGCTTCTCTTGTCCACATTAAAGGACCCATTAAATTTACATCCCATGTTTTCTGCACTGCAGATAAATCAACATCAAGCAAGCTACCGCCGGAAGGATTTGTACCAGCATTGTTAATTAAAACATCTAAAGAACCTGTTTCATCAAGGATTTTTTCACAAGTTTCAGTTGCAGCAGCAAGATCATCTGCTCTTGCAACAAAACCCTTTAACTGTGAATTTTCAGAAAGCACTGCTTCTAGATTTTCTTCTTTTCTAGATGTGATGTAAACATTCCATCCTTGATCAATAAATTTTTGAGCAGTGGAAAGACCTATACCTCTCGTTCCGCCGGTTACAAGTGCCGTTTTCATTATTGTTAAAGTATAGTAGTTATTTCTCAATTCAGTTACAGTTGAACTGCAAATGGAAAATTTTCAAAAATATAGAGTACTTCTCACGCAAAACCAAAACTTCCGTAAACTTTTTGCTGCCCGTTTAATAACATTAGGTGGAGACTGGTTATTAACCGTGCCTCTATTAGGTATAATTTACGAGTTAACTGAAAATCCATTTATCACCTCTCTTGTGTTAGTGGTTCAGAGTGCGCCGTTATTTATGCTTGGAAGCTTTGGTGGTTACTTGGCAGATAGATTCGATAGAAAAAAAATAATCGCAATTTCAGAGTTCTTATCAGGAATGACGGTGTTGTTGATTCTTTACGCAGTAACAACTGAAAATGTAGTATTTATTTTGTTTTCATTTGGATTGCTGTCCGTTGTTGGTTCTCCATACATGCCTACTTCTGATGCAGCTTTGCCAAACGTTGTAAAAAAGGAAAATTTAGCTGAAGCAAATGTTATATTTTTTTCAAGCTGGGGTGTGATGGCCGGTCTAGGAGCAGGTCTAGGAGGATATTTAACAACAGTAATCAGTAGAAATATGTTATTCGCAATCGATAGTTTAACCTTTGTGCTTTCAGCTTTTATAGTCTTCTCGATAAAGAAAAATTTAAGTGAGAAATCTCAAGATAAAGATGAAGAAGAAGATATAAGTTATAAAGAAGGTCTTAAATATGCTGCATCAAAGAAAGAAATTTTTTCTTTAATTATTACAAAAGCAACATTTAGTATCTCAGCTAGCGGTTTACTCTCTTTATTTACTGTTCTTTCATATGATATATATAAAACTGGTGACTTTGGCACAGGCCTTATGTTTGGTGCAAGAGGCGTTGGTGCACTGATTGGTCCTATTGCAATAAGATATTATTTTGGAAGCACAGATGGAAAACTACTGAACACAATCGGCATAACCATCATGGCCTGGGGTTTATTCTATTTCTTTATACCGTTCTCAGTATCACTATATCTAACAGTGTTGTTATTAATCCTTGGACATTCTGGTGGTGGTTCGCAGTGGGCGTTTTCTACATATGGATTACAAGTACTGACACCAGATAGGCTGAGAGGGAGAATAGCTGGGATTGATTACTCTCTGTATTTTCTCATGAACACTATTTCAACACTTATGATTGGATATTTAGCAACTATTTATGGAGTACTATTTGTCTTTAAACTATTTCCTGTACTGGGATTTTTATTTGGATTTGTTTGGTATATATCAACTAGAAATATCTGGAGGAGTCTAGATAAATCTTAAGGTACTAATTCAGCAAAAATAACATAAGCACGATTCGAGCTATTCCAGATTTCATTATATATAGAACTATTCCATTCAGGTGCGTGAAAGCTACCCGAATCTCTTTTAAAAACAAAAGATAATCCCTGTGAAAGTCCCGAACAATTACCAGGAAATGATGATGAGTAATCGAAATAATCTGTCATCTCAACATCATTATCACCATCATCATAATCACCAGTTAGTGCGATAAGTGCATTCATATAATCTACAGCCGTATCTCCGTTATCGTTCATCCACCATGGATTGGCACGAAACCTAGCCTTTGTATTATTATTCCAATTTCTACATTCTAAGCCCAAAGCATATGTCGAACCATCGACATTTACGTAATACCCATCAGGACAGTCAACTGTGACAACACTTAGAATTTCATAACTAGCATTAGAGAAATCATTTGATGTTCTTGAATCTTTAAATCTCCATATAATAGATGAACCATCTGATACAACAACAGAGTTTGCTGTATTTGTAGCACCACCAGAAATCGATTGATTTGTTTGAGCAGTGGAGTAACTACTTCCACTATTTGTAGAGTATTCAATTAGATAATATGCTGTGTAGCTTTCATTGTTTGTAAGGCTTAAGGTAGAAGTTCTTGTACCTGATGGTCCAGAACAAGAACTTAGAGATTGCGAGATTGACGAGGAAGGATCAGGAATAGTTGTAGTTGTTGTAGAAGTAGTCGTTGTTGTAGAAGTAGTCGTTGTTGTAGATGGAGGTGGTTTTGGATTAACAGTAAATTCAAAACCTGATGCCAAAGCATCTTGTTCATTCCTACAAGAAATTACAGTATTCGCATTACCATCTGAATCGTAAAGTGTATAAGGTTTAAAATCTTCATCGTTACATTCTGGGAGTGTTGTAGTCGTTGGAGGAAGTGTTGTTGTAGTAGTCGTTGATGTAGTTGAAGTAGAAGTATTTGATAAGCTTAAATCTAAAGAGTTAACTTCAATTAATTCGTCATCGTCTGTAATTAATAACAGAATATTTAAATCTTCTTCGAAGCAGCACTCAACCGTTTCACCATTGTTTTCATCAACTTCAATAAAAACAACCAGCGATTCGGATTCCATCACTATAGAACCTTCCTCTACTGAGTCTTCAAACTTCCACTCTACGGATACTTCACCTTGTTCATCTATGGACGCATAAATTTCACCTGAAGTCGCATTTTGAGGGGTAATTATAAAAAATAATATTGTCAACAAGATAATTAGTAGGAATACTGAGAAATATCTTTTAAAAAAGAAAAGCAGCCTTCTTTTTCTAAAGTATTTAATAATCTGCTTAACTTCTTCATCACTTAAGATTGATGATTTGGTTTTTACTAATATCTCTAGATATTCAGCAGCTTGTAAAATTTCTTTAGAGGACCTTCCTAACTTATTAGCTAACTCGAAAACTTTCAATGTACTTACCTCTAAAAGACTTTTTTACAAATTGTATTCTAAGAATTTAGTTTATATTAATCTAACTAAACTAAAAAAAGATTTTTACCTTCAAATTTTTTAGTCCCATTCACATAGCTAAAGTACTTTCTGCATTCACAAGATTGATACTCTATGTCAATAGGATAAAACTCTCTTTTAGCTTCAGGCCAATACTCTTTTTGAAGTTCTATCATTTTAAGGCCTACATCTTGGTGGCTATTTAAATTGAGAAAATTTTGGAGCCTATCTAAATATGGTTCTGCACCAATGCCAGTTGGAACATCAGTGGTAATTGGTATAACATCTTCTCTAAACCAGGC